>JACCDT010194471.1_pt1 | contig 51799 bp, 52 predicted proteins | sample 7446291 | NCBI WGS metagenome assembly JACCDT01 (sample SAMN15323446, study PRJNA562643) | freshwater metagenome | isolation source: river surface water | place: USA:Blue River Watershed | collected 2017-08-17
GATCGTGAAGCTGGTGAAGGCCACGGGCCTGAGCTACATGATGATGGAGACGGTCGTCTACGCGCGCGAGTTCCTCTACGTGAAGGAGCTCTACGACAACGGCGAGCTCGGCCGCCTGCAGTTCCTCCAGGCCTCGCACCAACAGGACATGGAAGGTTGGCCCGGCTACTGGCCCGGCCTCCCGCCCATGTACTACGCCACGCACTGCGTCGGTCCGATGCTCGCCCTCACCCGCGCCGACGCGGAATACGTCTCTTGCTTCGGTTCCGGCCGCATCGCCGAGGACATGATCCCGATCTACAACTCGCCCTTCGCGGTCGAGACGGCCCACCTCCAGTTCCATAAGTCCGACGTCTCGGCGCGCATCATCCGCTCGCTCTTCGACACGGCCCGCCAGTATCGCGAATCGATCGACGTCTATGGCTCGAAGCAGTCCTTCGAATGGCCGCTCATCGAAGGCGAGGAACCGGTCCTCCACACGGCGAAGAAGCCGGAGCCGGAGATCCCGCAGAAGGTCAAGGTGCCGGACTACGCCCACCGCCTGCCGAAGGAGATCCAGCGCTTCACGACCAAGGGCGTCTACGGCGAAGGCGAAGACCACCTCTCCTTCACGCAGGGCGGAGGCCACGGCGGCTCCCACCCGCACTTGGCCAACGAGTTCATCCAGGCGCTCATCGCCAAGCGCGAGCCGTTCCCGAACGCGCGCCAATCCGCCAACTGGACCTGCACCGGCATCCTCGCCCACGAGTCCGCGATGGCCGGCGGCGAGATCCGCAAGCTCCCCGCGTTCACGTTGCCCGGCTGATAAGTTGATCGGCTGCTGGCCAGACGGCACCCAGATAAGGACGGCTCTCCGAGCCGTCCTTTTTTGTGCCCCTGCCTCACGACGGCTCCCCACACCGTCGTCGAACGGATGCGATGTCATGGCATCACTACCCATAATCCCCGCCACCTGCTACCCGAAGTACCCCCCACCCCATACTCAATACTCTAGACTCCATACTCTCGCACGGCCTACCCCTACCCCTACCCCTATCCCTACCCCTAATCTCACCTTTGCATTCTCCTGCCCTTCCCCCTTACAACCTCCCCATGCGCCTGCCCCTCGCCCTGCTCGCCCTCCTCCCCGTGACCCTCTGCGCCGAAGGCACGCAAGGTTGGTATCAGAACAATGTCTGGCTGCGCCTGAACGAGAAGTGGAGCATCGGCAATTACCTGGACCTCCGCGCCGACGACGGCGTCGGCGACGTCCATACGTGGATCGTGAGCCCGCGCGTACGCTATGACCTGGACGCGACCTGGCAGCTGCAGGCCAACCTCTCGGTGCTCGAAGCCTTCAACGCCGACGAGACCGCCCAGCCGAGCTGGCTGCGCTTCGAATTCGAGATCAACCCGACCTTCCGCCTGACGGACTCGCTCACGCTGTCGTTCCGCGACCGGTTCGAATGGCGCTGGCGCGACGGAGGCGACGAGTATGCGACGCGCGTCCGCATCCGTCCCCAGCTCGACTGGACGCTCCACAAGGAAGGCCTCTTCCGCGGGCTCTACGCCAACAACGAAGTCTTCTACGATTTCCATCAGGACCGCGTGACCGAGAACCGCCTGACGCCCCTCGGTGTGCTGCTCCGTCCGTCCGACCGTCTCGACCTGCGCCTGTTCTACCTCTGGCGCACGACCCGCGGCGGCCAAGGCTGGCGCCACTACCACGGCCTCGGCGTGCTGGCTTCGCTCAATTACTGAAGCCAGGCCGGCTCAGCGGTGCGCCGGGGTCTTCCGAAGGACCTTGGCCGCGGCTTCCTCGGCGGCCTTGCGCTGCGAGGCCGGGACCTTCGCCCGGTAGTCCGCCAGCTTCACCGACCATAATCCCTGGCCGAAGCCCTCCGTGCCTACGATCAACCAGAGATAGGCTTCCGCCGGATCGCGCGGCACATCGTCCCCCTCTGACAGGCGCATGGCCAGCAGGCGGGCGGCCCCGCGGTCACCTGACTCCGCGGCCGAGCGCAGCCACTTCACTCCGGTGAAAGCGCTCCGGGCGACGCCCTTTCCTTCGAAATAGCATTCGGAAAGCTTGCCCATGGCGGCCGCGTCGCCGAGCGCGGCGGACTTGAGATAGCATGAGGCGGCCTCGCGCGGATCGGCCTTGCCCTTGGCGACGAGGCCCTTCGCGTGGAAATCACCGAGCAGGCGCCAAGCCTTGGGGTGCTTGCGCTCCGCCGCCTTCTTGAGCCAGCCGACCGCCTGCTCCGCCGAGCCGCCCTGATACAACGCCGAAGCCAAGGTGAACTGCGCTTCCGCGTCCCCGGCTTCGGCTGAACGCAGGAGGGCGGCCAGATCCGGCGGACCGCCGGCGGAGAGCCCGAGACAGGCGGCAAAGAAGAACCAGGCGAGTAAGGTGAAGCGCATGCCCATACCCAGCGCCGCCGCTCCGGCTTAGGTAACCCTATTCTCCTAGGGACTATCTATCAGGGAATATCCCTAGGGAACTTTTCTGCCTCTAGGTAGGGACGAGCGGCACGCTCGACCGCGGCTGACCGGGGCCGGTCAGCCCTACCCAAACAAAAAGGGCGGCCGCAGCCGCCCTCATCATTTAATCCCATTGCCCGCGTGTCACCGTGTCAGCTTACCCCTTCGAAATGAGCGCCTGGCGCTCACTGCGCATACATCCCGTCCTTCGGGTTCGCGCCCGAGACGAGATAGGCGAGCAGGTCCGCGACTTCCTGGGCGTTGAGGGAATTGAACAGGCCGACGGGCATCGGGCTGTCAGGCGAACGGTCGATGCTCAGGATGTCGGAACGGTTGAGCGAGATCTGCACCGAGGGGTCGAAGGGGTTCACGGCGAGCTGCAGCTTGTCGCCTTCTTCGTTCAGGATGCGGCCGATGGTCTTGCCGCCGTCGACGCGTCCGATGACGGAGTTGGCGTATTGGTCGGACAACACGGCGCTGGGCTGCACGATGCTCATGAGCACGTCCGCCGGGGCGGTGCGGGCGCCGAGACCGGAGAGGTCCGGGCCCTGCGCGCCGCCTTCATTGCCCATGCGGTGGCACTGCGAGCAGAGCGCGGCGGCGAACATCTTCTGGCCGTTCGCGAAGTCGAAGGTCTTCCTGGCCTTGGCGTCCTCCCAGGCCTTGAGGGCCTCGGCATGCGTCCAAAGACGACCCGGACCGGCGGCCGCGGGGATCGGGGCGGCGGGCTTGCGGGCGGCGACCGGCGCGATCAGCTCGAGTGCGGGACGCTCGGCTTCCGGCGCGGCAGCGAGCGCTTCCTTGCGGATATTGCGCACGAAGCCCTTCAGCGAGTTACCGCCTTCGGCCTGCGCGAGCACGTCGAGGTAGCCGAAGAACTCCTTCCGGAGATCAGGGGTCCAGCCCTCGGTGGCGCGGCAGAGATAGACGGCGAGGCCGATGCGCGTGGAGGACGGCGTGACGGCCATCGCGGAGGCGGCGGCCTTCGCGTAACCAGGGTGACGCGCGAGGACCTCAGGATCCGCGACGACCGCGGGGCTGGGCTGCGCGACCTTCATGGCCTTGAGCACGCGGGCCGGGGCGGTCGGCTCACCGAGATAGATCGCAAGCTGCGCCAGCTGGCGGTCGAACGCGTTGTCGCCGGACGGCAGGCGCGCGGCGGCTTCCTGGCCGAGACGGGTCGCGACGGCGGCGTCCGGCTTGCCGTGACGCGAGAACGCGACCTGGAAGACGCGCTGACGGTCCTGCTGCTGGCGGAGGTCCTTGGTCTTCGCGGCGGCATCCGCGGCGGCGACGATGGCGGGGAGATCCTGCGCGCCGCCGCTGCGGGCGAGCGCCAGGGCGGCGTTGAGCGCGAGGTCGACGTTGGCGTCGGCCTTGACGCGCGCGCGCCAGCCGTCGACGGGCTGGTGCTCGACGGCGATGCGGGCGGCGTAACGCACCCAGCGGTCGGGATGACCCATCAGCGGCCACGCCTTGGCGAGGGCGGCGGCCGACGGGGCGACGTCGCGAAGGGCTTCGAGCTCACGACGAAGCTTCTGCTCCGGCGTGGCTTCGAACCAACCGGCAGGCGCCGTCGGTTCCTGGCCCTGGTAGGTGATGCGATAGAGCGCGGACTGGCCGCCCCGGCCGCCGATGGTCACGTACATGTGGCCGTCCTGCGGACGGATCACGACGTCGGTGACCGAGAAGGGTTTGCCGGCGGCGAAGACTTCCTTGCGCGCCTTCCAGCCGCCGCCTTCCGGCGTGAGGTGGATGGCGTAGAGCGTGGCGTAGGTCCAGTCGCACGCGTAGAAGGCGCGCTGGTAGGCGGCCGGGAACTTCGCGCCGGTGCCCATGGCGGTGCCGGTCGGGCTGCCCGGACCGACGTCGACCAGCGCGGGCTGCATGTCGAGCGTCGGGAAGGCGTTGTTGCTCGCGCCGGAGCGCCAGCCGAGCTCGCCGCCCGGGGTGCAGAGGTAGATGCGCGTCGGACGATACCACGGGGCGCCCATGTCCCACTCCATGTCGGAGTCGTAGGTGAAGATGTCGCCGTCGGGAGCGACGGAACAGTCGTAAGGATTGCGGAAGCTGGCGGTCACGCGGACCCAGTCCTTACCGTCCTTGTCCATGCGCGCGATCCAGCCGCCGACGGCCTTGATGCCGGAGGCGTGGCCGTTGGCGTCTTCGAACTTCTTGAGGAGGTCGTCCTCGTCGTAACGCTTCGCCGGCGCGCCGGCCTTCTCGTCGTCGGGCAGCTTGGTGTGGTTGCCGCCGACCACCAGGATCGAACCGTCGCGGTCGAGGACGAGCTGGTGCGGGCCGTGTTCGCCCGAGCCCTTGAGGGCGCGGATCATCGTCTGCTCGGAGTAGGTGCCGTCGCCCTTGACGTCGCGCAGGCGCCAGATGTCGCCCTTGCCCTTCTCGCTCGTGCAGGCGTAGAGGGCGCCGTGGGCGAAGAGGAGGCCGTGGCAGCCGAAGAACTGCGTGTCGATCTTGGTGACGACAGGCTTGCCGGGGTCCTTCAACGAGACGCGCCAGAGCACGCCGCCCTGGTCGCCCGCGACGAGGTCGCCTTCCGGCGAGACCGCGAGCGAGACCCAGGAGCCCTGCTCCGGCTTCGGGACGTTGTAAAGGAGCTCGGCCTTGAAGCCGGGCTGCAGGATGAGTTCGTCGGCCGCGGCGACGGAAGTGCTCGGGGTGCGCTTGCCGTTGGCGGCTTTCTTGGCGCCGCCGAACGGATTGCCCCAAGGCTGCTCGCCCATCTTCTTCACGACCGTGGCCGCGGGCCACTGGGCGTCATCGAACGCGACGGCGTCCCAGCCCTTGCCGGGGTCGGCGAGGGAGGTCTTCCAGTTCGCGCCGGATTCGACGAGCACGGCCTTGCCCGCGGTGAGGCGGCAGGACATCGCGGCGATGCCGCCGTCGTTGCGGCCGACGATCGCGATGGTGTTCACGCCGACCTTGAGGTCGCCGCCGACTTCCGCGCTGAAGGCGTCGGCCCAGTCATCGGAACCGCCGAGCTGCTTGCCGTTGAGCCAGACGACGCAGTGGTTGTCGGCGACGGCCTGGAGCTGGGCCTTGGCCGGGACTTCCTTCAGTTCGAAGGAAGCGCGGAACCAGACCTGTTGTTTCGCGACGTTGTTCTTCGAGCCCCAGATCCAGAACGTCTCGGCCGAAGCGACGGCCGAAACGAGGCAGAGGGCGAGCAGGCAGAGCAGACGAGTGAGCATGGGGTGATGCGGGGTTGAAATCAGGGATAGGGGGCAAACTCACGCTGGCAAGCGTCCCGACGGGCGTAAAGCCGGCGAGATCGCACCTTTACCGCTCATTTACGTCTTGCCCGCCCGCCTTCCGCGGACTTCCTCAACTGTCCTGGTTAGGAGGGGTGGCAGAGTGGTCGATTGCGTCTGATTCGAAATCAGATGTACCGCAAGGTACCGGGGGTTCGAATCCCTTCCCCTCCGCCAGGTTACTTTCAGGGGACACGTGGGCATGAGTAACGGTGACACGGGGCCGATGCATTCAGCCGAAGGGATGAGAACCCCGGTTCGGTGAGCCCTTGAGGGCGAACAGGCGATCCGCAGGATCGGGACGCAGTCCCGGAGCGAAGCGTAGCCAATCCCTTCCCCTCCGCCAGGTTACTTTAACGTACGAGAGTATAGAGTCTCGAGTATGGAGTATAGGCGGACAAGCCAACCGAAGGGGTGAGAACCCCCGGTTCGGTGAGCCCGCAGGGCGAACACCCCCAGTCCCAGGTGGTCCTCTTGTCCACGTGTCCCCGTGTCAACGTGTCCCCTCGCCGCTACCCGGAGGTCAGCGGCGCCCCATCAAATCATGCCGGATCTCTTCCGTCACGTCCTCGAGCCGACGCATGGCGCCCTGCAGGATGGTCTCCGCCACCTCGGTGTTGGGGATGCGACGATACCCTGCGAGGATCGCCTCGACCGAGCAGACGATGAACGGCGACGGGGCTTCGACGAGGACGAACTTCACGCCCTTCGTCTCCGCGTTGAGCCGGGCGACGAGCCGGCGCATGGCGTCGAGGCCGGCGCGGCCGCTGATGAACTCGAGGCTCGTCTGCAACGTCATGCACTCCGGGGACTCGGCGGCGTCGAACACCAGCCGATACTCGACGCCGTTGCGGATGAAGCCGAACCCGCCCTGATGGCGCTCGGCCGACAGGATCGGACGCGGCGGCGAGTCCGTGACGTCGGCGATGGCCCGCGCGTACAGCATCTTCAGTTCTTCGACGGGGTTCAGCATGTCATTTCTGCGCGGCGCGCATCCGGAGGGTGGCCTCGGCGAACGCCTCGCCCATGAGCGCGAAGGTCTTGGCGCAACCGAGATAATGATAGCCGGCGTTGGAGGCCCCTCGCTTCAGCGTGGCGGCCTCCTCGGGCGTGATGAGCTTCGCTTCGTAATCCTTGAGGTAGGCCTTCTGCTGGGCCTCGGACATCTTGCCGTCGGCGTTGGCCGAGCGCTTGCCCTTGTTCTTGAGCTCGAAGGCCATCTGGCGGACCTTCTCTTTCTTGTCCTGGATGGCGCCCAGCTTCTCGTCCCAGAAGGGCGCGGTCCGCACGGCGGTCACGTTCCCTTGGAATTCGGACAACGCCGCCGGTGCGGCCATGGCCTCGCGGAAGGCGAGATTGTCCTCGCTGCCGGGATCCTTGCCGCCGACGCCCATCACGCCGATGACGAACGGCAGCCTGGGCGCGCCGAGGTCCTTGCGCACGTCGCGGATAAAGGACGCGAGCAGGTCGGAATAGGCCGTGAAGCGTTTGCCGGCCTGACCCTTGGGCTGCCTGGGATAGAAATTGCCGTCCACCATGTCGTTGAAGCCCTGGAACCAGACGAAGCCGGCCAGCTCGTAGCCTTCCTTGGGGTCGTAGGCCGGGCAGACGCGTCCCGGATTCGCGAGCACCTGCTTGGCGTGCGCCATCATCAGGCGATAATAGTGCCCGGAGCCGGCGAGCGGATTCCGGTCCTTCTCGAGGTCGGCCGGAGTCCGCGGATACGGACCCGCGCCCGGCGGGCGGAAATCGTAGTTCAGGGACTTGCCGCCCCAGGCGGCCTTGATGAGGAGCACGGGTCCGGCGCCCGCGCGCTCCATCGCCAGGCCGAAAGTATATTCGGGTCCGATCTTGCCGCCGTCCTTGGCCGGATCCTGGCGCGAGCCATAACCCGTCGTCAACGGACCGAAGCCCTCGCCGTTCTTGTCGCCGATGCCGGTGTGATAGGAGATCCACACGTTCTTCGCCGTCGCCGGCTTGCCGTCCGGTCCGAGCATGCGCTTCAGCAACGGCGCGGTCGCCGGGTCTTCCCCGATGTAGTCGATCGTCTCGACCCTCGCATGGCCTTCCATGTTCGACTGCCCGACCAGGATGTAGACCTGCAGCGGCTTCGCCGTGACGGCGCACGCGGCCATGACGAACCACGCGATCAAGGGGCATCTCATGGCTCCTTTATGCCTCCGGCCGCGGCCGCCGCAACCCTTAGGTAGGAACGCGGATCCCGCTCACCCGCCGTCAGAACCCCGCGGCCCGGCCTTCGCGGGAGCGCGGGTCATGCGCGCCGACGAACGGCCCGTCCTTGACCGGCTGGCCGACGGCCTGGGTCGAACCGATCGTTTCGACTTCGTTCAGGACATGGCCGCGCCGCCGGAGGTCTTCCTTGACCGCGGTGGGCAGCGACTTCTCGACGCGCAGCTCGTCCGGACTCCACTGCTGATGGAAGCGCGGACGCGCCAACGCCTGCGCCGGAGTGTCGCCTTCGTCTATGATATGCAGCAACGCGAGGACGGTCTGCGAAATGATCGTCGGACCACCGGCGGCGCCGACCGCCAGGATCGGGCGCTCGCCTTCGAAGACGAGCGTGGGCGACATGCTGGACAGCGGGCGCTTGCCGGGCGCCGGGAGATTCGCCTCCGCGCCGATCAATCCGAACGCATTCGGGGCGCCGGCCTCGGCGGCGAAATCATCCATCTCGTTGTTCAGCACGACGCCCGTCCCCGGGACGACGACCTTCGAGCCGTACGAGGTGTTGATGGTCGAGGTGCACGCGACCCAGTAGCCGTCGGCGTCGGCCGCCGAGAAATGCGTGGTATGCTTCTCGAAGACGTGCTCGTCCGCGCGCGGCGGCGTGCCGTGCCCTTTGACCGGCGTGACCTTGGCGACGTCGATCTTCGACGCGAGCGCCCGGGCGTAGTCCTTGTCCGCCAAGCCGCGGGGCACCTTGGTGAACGCGGGATCGCCCAGCCAGAAAGCCCGGTCCGCGAAGGCGAGCTTCATGGCCTCGGCGACGACATGGACGGAATCCTCCGCGCGGACCGGCCCCTTGGCCTCGAGGATGTTCAGGATCTGCGCGACGTGCACGCCGCCGGAGCTGGGCGGCGGCATGCCGACGATCCGGCGGCCGTGATAAGTCGTCTCGAGGGGGGTGCGTCGCTTGAACGCATAGGCGGCGAAATCAGCCTCGGTGATGAGGCCGCCGTTCTCGCGCATCCACTTGGCCGTCGCCTGGGCGAACGGGCCGCGGTAGAACCAGTCGGGTCCGCCGGCGCCGAGCGCGCGCAAGGTCTTCGCGAGCTCGGGCTGCTTATGCCACTCGCCTTCCCTCAGCGGCGTGCCGTCGGCATGCAGGAAGATCGCGCGCGACGACGGGAACTTGGCGAGGTCTTGCGCGACCGCGGCGATGCGCGCGGCGTAGGCGCGCGGCACGGGGAAGCCGTCCTCGGCGATCTGGGCGGCCATCTCGCAATGGGCCTTCCACGGCAGTCTGCCGTAGCGCGTCACGGCCTCATGGAAGACCGCGACCTGCCCGGGCACCGCCACGGCGAGCGCGCCGGTACGGCTCAGCGCGGGCACCGCCTTGCCGCCGCGCACGAACATGTCCGCCGTCGCCGCCGCCGGCGCGGTCTCGCGTCCGTCGAGCGCGACGATCTCGCCGGAAGGCAGCCGAAGAAGGAAGAAACAGCCGCCGCCGAGGCCGGAGTTATGGCTGTCGACCACCCCGAGCACGAGTCCGGTGACGACCGCGGCGTCGACCGCGTTGCCGCCCTGACGCATGACCCTGACGCCGGCATCGCTGGCCAGGTGATGCACCGCGGCGACCATGCCGCGTCGCGCTCCTTCGGCGGCCTGACCGACGACGGTCAGCAACATGAGCACGAACAGGGGCGGTCGCTTCATGCGCTCACCTTAGCCATGCGTTCATCTCCCGCAATCCCTAGGTAGGGACGCGTCGGCGACGCGTCCGCCCATAACCCTCACGAAGAAACGACGTAGAATCCTTCGCGGCGGAAGATTTCCGCGACGGCGGCCTCACGCACCTTGGAATCCGTCCGTAACGGACGGGACAGCATGTAGATTTCCCGCTGCACGGAGGGCTTCAGCCCGTCGAGGTCGGCCAGGCGGGTCGCCAGCTCGATCGGCCGGATACCGTACTTATAAATCCATCCCCGCTGGGAATTGTACCGCAGCAAATGCTGCAGGTAGCGCTCCTCGGTCGTGAGGCCCGTCTCGCCGACGTAGATGACCTGCTTTGGCGACTTCTTGCCCTCGCCGTTGGCGCGCAAGACCCGGTTCTTGTCCGCCGGACTGAAGTGCTTGAGCGGCATCAATAAGCCGGCATAGACGATGCGTTGCGCGGTGCTCTTTTTCTTGGCCATGGCTGCACCGTGCCCAATTCCCGTTCCCCCGCAACCCAAGGAAGGGACACCGTCGCGCCCCTGCCTATCCTCGCACCCACGGGCCCTTGTGTCTTCGTATTCGTCCCCTTGCCCACGCGCCCCCTAGCAGCATCACCCCGTCAAAGAAAAAGCCCGCACGGCTTTCGCCGGGCGGGCCCTGAATCAGGCCGAGGAGGGACTTCGCTTAGAAGACCGCGCGCAAGCCGAAGCTGACCGTGTTGTCGGCGCGGCCCAGGCCGAGCACCGAGTCCTCCGAGGCGTAGGTCACATGGATGGTCACGTGTTCCACCGGAACGTAAGCCAGGGTCAGGCCGACGGAGAAAGGCGAGCCGTCATAACGCTGGACCAAGGCGGCGCGGGCGGGGGCGGTGGAGAAACCCGCGTCGGGATCGAAATCACCAAGGAACTTGTTCGCCGCGAGGATGGCCGTGAAGCCTTGGCCCAAGGGACGCGCATAACTCGCGCCGAAGACGAACTGCTGGTTCCGGAAGGCCTCGCCCGCCGCGCCGCCCTTGGTGCGACCGGTGGTCTGTCCATAGGCGAAGGAGAGCGTGACGTCGCCCTCGTCGACATGCATGTCGTATTCGGCTCCCACGGCGAAGCGGCGGGCGCCGACTTCCACGTTGAGGCCGGAGACCAAGTCGAAGGGGTCGGAAGCGGCATCGGCGTAAGCCAAGGTCAGGCGCGCGTGATCCGCGACCTTGGCCTTGATGCCGTAGGACATGCCGTCGAAGTCATCGACGTCGCGGGCGATCATGAAGTTATCGACGGTGAGCGAGAAGCTGTCGGCGTGGGCCTTGACCGAAGCGGTCTGGGCCTGGGCGGCGGCGGCGACGAGGAGGAGCGGGAGCAGGGATTTCATGGCGGACGAGATGTTGCCCGCGGACAAGAGCCTTCAAGAAATTCTTGAGCGCCCCCTGTATCCATAATCTATTGTCACCTGTTTGCCATTCTCCCGTGACACCATCGTGGCTTCGCGTGCCCACGTGCCTTGGCCTCTCGACCGGGACGGCGCTCCGAGCCTCTGTGCCTCTTATGTCTCCCTCTTGCCCACTTGCCACCGTGCCAGCGTGCCCCCTCTTCAGACCGCCCCCATACTCGACACTCCATACTCTCATCTCGCCCTTTTCCTCCGTGCCTCCGAACCTTAACCAGTCTATGTAAGCGTGCCCTCAGGTCCTCCGGCCCTCGGGTCCTCCCTTTGCGCCATGCCCCGGTTCCTGCTCTCCTTACTCCTCCTCCCCTTTGCGGCCTGCGCCGCGGAGACGCGTCCGCTGATCATCGCGCATCGCGGCGCCAGCGGCTACCTGCCCGAGCACACGCTCGCGGCCAAGGCCCTCGCCTACGGACAGGGCGCCGACTTCCTCGAACAGGACGTGGTCCTGAGCAAGGACGGCGTGCCGGTGATCTTCCACGACACCCACATCGACACGACGACCGACGTCGCGCAAAAGTTCCCCGGACGGCAGCGTTCGGACGGACGTTTCTACGCGCTCGATTTCACGGTCGCCGAGCTGAAACGGCTCAACGTCACCGAACGCTTCAGCCCGAAGACGGGCAAGGCCGCCTTTCCGAAGCGCTTCCCCGTCGGCGTCGGCTCATTCCAAGTCGTGACGCTCGAAGAGGAGATCCTGTTCATCCGGGCCTTGAACCGTTCGACCGGACGCAACGTCGGCATCTACCCTGAACTCAAGGCGCCCGCCTGGCATCACCAAGAGGGCCGTGACCTGGCCGCGGCGGTGCTGCCGATCCTGCGCAAGCACGGTTACGACGCCAAGGATGCGGCGTGCTTCGTCCAGTGCTTCGAATACGCCGAGATCAGACGCCTGCGCGGCGAACTCGGCTGGAAGGGCAAGCTCATCATGCTCCTCGGCGGCAAGGGCAAGGGACCCGGCGAGACCGACTTCACCTATCTGCAGACCGACGCCGGCCTGACCGAACTCGCCCAGCTCGTCGACGGCATCGGCCCGCCGATCGGCAGCTACGTCACCGGCAAGTCCCCGGCCGAACGCAAGGTCACCGACCTCGCCGCCCGCGCCCGCCGCGCCGGCCTCCAGTCGCACCCTTACACCCTACGCGCCGACGAACTCCCCAAGTGCGTCAATTCCGTCGACGAACTGCTCGCTGCTCTCTTCACCGAAGCCAAGGTCGACGGACTCTTCACCGACTTCCCGGATCTGTGCGTCAAGAGGTAGGGAGGCGATGACATCGCCTCCGCTGTTTCTTGGCTAGGGCAGCACCGCGTGCTGCCCTAGCTGCATCTCAGGTAGGGACGCGTCGGCGACGCGTCCGCCCTCGCCCCACAAAGGTCGCGACACCGCCCTCGCCCCTGCCTCACGCCCTTCGCCCAACCCGGCGGAATCCCTCCCAAGCAAGCCTTGTGAATACGGTCTCGGGTGATACTTCTACCCGTTCGCCTTGAAAACCACGCTCATCCTATTCTCCGCCGCGTCCTTCCTGGGCTACGGCTTGGGCTGCTTTTTCTCGGCTTACCTTCAGCAGGAGTTCCGTCGCTACCAGCTCGCCGCGCAATGCCGGCTCGTCGGCGCCCTCCAATGCCTCGCGGCCATCGGGCTGGCCGCCGGCCTCTGGCTGCCTTGGCTCGGCCAGGCCGCCGCTGGCGGACTGGCCTTGATGATGCTGGTCGCGGTGGCCGTGCGGATCCGCATCAAGGACAGCCTCCTGCAGATGGTGCCGGCGGCAAGCTACTTGGCGCTCAACGCCGGCCTCTGCGTCGCCGGCTTCTGAAGCCGGTTCAGAGCAGGATGATCCCCACGCACATCGCCAGCACGGCGAGTGACGGGAGCGACTTGATCGCCGCGTCCCTGACCTTCAGGTGCAGGGCGAACGCCACGAGCATGATGAGGCCCAGGGCCATCGCCGCCGGCTTGCCCAAGAAGGAGAACTGCAAGGAGGCGAGGAGCGCCGTCGCCAAGAGGACCTTCGTCACGCCGATCACGGGGAAGACCCAGGCCGGGAGACCATACGCCGCGAACTCTTCGCGCAAGGTGCGCGCGGCCTGACCGCGATAGGCGGTCTGCTGGTCGCGACGCAGGACCCAGACGTTGAGGATGCCGAGCGAGACGGTGAGCGTGAGCGCGATGAGGAGATAATCCATGAAAGATCGCCGGCGCTGCCACCGACCGACCCATTCGACTCCAACCCTCCGCCCTTCGCCACCTTAATCGCCTGTCTGGGCAGGGACGCGGCGGCGTGCGCGTCCGCTGTATCGTGATAGGGTCAAGCGGCTCGACCACCGCTGACCGGGCCGGTCATCCCTACCCACGGTCGCGACGCCTTCGCGTCCTCGCGCCCACCCTCTTGTCCCCGTGTCACCGTGGCCACGTGTCCCCTTCGGCCTCTGGCCGCGCTCTTTTACCGTGCCTCCCGCGACTGGTCCCTCTAATAAACCCTTACCCCTGCCCCTGCCCCTATTCCTCCATGCCACTCTACGGAACTGCCCTGCTCGCGGTCTGCCATCTCCTTGGCATCCTGCTCGGTGAACTGCTTGGTCGCGCCCTCGGCGTCCAGGCCAACGTCGGCGGCGTGGGCATCGCGATGCTCCTGCTGATCGCGGCGCGTCTCTACGGACATCAGCGCGGCTGGCTCGAGGCCAAGACCGAGGAAGGCGTCAGCTACTGGGCGGCCCTCTACATCCCGGTCGTCATCGCGATGGCGATGCAGCAGAACGTGCTCAAGGCGCTCAGCGGCGGCCCGATGGCCCTCGCCGCCGCGGTCGCGACCGTCGCGGCCGGCGCTTGCTGCGTCTCCTTCATCAACCGCCGCGAAGTCGTCGCTCCGGCCGACGCCGCCCGATAAGCCATGGAGTCGCTCCTCCAGAAGCTCGCCGTCGAGAACGGCCTCGTCCTTTCCTTCGCCGTCGTCGGGATCGTCGTCCTGTGCTCGGGCTACCTCTCCCGGAAGCTCACCGTCGGACGCGTCCAAGGCTCGGCCATCGCGATCCTCATCGGCCTCGCCCTCGCCTACGTCGGCGGCCGGATGACCGGCGGCAGCAAGGGCCTGGCCGACGTGACCTACTTCGGCGGCCTCGCGCTGATGGGCGGCAACATGCTGCGCGACTTCGCGATCGTGGCCACGGCCTTCGAGGTCCAAGCCGCCGAAGCGAAGCGCGCCGGCTGGATCGGCTTCGTCGCCCTCATGATCGGCACGGTCCTCCCGTTCATCATCGGGGTCTCGATCGCCTACGCGTTCGGTTACCGCGACGCGGTGAGCCTCACCACCATCGGCGCGGGCACGGTCACTTATATCGTCGGCCCCGTCACCGGCACCGCCATCGGCGCATCGTCCGAGGTGATCACGCTCGCGATCGCGGTCGGCGTCTTCAAGGCCATCCTGGTGATGGTCACCACCCCGATGCTCGCGAAGTTCATGCGTCTGGGAACACCCCGCTCGGCGATGGTCTTCGGCGGCCTCGCCGGCACGGTCAGCGGCGTCTCCGCCGGCCTCGCCGCGACCGACCGCAGGCTGGTGCCGTACGGCGCGCTCGTCGCGACCTTCCACACCGGCCTCGGCTGCCTGCTCTGCCCTTCGTTGCTGTACTTCATCGTCCGCGCGCTCTTCCCTGCCCACTCCTGATCCGATGCCCGACCTTCCGCTCATCGCGCGCGCCCGCGCGCACGCCGCCTCCGTCGCCTTCCGCGCCCCGCAGGGCGCGACGACCTACCAGGAGCTGCTCGACCGGTCGGCGGCCCTCGCCACGACGTTGCTCGCCGGCGCCGACGACCTGCAGGAAGCGCGCGTCGCCCTCCTCGCCCCGGCCGGCGCCTCGTATGTCGCCGCGCAGTGGGGCCTCTGGCGCGCCGGCGCGGTCAAGGTGCCGATCTGCCTCACGGCCACCGAGCCCGAATGGGAATACGCGCTGACCGACAGCGGCGCCTCCGCCGTGATGGCCGACGCCGCCGGCGCGAAGAAGATCGCCCCGCTCTGCGCCCGCCTCGGCCTGCGGCTCATCGATATCGACGCCCCGGCCGGTCCGGCGGGCAAGCTGCCCGACCTCACGCCCGCCCGCCGGGCGATGATCCTCTACACGAGCGGCACGACGAGCAAACCGAAGGGCGTCGTGACCACGCACGCGCACATCGCCGCGCAGGTCGAAAGCCTCATCAAGGCCTGGGAATGGCAGGCCTCCGACCGCATCCCGCTGTTCCTGCCGATGCACCACATCCACGGCATCATCAACGTGACGAGCTGCGCCCTCTGGGCCGGCGCCACGATCGAGCCTTTCGCGAAGTTCGACCAGCCGGCGATCCTCGAACGGGTCAAGGCCGACGCCTACACGCTGTTCATGGCGGTGCCCACGATCTACGTGAAGCTCATCCAGGCCCTCGAGGCGGCCGCGCCCGCCGAGCGCGCCGCGATCGTCGGCGGCTTCCGGCGCATGCGCCTGATGGTCTCGGGTTCCGCCGCGCTCCCCGCCAGCGTACATGAGCAATGGACCGCCCTCACGGGCCAGAAGCTCCTCGAGCGTTACGGCATGACCGAGATCGGCATGGCCATCTCCAACCCGCTCCGCGGCGAACGTCGCCCCGGCGCCGTCGGCCAGGCCCTTCCCGGCGTCGAGGTCCGCCTCAAGGCCGAGAACGGAGACGTCATCACCGCCGAAGACACGCCCGGCGAGATCCAGGTGCGCGGCCCGAACGTCTTTTCCGAATACTGGGGCAAGTCCGCCGCGACCGCGGAGTCCTTCGAAGCCGGCGGCTGGTATCGCACCGGCGACATGGCCGTGCTCGAGACCGGCTACTACCGCATCATGGGCCGACTGTCCGTGGACATCATCAAGAGCGGGGGCTACAAGCTGTCGGCGCTCGAGATCGAGGCGGCGTTGCTGGAACATCCCGACATCGCGGAGTGCGCCGTGCTCGGCCTGCCCGACGACACGTGGGGCGAAGCGGTGAGCGCCGCCGTCGTCACCAAGCACGGCGCCGAGCTCGCCCTCCCCGCGCTGCGCGACTGGTGCAAGTCCCGCCTCTCGGTCTACAAGGTGCCGCAGCGCCTCGTCGTCGTGAAGGAGCTCCCGCGCAACGCCATGGGCAAGGTCACCAAGCCCGCGGTGCGCGGGCTCTTCGGGTAGGGACGCGTCGGCGCACGCCGATCGGACGAACCGTGAAGACGGGGCGGCGCCCTCCGGCGAAAGCTATGCTTTCGGCGCGTCCTCCGGATTCGGTTCCACGATCACCACGCGGCAGTTCCACTTCAACGCGACGAGCACGCGCTGCAACGCGGCGAGCGTCGCGTAGTCCGGCGCCGTCGCCGCGACATACGTGTCGTTGCCCGGGCAGGATCCGTCGTAGAAATCGATGGCGCCGACCTCGGCGTAGTCGCCGGCGTCGACCGCGTCTTCCTTCTCGTCGAGGGCCGAGAACAGCCCTTGCAGGTAAGGCACGGCCTGGGCGCCCGGGCAGCTCCGCCGGTACCAGTCGAATTCATGTTCTTCGCGGCGCCGCTCCCGGTCGGAGGAGTGCTCGCTTTCCCATTCGTCGCGGGCCTCGTCGACGCGGGCCTCGAAATCCTCGTCGGACTCATCCTCGTCCTGCTCGAATTCGCCGGAGTCGAACTCCTCCTCATCGTCGTCGTCCAGGTCGGGCACCTCGTCGTAGATCGTGCCGTTGAGGCAGAGCTCGAAGTAGCCTTCCGAATCGTTCCAGAAAGCGCGCAGCTGGTCGCCCTGGTCGGAGACCTTCTCGCCGGGCAGGGCCGGGAGGACCTTGCCGCCGGAGGCGGCCTTGGTCTCATCGACCAGCTTGAACCAGTCGGCGGTGAAAAGGGCGATGCCGCCCAGGGTGAGGGTCTTGAGGAAGTCGCGTCGGTCGGAACTCATAGTAGAGTCATTCTACTATGCCCACCCAGCCTGTCTAGGGGGTCGGTTGTCATAGAGTGGCATAACCTGAGGACGGGTATTGGCGGTTAGCGTTTGGCGGCTGGGAAAGCCTAGCGCTGTCCGTCGGAGTCCTTAGCCCTGAAACTTATTTCCGCACTTCATGCACATCCAGCTCTTCTTCCATTGCGCATATTGGGCGTCACGATCGCTGGCTCCGGCGAAGTGAATCCCGAATCGAATGACTAAGCCTCCGATGGCTCCGATCAGGGCGCCAGGTCCCAAGGGGTTGACCGACATGCCTATGATCAGGCCTAAAGCGACGGCCATGATCGTCGAGAAGCATCCCGGGCCGCTCATGTCGGGAGGAGCGACCTCGCCAGCTAGATCGGTCCTGCTTCGCGTGCGGGCTTGCCCGATGTCTCCCGACAGGGTTATCCCGATGGTGTCCGCACTGGAAGAACCCGACTTATAGACCATCTCGAAAGTACGGATATCTTCGGAGTGGCACCGAGGGCAGCACCTGCCGCGAGGAGTGCTCGTCTGGCTTGGGCGGGAATCCTGACGCTGCGGCTGAGCCGTGACCGGAGCCCCGATGCTGGCGGCGGCCCCGGCCGAAGGAGCCGCCTGATGGGCCCCCGGCTTGAGCAACAAAGCCAATAGCAACTCGGAGAGAGGCGCAGGCTTGCTCATGCCGGCTGAGAGATACGAATCGGTCGGCTGCAGAACCTTGGCTCGGAGCAAAGCCGGGATATCCGGCTCATGGAAGGCCCCGAGTTCGGCGCCGTCACGAGTGACCCGGACCTGGCCTGCGGGGACGCCGTTGCTGGCGGCCGGAACCGAGGCGGGGATGAAGGCGGCGGGCTCGGGCTTGGGCGAGGAATTCTGCCGGGCTTCACTGGCCTCGATCCGGATATCGTCGATATGGTCGCCGATCTTATCCCACCCCTTCTGCTCCTTCCACCAGATCAACATCTGTCCGGTGGAAGTCGCCTGCTCATACAACGCGACAACCTGCGCCGCGGTAAGCGGACCCGAGGCCGGCGTGCCGGTTTTGGGTATGACATGGTATTGTCGCATGGGGATGAAGCCGAAACTAGGCCGACATGCCTTGTTGTCTATACAGTAAATCCGTCGCCCCGCTGCGGTCCTGACTTCCTTTCATCTCGAAAAAAGCCGGCCGGCCGCTTCCTTGTCGGGATGGAACTCAAGGCGTTCCCCCTCACGCTTCTGCCCGCGCGCAAGACCTTGTGGAAACACCTGCTCATCATGAGCCTGATCGCCGGCATGGGGGCGTCCTCCGTCTACTGGCGAATCGCTTCTGTCGCCGGCTGGGGGCTGTTGGCGATCGGCGGCGTCCTGCTGACGGTCGCCATCGTCCAGCTCCTGCCGGGGGCCGCTTCGCTCACCTTGGATGAGGAAGGCTTCCACGTAACGGGGCTGTATCGCCGGACTTCTTATCGTTGGGACGAAATCGAAGGATTCGGCGTCTACCAAGCCAACGGAAAGAAGAAGATGGTCGGCTTCAACTTGGTGGAAGGCTCTCGGCCGAAGTCTTTCCTCATGAAAATGTCGCGGAACACGATCGGCTTTGAGGCCGGGTTAGGCGACCTCTATGGCCCCAACCCCGACGCGCTGGCCGAGATGCTGAACGGCTATCTTGAGCAGCAGACCACGTCGGAAGACTGAAGGAAGAGCCGTGCGCCACCCACGGAGGCGATGTCATCGCGTCCCCACCTCGGTCTCAACCGAACACCTTGTCGATCAGCGCGCGGATCTCGGGCTTCGGCAGCGGCCCGCGGGGCGAGGTGACGATCGACGTGAATTCGGAACCGTCGAAACCTTCCTCGTCCTTCGCCGCCCGCAGATAGGCTTCGAGCAGGCGGCGCCAGACTTCCGGCTCGGTGAAGTTGCCCCGTGGCGTCCAGGCGACCGCACCCGCGGCTTCCATGTCCCACTCGGTCTCCTTCCAGATCACGAAGTATTCCTCCTCTAACTCGAGGCCTGCCATGAAGTTCGTCTCTTCGACGTGGCCCGGCCCGAGCTGCAGTTCGCAGCTGAAGAGCCGGCGGACTTTGCCCGGCGCGAGGCCATCGCCCTCGCCCGTCACATAGGTTTCGATCGGCTTGAATTTGCCCATAGTCTCATCGTTCTGCCCAGTCCGGACGGTTTGTCCAGCGACCCCCTCCCCGGCGGTCCTTGTTTCGCGCCGGCGGCGCTCAGGCGGAGGGCGGTCGGATCCACCCGGCCAGACGCGCCCTTTCGACCAAGACCATGTGCGGGACGGTCAGCGCCGCCAAGCCGACGAAGACGATCTGGACCACGCGGGCGTCAAGCGGGGCGTCCTGCAGACAATACCAGGCCGCCGCCGAAGCCAGTCCCACCCCGACCATGGGCAGCAAGGCGACCCAGCCGAGGAAGCGCCAGGAAGCTCGGCCGGAATAGCGGAAGGCGCGGAGGATGTGGCGCGCCCCGTGCATACCACAGAAGAACAAGGTGAAGGCGAGCAAGGGCGGGGCCACGAAGGCAAGCAGGCCGACGGCCGCGAATTCGAACGCCGTGAGGCGGTCGCGCCTGCCGCGCTCGCCGATCGCGACGACGAGACCCAGCACCCATGGCCAGACGAGCCAGCCCATGACCGGCATGATGGCGCCGGCCGATTCCGGGCCGACGAGCTGACCGAACAGGCCGCCCATCTCGTCCTGATGGCGTGCGGCCGGCAAGACCAGCACGGCGCCGCCGTAAAGGATCCGCGAGACCCAGGGCGTCCCTTCGGCGGGGTCGCCGGAAAAATGCGCGACCGAGATCAGCAGGAAGCCGCCCAAGAAGGCCGTGGGCGCCCACGCCCACGCGGCGACCACCAGGCCGGCGAGCGCGAGATAACCGGCCGTGAAGCACGTCCAATCCCACGCCGTCCGCAGTCCGTAAAGACGTTGCGCGAAAAGCGTGTCCATCGCGCCATGCGGGACGCCGAGGACGAGGATGAGCGCGGCGAGCACGATGAGTTCGAGCTGCGGCGGAAACCGCCCGAGCGCGCCGGAAGCCGCCGCCGCCAGACAGGCGGCGCATCCGAAGACCAGGCCTTGGCGACGCTCTACGTTCATGGGCGCACCGCGCCAGGCGCGGGTCGGAAAAGTTCGCGGAGAAAGGGTCCCGGCGGCAAGGCGGCGATGATGGCGAGGTCGTCGAGCCAGGTGCCTTGGTCGCTCATGAAGCGGGCGATCCTCGCCGGCGCGACCTTGCGGAACATGGCCAGGAAAAGCTCCGGCGCCAGTTCCGGTCGCCGCCGGAGCACCTGCAGGAAGAGCGCGTCCATCCGGCTCAGGACCCATCCGTCCGGCGCGTGCGGCCGAGGGCCGCGCCCTTCGGCCAGGCTCTGCGCGCAGGTCTCCGCCCAGCGTTGGATGCGCTGGAAAGCGTAGCCGCTGCTCGCCCGCGCTCCGCCCGCCATCAGGCCCGCCCGGACGAAGCTCGCGTCCGCCGTCGGCTTCGGCGTCGGCAGCCCCATCGGCAGGATGCCGTGCTCTTCGCGCCGGACTCGATATTCCCGGCCCGCGAGCCGCTGCCCGATGAAGCGAGTGAGCTCCGCCCGGAATGCGTCCGGTCCGATCGGCGCCGGCGCGAAGGCGGTGACTTCCAGCAAGGCCCGCGTGGGCGAAAGCGGCAGCAGATAATGGAAAAGAATCTGCCCCGCCTCGCCCTCCGCGAAATGCATGATCTCCGCGACGGCCGGATCGAAGACCGGCCCGGTGCATTCGATTTCCGCGCCGAGGAAGGATTGCCAGAGCACCGCCGCGCCGGCGACCGGCGCCGCCGGCGGACGGGTGTCGACGATCCAACGGGCTCGCCGGACTCCGGCCGAGGTCTCGATTTCCCAGAGTCCGTCGACCTTGCGCGGTTCGCCCCGGACGCTGACGCCTGACTCCAGGCGGACGCGCTCCGAACGGGCGATGAGCTCGCCGCTCTCCTGGTAGAATCCGCCCGACGGCAGAAGCGCGTAGGGGAATTCGGCGCAGTCCACGAGCACGCGCTCCGTGGAGGAGGCGAGGGATACCTTCGCCCAACGGCGCTTCACCAGATGAGTCAGCCGGGCCGAGGGCTGCGTCCAGAAGCACCAGGTCCGGTCGTCGGCATAGGCCTCCCGGCTCTCGAGCACCGAGGTGCGCGGGGCCGTCGCGCCTTGCTCGGCCAGCCGCCGGGCCAGGCTGAGTCCGGCGGCGCCGCCGCCCAGGATGAGCAGGTCAGTCTCCATGGCGGGCGGTGATGCCAGGCAGGCCGGCCAAGGCGTGATGCAAGGAGGCGGAGTGCGTGCGCGGCCGCGCCCAGAACGCGCCGCGGAGCGGCTGCGTCGTCAGGGCCGCGAGGGTGATCGTCGCCTTCCGCCAGCCCGGGACGAACGCCCGGCCTTCCCAATAGGCGTGTTCCGCCGCGGCCAGCCGATGGCCGATCGCGCGGTAGACGCGGCCCGCGACGAGGATGCCGGCGCGCGCCCGCAAAGGCAGGAAGGGCAAGCCGGCTTCGCCGCTGGCGTAGTATGTCTCCGCCAAGGCGAGGAGTCGCGCCACCGCGGCGCGGACCTTCGGGCGCAAAGCCGGTGACGGATCGATGAGCTCGGCCGGCGCGACGTCGCCGACGAGGCTGGCCGGGAGATAGCGCCGTCCCATGCGGGCGTCGTCGGCGACGTCGCGGCAGAGGTTGGTCAGCTGCATGGCGACGCCGAGATCGACGGCGTGGGCCGAAGCCGCCGGCTCGGTGGCGTCGAGCACCCGGCACATCATCAGGCCGACGGTGCCCGCCGCCCGGTAGCAGTAGCGCAGCAGCTCGGCCTCGTCCGCCACGCGCACGGTCTCGGCGTCGGACGCCATGCCCGTGATGAGTTCGCGGACGATCGCCGGCTCGATCCCGCATTCGCGCATGAGCGCCAGACCGTCGCGGAGGATCGGGTCGTCCGAACGGCCGTCGGCGACGGCGCGGTCCGCCGCGGCCAGCGCCACCCGGGCCTGCGCGGGCGAAGCCGCCTCGTCGACCAGGTCGTCGAGCCGTCGGCAGAAAGCGTAGAGCCGCGTCGCGCGGTCGGCATGCGTCGGCCCGAGCAACCGGCGCGCCCAATGGAAGCTCCTGCCCTGCCGGGCCAAGGTCGCCTCGGCCTCGGCCGACGGCGCATGCGCGGCTTCGCGGCTCATGTGGCCGCCGGGATGAGGGCGTCGACCACCTTGGCGGAGCAGAGCACGCCCGGGACGCCGGCGCCGGGGTGCGTGCCCGCGCCGACCAGATAGAGGTTCCGGACCGATTCGGATTTATTGTGGAAGCGGAACCAGGCGGACTGACGGAAGATCGGCGCCACGGAAAAGCCCGCGCCATGGACGCTGCGGTATTCGCCCCGGAAGTCTTCGGGCGTCTTGTGGAATTCGGCCGTGATCGTCGCCTTGAGCCCGGGCAGCATCGTGCGCTCCAAGGCGTCGACGATCCGGTCCCGCAGGCGCGGGCCTTCGGTCGCCCAATCGACGTCGGCCTGCAGGTTGGGCACGGGACAGAGCACGTAGAAACTGTCCTGGCCCGCCGGCGCGAAGCTGGGATCCGTGGCGGTCGGCCGATGCACGTAGAGGGAGAAGTCCTCGGCGAGCTTCCGGCGGTGGAAGATGTCTTCGAGCAGCTCCCGGTAGCGTTCGCCCATCCAGATGGTATGGTGCGCCACGTCGGGATACGTCCGCTTGGTGCCGAAATACAGCACGAACAGACCCATGGAATAGTGGGCGCGGTCGAGCTTCACGCGCGTGGCGAGGGCCTGTTCGGCGCGCGGGATCAGGTCGCGATAGACGTGGGCCGCATCCGCGTCGGAGACCACGATGTCGGCGTCCATGACGGACCCGTCGGCGAGGACGACGCCGCGGGCGGCCCCTTGCTCGATGCGGACGCGCTCGACGGTCGTGCCCAGGCGGACCTCGACGCCCTGCCGGGCCATCAGGCCGCCGAGCGCCTGGGTGACGGCCCCGGTGCCGCCCATGGCGAAATGCACCCCGTGGGCGCGCTCCAGGAAATGGATCAGCCCGTAGATGCTGGTGGTGTCGAAGGGATTGCCCCCCACCAGCAGGGGCTGGATGGAGAACGCCCGGCGGAGCTTGTCGCTGACGAGATGACGCGAGACCATCTGCCAGACGGTCTCGTAGTTGCGCAGGCCGAGCAGGTGCGGCACCTGCCGCAGCATCGTCCCGAGACGATGGAAAGGCTGGGCGGACAGCTGGGTGAACCCGATGTCGTAGATCCGGCGGCTGTGCTCGAGCAAGGCGAGGTAGCCGGCCCGGTCGCGCGGCTCGATGCGCTCGATCTCGGCGAGCGTGGCCTCCAGGGTGCCACCGTAGTCGAAGGTGTCGCCGTCGGCGAACCGGAACCGGTACCACGGCGTCAGCGGGACGAGCTTCACGTGGTCGGCGAAACGTTCGCCGAAGAGCGCGAACAGCTCTTCGAACAGGAAAGGCGCCGTGATGACCGTCGGGCCGGCGTCATGCCGGAAGCCTTCGCGCTCGTAGACCTGGGCGCGTCCGCCCAAGGCCGCGCAGCGGTCGACGAGCGTCACGGCATAGCCCTTGGCTCGGAGCCGCAAGGCGGCGGCGATGCCGCCGAATCCCGCGCCGATGACGATGGCTTTCACGCCCCCGAATTAAACGGACTTCACGCGCTTAACGAGCGCGAAGGCGAATTCGGTCAGCAGCGCCCCCGCCTTGTTCGGCAGGGCGTCCGCGTGCTCGATGGCCGCCTCGAGATGTCCCCGCGCCAGCTGCCGGGCCTGGTCGGCGGCGAGTTCGGGCGGGCGGCCCGCCGCGAGGAGGAGGACGATGTTGAGGCTGTGCTGGGCGGCGTCGCCCTGCACGTCCTCGAGGTCGTCGACCATCTGGTAACCGATGCCGAAAGCATGGGCGGCGGCGCGGATGCGCGGCAGCCACTGTTCCTGGCGCGCGGCCAGGAAGGCGAGTTCGAGCGGCAGGCTCAGGAGGACGCCGGACTTGCCGACGACGATCTCCTCATAACGCCCCACTTCGGCGAGGGCGCAGTCCTTGGTGGCCAGCTCGGAGCATTGGCCTTGGATCACGTGGGCCGTCCGGGCGTGCACGCAGCGCAGCAGGGCGGGCAGCGGCGCGGGGTCAGGGAGGTCGGCCAAGGCGCCATAGGCGGCCGAAAGCAGGAGGTCGCCGGTGCAGAGGGCGACGTCCGGACCGAAAGCGGCGCACACGGTCGGGAGACCGCGGCGTAATTTCTCCTTATCCTGCAGGTCGTCATGGACGAGCGAGGCGTTGTGGAGGAGCTCGACGCAGGCGGCGAGGCGGACCGCTTGGTCGCCGATGACGCCGAGGGCTTCGCACGCATGCAAAGCCAGCCGGGCGCGCACTCTCTGACCCCCGGCTTCGAGATGATAGCGGGCGGCGCGCAGCGTGGCGGGCTCGCCGGCGGACACGCCGGACCCCGCCGCCACCCGGACGAGCGCGAGCATCAGCCGTTCGACCGCGAGGAGGGCGACGTCGGTGGTGGTGTTCATCGGGTAGGGTGGGTGACCGGGTGTGACCGTCAGGAAAATCCCAGGCGCAGGGTCCCGGGATGCGCGGATACGAAAAACGGACAATGGAGCCGGAGGCCCCACTGTCCGATCCGTGAGGGACGCTTAGTTCTTGTCGGACTCGCTGACGGCGGCGGCCCAGATGATGACGCCGAAGCCGATCTTGTTGACCACGTCAGCGAGGTTGTAGACCACGTTGAGCATGACCGCGGAGTCTTCCGGCTTGCCGCCGGTGAGGTAGCCGAGGACGTAGCCGATCGGGTAGATGGCCCAGCCGAAGACGACGATGGTGCGCATCAGCTTGAAGGCGGACTGGACGGCAGGCGGAGCGGACTCGGCGCTGATCTTGCTGGCCTCGCCGGCGTAGATCTCGTAGATGATGTAGAACCAGCCGGCCATGCTGACGATGAAGGCGGGCAAGGCGCCGACGGTGCCGGCTTCGCCGAGGTAACCGGCGATGAGCATCACCAGGGTGCCGATCATGAGGCGCCAGAACACGCCGCCGGAGACCTTGGTGACCGCGGAGAGGATGAGGTAGAACTCGACCATCAGCAGGGGCACGGTGATGAGCCAGTCGATGTAGCGGAAGACGGTCGGGGTGGAGCCGGTGGTCACCCAGACGTCGCGCATGTAGAAGTAGTGGGTCGCGGCCACGAGGGTCACGAGGCCGGAGACGGTCAGCGAGGTCTTCCACTTCGCCTTGACGCGCTGCGTCTCGAGGAAGAAGAAGGCCGTCGCGGCGACCAGGGCCATCGAGATGACCCAGAACGTGACGCCTACGAGGTCATCGGCCTTGAGGTTGCCCTTGGCGGCGTCGGCGGCCAGAGCGGAGGTAGGGGTGAGCAGGCTGAGAGCCAGCAAGGCGCCGACTTTGGCCATCGCGGATTTTAGGTATGTGATCATGGGGTGTGGGGTACGGATTCGAAGATATAAGAGGGTGCTCGGATTACACAAACGGCGAATGAAGATTTCCCGAAGATATGTGCGGGCGTAAATAAACTGTTAATACTGAGCCCCGGCCCCTGATTTCAGCACGCCCCGTTGTCAACGGGCTGACCGAGCCTCCGAGCCTTTTGGCCTCTTATCCTGCCCCTCGCCCACGTGTCACCGTGCCAGCGTGGGCCTTGCGGCCGTCAGGCCGCCGCGACGTAATCCACCACGAGGGCCTTCTCGAGCAGTCCGCCCAGCATGGCGACGAACTCCTGATGCGCCGGCTCATGGAGATAATGCTGCTCAAGGGCCTCCTTGGAGGCGAAGGTCAGCGTGAAGACATGGGTGAAACCCTGATTAAGGCCTTCCGGGCTCACGTTCGTGCCCCATTCGAAGGCCTTGATCGCGGGCAACTTGGCCGGCAGCGCGCGGAAGGCCTCGACCACCCCGCGGACTTTCTCCGCCGGCGCCTCGGCCTTGAACTGGAAGATCACGACATGGCGGTAAGGGCTCATGTCCCCAGCGAGCGTATCGAATCCCCGCCGTCAAGTTGTCTCAAGGGGATGAAGCATGCGGAATGGAGGACTGAATTGAGGACAGCGTGGAGGGCTGCGTGGAGGGCTGAATAGATAAACCCGACACCTGGAATGGATGGCTGGATCGATGACAGATGACAGAGGTCTGAATCGATTCGGGGGCTGGATGGATCAACCCGACACCTGCCACCCGGAGCCACCACCTGCCACCTGAAGTGCTGCGTAACCCCATACTCAATACTCCATACTCGATACTCTCTTCCGCCCCTTGCCACCATGTCCCCGTGTCAACGTGTCCCCTTGCGGCTTTTTGCCTTTGGCATAACCAACCACTACCCTAGGTTGAACCCCATGCCCCTCAGCCGACGTGACACCATCCGCCTCCTGCTCGCGGGCGCCGCCTTCGCCCCGTTGGCCGGTCTGGCCGCGGATCGCCCCGCGAAGCGTTCGCCCAAGAAGGGCTGGGCGGGCAACCGGCCGGAGTCCGAAAAACAATTCGGCTGCACATGGTGGTATACCTGGACGTGCCAGGGCGAAAGCACGCCGGGCTATGAATTCGTGCCGATGGTCAAAGGCCATCGCCGCCCCGTGCCGGACACCGAGCTCGCGCTGATGAAGGACCCCTCCGCCAAGCACCTGCTCGGCCTGAACGAACCCGAACGGGACACGCAGGGCAACCTCACCGTCGAAGAGGCCGTCGCGGCCTGGCCGGCGATGGCCACGTTCGCCGCCGAGAAGAAGCTGCGGCTCGGCTCGCCCGGCGTCTCTTCCGACGGACTCGGCGGCGCGTGGATGCGCGCCTTCATGGAGCAGGCGCAGCGCAAGAAGCTGAAAGTCGATTTCATCACCGCCCATTGGTATCGCAGCGCCGACCCCTCGGCCTATGAGGAATGGCTGAAGGAACTCTACGCCGCGTATCGCCGGCCGATCTGGGTCACCGAGTTCAACGCCATGTTCACCAAGGCCGATGACAACGGCCACGCCCAGTTCCTCCGCGGCGCCCTCAAGGCCATGGAGCGTCAGCGCTTCGTCGAGCGTTACGCCTACTTCAACCCCAAGGAAGGCAAGGCCGCTCTGCTCAAGGACGACGCGCTGACCAAGCTCGGCGAGATCTACCGCGACGCGGGAGCCTGAGGATCAGGGGACACGGGGACGCCGCGGCTGCCTTGAGGCAGGGACGCGTCGGCACATAGGCCTCTGCCGCAGCGACATAGGCCGTAGCCGCGCGCCCATCGACAATCGCGCATAATACGTGCCGCCGCTTTTGACACGCTGACTTATCCGGGCACCTTCCGATAAGTCAGCACCGACATCGCCTGCATCTGACCACGTTCAGGCCGTGTCCCCGCTTCTCCTCCCAAAATCCAGATTTTGGGCGTCCTTCCTTTTTCCCAACCCAATAAACCATAAATAACATGAACATCGTCGAAACCGCCGTCTCCAACGGCTCCTTCAAGACCCTCGTCGCCGCCGTCACCGCGGCCGATCTGGTCGCCACCCTGAGCGGACCCGGCCCGTTCACCGTCTTCGCCCCCGTCGACGCCGCCTTCGCGGCGCTGCCGGCCGGCACCGTGGAGTCGCTGGTCTCGCCCGAGAACAAAGGCAAGCTGACCGGCATCCTCACCTACCACGTCGTGGCGGGCAAAGTCCTGTCTTCCGACCTCTCCAACGGCATGAAGGCCAAGACCGTCAACGGCGCCGGGATCACCATCACGATCGCCGACGGCAAGGTGAAGGTCAACGGCGCCCAGGTCGTCCTCGCCGACGTGGCCACCAGCAATGGCGTGATCCACGTCATCGACGGCGTGCTCCTGCCGGCCTGATAAGCCGAAGCCCAGTCGGACCAAGCCCTGTCACCCCAAGTGACGGGGCCTTTTGTTGTCGGCCAGCCGCGACCGTCGGACCTCGTTTGCGCTTCCGGCCATCCCGCCTAGGATTTCCGTATGCCGAAACCGGAGAAGGATGATGTCGAGCGACTCAGCCGCGGCCTCGCCACCCGCGCCAAGATCGGGAACCGAGGCGTCGGCCATCGGCTGACCCAGAAAGAACGCATCCTCTTCGAAGCGGCGAAGCGGCGCGGCTTCCTGAAGATCCCTTCCGGCGGTATCCGTAAGAACGTGCTCAACGTCTACCGTCTCTGGTGCCAGGCGACCGCACGCGAATTCCTCACCCGCCAGGCATAATGGGGTCAGACCCTATTAATGGGGTCTGACCCTATTATGAAGGATACCGCGGCTCAGCGGCCAGTCCGCTCGGCCTGCCGCATCGGCATGGCGTCGATGAGCGCGAAGAGCGCCGGTACCTCGACCAGCTCAGCCCGATCGAGTTTCACCCCGCCGTCCTTACCCACCAGCCGGACCCGGAAGGTCGGGGCGGACTGCGTGACGACGATCAGGTCCCGCTCCTTCAGCCCGGCCGCGGCGGCCTCCAAAGCCGACCGTTGCCGACGATACTCAGCCGCGTCGGCGGACGGCGTATCCACGACGAGGACGCGATGCTGCCAGCGATGTGCCGACAGGTCGGGCAAGGCCGCGGCCGGCGCCTTTGGGTCGGCGGAACATCCCGCCAGCAGGCACGCCGCCCAGGAAGCCGCCGTCGATCGCCGCATGCCGTTCATGCCTCGAACATAGGAGTTTCCCCGACTTGGCAAATCACGGCTGTATCGGATAGGGACGCGTCGGCGACGCGTCCGCCCACACCCTGACCTACGCCGGACGCGACACCATCGCGCCCCTACCTATACGGCTGACCGGGCCGGTCAGCCCTACCTTCTTCAGTCTTTCCGCGGGCGGGTGACGTAGAGGCCGAGGACGCCGAGGCCGATGGCCATCAGGCCGGCGCCGGAAAGGTCTTCGCCGTTCTTGTTCAGGCCCAGCACGAAGCACACGCCCGTGATGATCCAACCGTAGCAGAGAAAGCGGGCGCACCCGGCGGGGATTGGGATCATCGGCTTACTTCTTGATCAGCCAGACGATCCAGCCCCAGAAGAGGCCGGCAAGCGGAGCCTTGATCAGTCCGCCGCCGACCGCATGGGCGAGACCCGCCTCGCCACCGCTCAGGAAGCCCATGACGCAGACGATCAGATAGATGACCCAGGTGGCTTTCCACCAGCAGGCCCAGAAGGTGACTTTAGGGGCGTTATCCATGCGCCCATCTTGTCAGACTTATCTCGACTAGCAATATGCTTCTATTATAATGCTTACGCCACCCCCGCTTGTCCGAAACTCCGGTCATGGCTTCCGGTAAGTCTCGCATGGACGTTCACGACCAGGAAGGGATCAGTACGGGGTCAGACCGCTTCTGACGGATATCGCTCGGAAGCGGTCTGACCCCGTACTGATTCGCCCTGCGTCCGGATTAACGCCCGGTTGTGCTCTTTGGATCCTGTCCTACACTTCCGACATGCCCCGTAAGCCTGACCGCCGGACCTTCCTGCGCGCTTTCCTCGGCGCGACTGGCGCCGCCGCGCTCGCCGTCGGCTGCGCGAGCCGGCCGACCGCGACCCGCATCGTGGATACCCACACACACTTCTACGATCCGACCCGAGGTCAGGGCGTGCCGTGGCCGCCCAAGGGCAGCTTCCTCGACCGCACGGTGCTCCCTCCTGACTGGCAGCAGGTCGCCGCGCAGCATGGCATCCGCGAGACGGTGGTGGTCGAAGCGAGCGCTTGGCCGCAGGACAACGACTGGATCCTCCGACTCGCCGACGAGCATCCGTGCATCGTGGGCTTCGTCGGCAATCTCCGGCCGGCCGAGGGCGCCTTCGCCGGACATCTGCGACGACTCGCCGCCCACCCGCTTTTCCGCGGCATCCGCGTCCCGGCGGGCAAACTGAGCGGAGAGCTCACGGACCAGGTCTTCGCCCGTCACTTGGGCTTGCTCACGGACCATGGCCTGACCTTGGACATCAACGGGCTCGGCGATTTCGCGGGCGCCGTCCGGCTCGCGCGTGCTTACCCCCGGCTGCGCATCGTCGTCGATCACGTCGGCAACGTGCGAGATCCGCAGGCTCCGGACCTCGCCTGGCGCGAAGGCATGCGACGACTGGGCGCCGAGCCGAACGTCTACTGCAAGCTCTCGGGTCTCGTCGAACCCATGAAGACCCCGCAAGGCGCGGCCCCGACGGATGTGGCGACCTACCTGCCGACGCTCGACCATGTCACGGCCTCCTTCGGACCGACGCGCGTATTGTATGCCAGCAACTGGCCCGTCTCCGACAAAGGCGCGCGCTATGCGGACGTCTTCGGGCTCGTCGCGGACTATTATGCCGAGCGCTCCGCGGAGGAACGTGAGCGTTTCTTCTGGCGGAATTCGCTCGAAGCCTACCGCTGGATCTCCCGCGGAGCCTAATGAGCATGGGGTCAGGCCGTACCCTGTCTCTTAGCGTACCTGGATTCGGACCTTTCGGTCGTTTCTAGGTGCGCGCCTTACCATGGTGCGGCCTGACCCCGTGTCCCCCCGTGTTCTCCCCGACTGGAACAGCGTCCAGGGTTTCTGAAGAGACACCCAATCAGTACTGCCGCGTGCCGTAATTCATCATCTCCAGCGAGAAAGGCTGGGGCGGGATCGCCTTATTCATCGCCTCAACCAATACCGGAGCGATGCCGAAATAGTCATCGGCCGTGAAAGGAATGGGCTCCAATCCAGGGATGGCCGCGCAAGCGATCCATGGTCCGACCTGATAGCCCAAGGCATTCAGCACCGGTACATATTCGGGGGCCAGCACCACGACGTCGATTTCTGCCCCGGTCAGGAACATGCTCAGATTCCCGGCGGCCCGCTGGTCCGCCTGCCCCCAAGAGAAGAGGACGGTGGGTTTCTTTTTTTCCAGGAGAGATTGCTGCAAGGACTCCAAGGTCAGGTGGTCGCCGCAATACAGCGGCTTACGGTCGACGTCGTTACGGGCCAACTCCATGAGTTGATTCCAAACGAACAGGCGCTCACGGAAATCTTGATCGCTTTCACATTCGCCCACGTCGCTCTCGACGAAGATCTCCACGGCAGAATCGTCGCCGGACATGGGCTTAATCATGATTTGATGTCGACACCATGAGCTATCATTACGAGCCATCGCCAGCATCTGACCTTGGCAACGAAGATCCGGCGTCAACCATCCAAGCCGATCCTTCAGGAGGCGCCGGAGGCGACCATAAGCAACGCTCACGACGTTTCTCCCCTGCGCATCCCATCGGACGATACTGCGCGTCCGGACTTCGTCCATGCCCCGGGACTCGAAGAGGTGAACCCCGGCATCATACTCCGGACTGAGTTGCGTAGGGAAATGCGCATGTTTGATCCGGTGCGCCCAGCCTTCCTGGCCCGTGGTCTCCTTCAAGGCCCTGACCATGGCCAGACGCGCGGGCGGACGGCCATGGACCAGCAAGACAGATAGCGGGGCAACCTCTTGGCCTGGCTGACGGGTCCCGCGGAGCAAACGCAGCAAGGACCCCTTGGAGGCATGACCCGAGTAACAAGCCGACAGATTATGGACGCCGAGCGCGACTCGATCGGCCGGCCATTCCCGCGTAACATCATTCTCATCGGGCACCGGAATGCTCAGGGTTGGCACCGTCTCGTCCGCCTCTAACAGTTTCTTGAGCTGCCCCCCAATGGAGTCCTCGGGGACATACCCGACCAAGATTAACGAGGCGGACGGATTCTCCAGATGACGATAAATCAGGCGGTGCGCCTGCCCGAAGGTCGTCGAACCGGAGCTGCAGAGGATGATTTTAAGGCGAGCCTGACTCCGCGGATGCGCACCCCACGTGAGCCTAAGGCGGATGCCAGCGGCGGTGATCTCGGGTTCGACGTTTTCTTCTGGCGCCAACATCCGCCGCAAAGCATGCAGCTGCCGCACAACGTCCGCGGGCGTCTCAGCCGGCCCGCCCAACAGCAGATTTTTAGGATTATACCACGGCCGCAGACCGGAAGGTAGGACGCGTTCGTAGGCCGCCAACAATACCCTGGCGTAGGCTTGCGCCCCCTCTGAAGGGATGGCCACTTCGACTTCCTGCCCCGCTTGCAGGCCTAGGCTGGGCCCCTGTTCACGGAGCAAGGCCATGACATCCAACAAGACATCCGTCGTTCGTTGCATGGTGAAAACCGGGATGAGCGCCGTCGTTCGTTCGTCGCGGGCCAAAGTCGCGCGCAAAGCCTCCGCCAAGGCCGCCTGTCGGCTGGCGAAATCCCTCGGTTGCTCGGTTGCCTCTGGCCGGTCACCGTAAGTGGATTCGCAGACGACCGTACGCGGCAAGCGGGCGGGCAGACTCCGCGGAGGCATGAGCCCGCCGTGGCGATCGTCTTCAATCGGTCCGATATCCCCGAGGAAGCCGATTTCGCCGGTGCTATGGCGCCGCGAGACCGCCCGGAAGCGGAAGGCCACCGAGCCCACCACATGGGCGGTCGGAAAGAAGGCTACTTCCAGCTCAGGCAGGACTTCAAAAGCGGCCCCGAACCGGAAGTTGTTGCGATCATCCGGACAGACCAGCCGTTGACGGACGAAGTCAGCATAATAGGCGACCTCATGGGTGAGGTTCACGGTCGAACGACGGACGATCTCCTCCAAGGCGATGATGGTCAGTTCCGCCGTCGGACGGGTGCACCAGATCTTACCATCGAAGCCGGCGTCAATCCAGCTCGGCAGCATCCCGATATGGTCAAGGTGAGCATGCGACAGAAACAGGCAGGCCACTTTCGCCAGCGGGACGGGCAATTCTTCCGGCGCATTCCCCTTCAGCTTCGTCTTTTCCTGCAGCAACCCGCAGTCAATCGCGAGCCATCGATCCGTAGGCACATGATGTAGAAAATGGGTCGAGCCGGTGACGGTGCCCAAGGCACCATGGAATTTGACCTTCAAAGTCGTGCGGCGATTCTGCCCACGGAGCGAACCTACGAGCGTCTCGGGAGTCTTCTGGTCCATCGGCGAAGGGCGGCTTGCGCCCGGGGCATGGCCGGCCGCAGAGTCAGGGTGCTCACCTGAGGGGGTACTCATTCAAGAATCCCTACAATAAACCGCATGCCCCGCAAGTCCCAGTCTGTCGCCGGCAAGGTCCGGCTGCAAAAGACCCTGAAGCAATCGCTGCGGCGGCGCGTCTATCGGCGCTGGGAGGCGGAGGTCCAAGGCAAGGTGCTGATCACGAAGACTACCGCGACGAGAAGGACCTCCTTCGCCACACGACTGGACTGACCCAATTCGAAGATGTCAGCGGACGCGTACTCCGTCTCTATGACGGCCATCGTCAGGTCGACCTCCGGAAACTCCAACGCGCCGAGACCGCCCATGCGGAAATCCTCTCCTTGCTCTTCCGCAAGCTGAGCGAGCGCGGCTACGAGTGTTTCAAGAATAACCACATCGATCTCCTGGCCGTACATGCGGACCAAGGCCGCTCACTGCTGATCGAAGCTAAGAGCAATAAAGGCGGCAACTTCCGGGCGCAGGCGCGCAAGGGCGTCGCCCAGCTCTTCGAGTATAACTACTTCGAGCTGGAACGCTTCAAGGCCGACCGCGGCCTGAAACTCGCCAAGGAGCATCAAGTCCTGGCCTTCTCGCAAGCGCCCAAGGACGCCGACTACCTAGGCTTCCTCAACACCCTGCGCATCCGCACCCTCGTCGCCCAAGCCGAAGCCATCACCCCGCTCGGCGACCTCACCGACTTCGCCGAGCTGGCGGGGTGAGAAACAGAGGTATCCGGGTAGATTGACCAAGCGCCCGAGATGCGTATCTAGCATTCACCCCATGAAACAGAAAGACGCCGAGGAAATCATCGCGCTACACCATCAGTGGCTGCAACTGCCCCTCAACCTGCGCAGCAAATCTCCCGGCCAAGCTCGCTTCGAAAAAGCTACTTTCAGCGGACTGTCTTTCAACCGGGTGGATCTGTCGTTCGCCCGCTTCTACCGCTGCGACTTCACGGGCTGCGATTTCAACGGGGCAAACCTCACGGGCGCCACTATGCTCTACTGCTGCTTTGACGACGCGAAGTTGAATAAGGCCAATCTTGCAGGGTCGGCGCTAAAAACATCTTCATTCAAACGAGCCTCCCTGCTGGAGGCAAATCTGGCTGGGGCCCAGTTGAAATCGGCCGACCTAACCGCAGCCTTGCTCAAAAGGGCGTGCCTCAAGGACGCCGATATCAGCGCCGCCGACTTCACACAGGCGCGCGGGGTCGGCATCGACCTGTCCGGCGTGACCGCAAAGAAAACCCTCTTCAAGGGCGCCATATTCGATGAAGCAATCATCGAAGGAGCCAGCTTTGTCGAATGTGACCTACCCGAGGCTTCGCTCCAAGATGCCACCCTTGGTCGATCCGAATTCTACTTGTGCGAACTCGCGGGACTGCAACTCCACGGAAGTACGTTGAGAGATTTGATCTTTGCCGGCTGTCAGCCTAGCGACCTTAAGGCCCAGAAAGTGAAAGTGGTTAAAAGCGAAACCGAACCGGTCGCATCCGAACTAGCAGCCGTGCTCAGCGGAAAAATCGCCGACTTCAAGTGGCCGACGGATAAGAAATACGGCTGGCGGGCCGGCCACTCCGCTATCCGCTGGTCCCACGGTATCTGATCATTGCAGAAACAAAACAGGGGGCCACTTCGTGGCCCGCTGGAGTTTCGGGATCAGGGCCTCGCTTACTTGCGAGGGCCGTTACCGCGGCCGCCGCCGGAGGGATTGCCGGTGGGGCTCGGGTAGTTGCCGCAAGGCGGATAACCATATCAGGGATACATCCATGGGCGGATAATCTTCATCTTCTGTTCGAGCGCAGACTTGGCCGGATCATGCCCCTGATCGGCAGCTAGACGGTAATAACCGATGGCATTGGCCCCGAATCCTTGGGCGTCGTAAATCTTCCCGAGGATGAATTGAGCAGGAGCATGACCCTGGTCAGCGGACCTTTGAATCCACATCTGAGCCTCGCAAGGCGCGTCCAGACCGATGACTCCGACGCTGGCAAAAGTGCCTTTAATCCATGGCAGCGACAGGCCGTAGGCCAGTTGTGCCTCAGGGTCTCCGTCATGGGCCCTTTGCTTGATGTTTTCTTTTTCGGTATTCATGAGATTTCAACGGACTGGCCGATAACCTGGAACTCCAGCAGGGATGACCAAGGCCAGCGGCGTACGACCTCGATGCCGTAGGCCGAGGGGTCGACTCCCATCGGAGAAAGCATCTCGAGCTGGAAGGTGTTGTGCTCAATCATCGCCTTGAGCGTGGGGCGGGAGGCCACCTCCTCGCGCACGACCTGAAGCCAATGCCGCTCCTCACGCGCATCTGCACCAGGCAGGCCGGTCAGGTAGTTGATGACGATAGCGACGCCCGCATCGGCGGCGGCATCCAGGAAGCCGCGGAGTAACGCCGGGGACTGGGGCTTATTGATGATGCTTTGGGAGGCCCCATCGAGGGTTTCGAGACCGATTTCCAAGGTGCGCAGGCCTTCGTCATAAAGGCGACGCATGGCCTCACGATCAAAGCTGCTGTGCAACTTGGTGCACGCGCTCCACATGACCCGTCCCTTGATCATGGCCCCGACCTCACGCAGCTGGTTAGGCACCAAGAGGCTGTCCTTGAAAGATACGACGGCAGCATGGGCCGCGGCCTGCTCGATGACCGGCTCCAACGCGGCCATGGAGAGCTTGCGGTGCTTGCCCTCGATCTTGGGGTAAGTGCAGAAGGAGCATTTCCCATAGGCGCAACCGCGGGACGCCTGAACGGGCAGCGTGAGGCTACCCTGACCATAAGAGGAGAGATCAAACGCGGGCACCGTGGTGCCGTCCTCCTTGGCACGACGGGAAGCAGTGCCGGCCTTGAAGACTTCCGCCGGCCAAGAAGTCTTGCTGGCCACGGCGTCGAGGAGTTCGACCCAGGTCTTTTCGGCATAACCGACCACGAAGCCGTCTATGCCTTCGCCGTAGATCGCCTCCTTGCTGATAGGCTCAGCCAAGGCGGTGACATGGGCTCCGCCCCAGACTACCGGCACACCCGGCCAGACGGCGTGGATGACCTTGGTCACAGCTAGGGCGGCGATGATCTGCCCGCTGAACATGACGGAAAGTCCGACCAAGTCCGGACGAGGAGTCTGCTCCAGATGTCGACGTGCCCATTCCCCGAAGGAGCCGGCGACCATGTTCGTAGCGCATTCGACCACTTCCTCATGGGAGGCGTAGAGGGTGACCGTACGGGACTCCCGCTCACTGACGGGCATAGGCATGGGCCAATAGGCGGCACAGAGCTCCTGCCATTCCTGATAAAGCCGGTTCAACTCCTTCGACGGCTTATCATGGTCTCCCTTGATCTGACCAGAAGTGTGGGCCGACGTGATGCGTTCCTTGATCCACTCGCGGTTTAGGTCCAGGACATCGACCGTATGCCCGGCTCGCTCGCCGGCACCCTTAAGGTAGGCGGGGCCGGCCATCGGACCGCCGAAGTGCTTGAGGAAAGGCGGGACGAGGAGAAGCGACGTGGCCTTCGGCCGGGCGTCGCGTTCGATCGGCAGGGGGGCGCCGTCGGTGGTGAGGTAGATGGAAGCGTCAATCATGACGCCTCCATCTTCTCGCGTCGATTATCTGCCCGCAATCTGGCCTAGACCATGACAGCCCGGGCTGAGGCTAAAAGTTAGCGGACGACAAAAAACGCGTCAGAATGACCAATAAACATGCCAAATATCCTTAACGCGGGCCACAAGAATTTACAGACCTACCGTCGCCTCCAAGCCATCCTGGATGCGATCGCCCTCTTCCTTGGGATTAAAGAAGACGCCGAACTGCGTCTCGCATAAAACCTGCAAGGACTCCTTAACCTCATCCCAGTCAGCCGCGCTTTCCGTGTCATGCAGCGCCAGATTTTCGATCGCATAGTGTATCTCCGGAAACGCCCAAGCGATGACTTCTCCATCCATGAGGCCTCCGCAGGTAGGCGAGTCCATGGCCTTGATGATGGCCGCGTAGTGGCCGAGGCATGACTGGAGATGCATCGCACTGTTTGGCTTGTCGAAACAGGCGTAGTGCAACGCAATCCTCGCCTTGGCCATCTGGACGATGGTCTGCGGCATCATGGGCAACTTACCTGCGTCCGTGATAAGACCTTCAGCCGTCTTAGAACTGAAAGCGCTTCCGGGTTTTCTCGGATCTAGCCGGATCTTGGAGTATGGCTTGATGAAGCGAGGATTTGTCATGTATCCAATCAGATAGCGCAACGCTAGCGTCCGGTGCTCTTCGGATTTGGCTTTGAAGCGGAGGGCGTTGAGCAGCTCGTAAAGTACGAGGCCGGCACGGTCCCGATCGCCCATGCGGGCATCCCCGCTCTGGGCCTTCCGGCCAAGCAAGTTGTGGCGCGACAAGAGGTAGGCCCAGCCAAACCCCTGATCAATCAGATCTCCGGCCAACGCACAGTCCTTCGACTCACCAATCTGCGCTAGGAGCTTGCTGGCGACGGTTAAGCCCTGTTCGAAATCCGCCTGAAACATCGCCGACTCTTTGGCCATCATGTAGGCATAACGAAGCAGGCCGAATCGCGAGCGCGCGCAGTTAACGAGAGGGCTTGAGGAAATGTTCGTCTCGTCTCCGCCGACATCCTTGATCACCCAAGACACCAATATCTCGTCCACCGCCATGTCGCCCGCGGCTAGGATGGAAAGGTCCCGCCAAAGCCGGCTATTGCGCGGGTCTCTCTCATAATCGCGTAGCAGTTCTTGGAATTCAGCGCCGAGTTCGGTCATCTTATGCTCCCCCCACTTCTCTCCGAAGTGCTGGCAGGCCCTAAATAATCGCAGCCACTTCCTGAACGCCGGGCGGCTAGGGCCCGGAAGTCCGGCGGCATCATCTTGCTTGAGCATGAACAAGTTAGCCGACTGCTCTTCCTTTTTATCGTGCGGCTCTTCCTTTTTACCATGAACGAAAAGCCGGTATAACTCCGGATGATCTTTGGCGAAGAACTTGAAGTTATGCGCAAGGGCCGGAACCAAGATGCGCCGGGCGGCAGCCAAGGTTATGGCGTCAAAGGAAACATCGGGCAATATAGAGTGAGCACGCATACAAACCGCGACATAGTGGCTGAGCGCCGCACGGTAAGAGACGTGGCCAGGCCAGCGCTTTTCATCCATGCCAACTAAATCAGGGAGCAGCAGCCGAAAGCCGGCCTCCCAAGCTTTCAACGCGCCTTCGACTCTTGTATTACGTCCCAGTACTGCCTTCATCTTCTCACTAACCTCGGAGCCATCCTTAAATCTCCCAATTAGTCTAAGGCCTGAAAGAAAGTCGCCCAGATTGCCGGCGACCTCCTTGAAAAAGGTGTTGGACGACGCGGCGCTAGACTCCAGCGATTTAGGCTTACTCGTCGACAATGATTTGCGGAGTAAAATCGCCCGGTCTTTGGCCGGCTTGCAGCCCGCATATTCCACTTCGTCGCCCTGGTAAGTGCTCTCTGCATATTCATGCAGCCCCTTCAGCAACTCCGTTAGCCGGAATTCCTTCCATCGCGGGTCGTAGGCTGAGGGGGTGCTAGGCATGAAAGGATACTTTCCGCAGCCCCATAGCCGTCAAGCGACTCCCATCCTTCAATAAATCTTACATTTACTGGTTAACGCAAAACCTTCGTTTTATTGGGCATATTTATCCGATTTGGGTCGCTTGTTAATGTTTCGTCCCGACTGGCCCGATGCCAGTGGCCCCATGCTTTCGGACGGACTCCTTCTCGGCAAAGTGTTCGTCATGAACCTCTGCCAAGCGTCGTCCGCCCAAGCAAAAGGCTGGACCATCCTCGGGCCCCAAGTCCGCGAGGCCCTGCTGACTCAGTTAACCGAGCTCGGCCCGATCATCCAGACGACGGAGATCACGCCTCGCGCCAACGCCAAGGCGGCCTTGGCGACGGACAGGGAGATGCAGTTGCACACAGACCACCCGCGGGCGCGCTGGATCAGCTGGGAATGCGTCCGTCAGTCTTCCGAGGGCGGCTACAGTCTGCTCAAGGACACCAAGCTGGCGCTGGATTCGCTCACGGACTCAGAGCGCGACGAACTCCGAGCGTTGGCGATCCGCACCCACGTCGTCTTCCCCGACGACACGGGCGTCTATCCGATTCTCCGCGCGGACGGTGACGGCGCCGACTGGATCTATTTCACCCCTTGGATGACGGATGGGCAGTCCTCACCAGCCTTCCGTAAATTTACCCAGGCCCTTGAGGCGACGCCTACCCTGACGCTCCGTCTCTACCCCGGTGAATCCTTGCTCATCGACAACGGGCGCATGCTCCACGGGCGCTCGGCGCTCGGCGGAGACAAGGACCGCCTGCTGATTCGTCGCTGGATCGCCTCCCCTTTCGACTCTTTCGGCCGCGCAAGCAGCCGGGAAGCCAACGCCGTCGGCTAAATCGGCACTCCTAATACAAAACACCATGCACACCCAGACCCAGATCCCCGCGGCGGAAGCCTTCCTGGCCCACGCCTCCACCCTCAACCCGGCGCCGACCCACATGGTCTTCCCCGCCCCGCTCAGCCAGGAGCGCATCAGCTGGCTCGTCACCAAGGGCGTCGACGCGCAGGTCGCCGCCCTCGACCTCGAGATGGTCAAGATGAAGCTGCGCGACAAGGACGAAGGCCAGGGCTGGCCGCTCCAGCAGACCGACGAAGCCGAGCTCGAATACAAGCGCTGGCTCACCCTGGTGAAGCGCCATGGCAAGGGCATGGTCCCGACCAACGCCATCGATCTCTTCTGGCACCAGCACATCCTGGACACCCGCGCGTACGTCCAGGACTGCGAAAAGACCTTCGGCGGCTACCTCCATCACTACCCCTACTTCGGCATGCGCGGGGAGCAGGATGCCAAGGATCTCGAAAACGCCTTCCGCCGCACCCAGGCCCTCTACCAAGAGGCCTTCAACGAAACCCTCGGCGCCAACGCCGGCGAGAACTGCTGGCACGACTGCGAAAGCCGCTGCTGGCACGCCTGCTCCGGCGACAAGGACTAGTCCTGATCGGCGGAGCAGCCGGCCCGCAAGGGCCGGCGTTCTGCCTAACGTACTAAGCACTTACGCCCACGCCGACGAGTTCGTGCGACAAGTGCCCTCACCCAAAACCACCCATCTACCACCCCTATATACAGAGACCCTTCTCTTAACATACCCATGATATACCCCCTACTCAAATCCTCGGAGAAGCTGGTGCAGAAAGTCCAATGCTGGGCTCGGCTCCACCGCAACCGCCTGGGCATCCTCGCCGATTACCGGACGAACGGAGAAGTCCGAATCATCCCGGCCTCTCGTCCCCCGCTGCTCGATGCGGACAACCTTGACGGCTGTACGCTAAGCATCCGGGATAACTCCCTTATCATCGCCTGCGCGCAAACCTGCGCGCAGATCGAAGAAGGCGTCGCCGAATTCCTACGCAAGGCCAAGCTGATCGGGCCCGGCCGACCGACGGAGGAAGTCGTGCTATTCCACCGAAAGAACATCCGGCACGCCCATGAGATGGGGCGCCCCGTCTCAGAGGATGCCAAGGCCAAGCGTCGTTTACGTCGCGACGAGGCCGTCGCCGACCGACCATCAGCCCGTTTCGCGACTGTGCTGGAAGCCACCCTCGCGGCGGAAGATACCGCAGGAACCTGGTTAGTCATGACGGACCGGGCGAAGAAGACCGCCGAAGAGTCGAACTACGTCGACCCCGATTACGTCTATCAGGCCCTCGTGGATCTAGCTCACGCCGCCCGGCACAATAGCGACCATCAAGGGCTAGGGATGTCCTGGGCGGATTTCCTCGGCCAGCGAGGCTCGCATGACTTCGTTCCGAACTCGTCGCCGGAGACCATCAAGCGCTTCTACAAGGAATACCACATCCGCTACCAGGACGAAGACCTGTGCATCGAAGCCCATATCCGTCAGGGCACTGGCTCGGCAGACGAATGTCTGCGTATCTATGTCGTCCAACCCCGTAAGCCTGGCGACCCCGTCATCGTCGGCCAGGTCGGCGCCCACCTGCCCATCGCAGATCGTTCGCACTGATCATGAGCACACCCCACCTGCCGATAAATCCGGCCAACACAGGCCCCGTGAAACCGCTCATCAATCGTCCCGATACGCGACGCTAACCCTTTTGGACAGTCCATCCCGGACCCCCAAGATAGAAAGGATCAACACACATGCCCGACAACTACGGTAACGGCGGCGGCTATCCCAGCACCACCGGCAACTCCTCCGGCGGCGGCCGCTCCAACGGCCCGCGCAAGTAAGAGAAAGGGGGAAGTAGGTTAAGCCAGAGGGGCCGCGCAGCGGCCCCTCTTTGTTTTTGGGCGATCAAGGCGGAGGCGATATCATCGCATCCCTGCCAAAGTCGGTAGTGTTTCGTGCGACAAGTGCCCTCGGGGTTTTGGCGGGGGCGGGGAGGCTAAGGGTGCACATGAAACCCATCACCCCCTCCCTGCCCTTCCTGGAATTCCCCACCGACGAGGTGCTCCGCACGTTCCGGCCGGTGCGCGCCCTGCTGGTGGAGACCCCTCCGCCCGCCGATGCGCAGAAGCCGCATCTGTTCGCGACGCCCGAGGACATCGTGAAGCTGGAACTCCATGACCCCCGGCCGCTCCTTGAGGCCATCGCGATCGAGATGGGCTATGACCCCGACAAGATCGCCTCGGGCCAGGGCGAGACGGGGGTCTCGGGCCACACCTGGGTCACCTACTGCAGCGAGCAGTGGCTCCCGATGCTGGTCCGCTGGCAGGCCGGTGAGGCGGAACTGCTCGTGACGATGGTCGAAAGCTTCGAGCGCGGCGCCGGCCCTTCGGACCTGCGGATGACCATCCTCGGCGATGCGGCGGCCAAGCCGATCCTGCGGCGCCTCGCGGTCGCGCTCGCCCGATTCGGGGTCACGCGGAGGGACGGCTGCCGTGGCACGACGACGGTGGATGGAGAAGCCCGTCCGGTGGGCCTGCCGGAAATCGCCTTCGCGCGGCTGGACAACACCTTGGTCGTGAACGCCGACGCCCAGGGGCGGCTGGACGAGACCCGGGCCGGCGAACTGCCGGACCTCCTGCACTCCTGCGACGCCAGCGGCCTTCCCGGCGCCACGCAGATGCCGGTCGGTACGGCCGAACTCTGGCTCCGGCATCGCTACCCTCAGAAGATGACCTTTGCTCCGGGCCGGGCGATTCCGCCAGAGCTGGTCGAACTCATCCAGCAGCAAAGCGTCCAGAAGGCCCGTGACCTCACGACGCGGGAACTGCGGCGCTTCTTCGCGTCGAAGGAATCCCGCAGCAAGTCCTCCTGGCTCGGCCAGGCGAAGACGGAGTCGGCCGAAGCCCAGCAACAGCGAGCCTACCTGGCGGGCACGTTGCTGGAAATTGAACGGGCGTCGCCGACCGAAACGTCGCTGCTCAGCCGACCTGGTCTACCTTTCGATACTTATGCCCTGCGCACGGGGGTGACCTCGGTCGGCGACGATCTGCGTTGGCCGGGGGCGGAGGTCTTCGCGGGCGCCGGACCGCAGTCCACGCCGAAAGGGATGAGCCGCGGCCTGATCGAACTGGCCCTGGGCGCCGTCGAGCAAGGGGTGATGATGATGTGGCGCATGAAGGAGAAGGAGTGGAGCAAGCCGCCGCGCGAAGGATGGGTGTCCCGGGACATGAAGGAGGCCCTGCTGAAGGGCCCGGGGTCGCCCCGCGCCAAGATCTTCCGGGCGGAGAAGCCGAGCTTCGGCATCCACCAAGGACTGCCCATCGCGGTGAACTACAGCGCGGTCGTCTGGCGCAAGCAGGACGCCCAGGCGCTCGCGATCGACTTCGCGTATCATCGCCCTTCGGACGGCGTGCACCTGGCGCGCGTGCGGAGGTGCGCGGCCGGGGCGGGAGTAGCGCGGCGGAGCCGCGAGGGGACACGCTGGCACGGTGACACGTGGGCAAGGGGCGATGCGCGCTAGTTAATCGGTTGATCAGCGGGGAAGCGGGCAAACGAGATTTCCAGAGGCCTGTCGCACGGAGGGCGGACGGCCCAGGAAAGTCGTTGTTTCTGCGGAGCAGAGCATGTCGCACGAATCCAAGGGCACGCCCACGTCCGGATACCAATGGGCCGTTCCGAAGATAATTTAGGACGGTTATTGTATTATACTTGAGGCAATTAGGTTTGAACCATCCGCATGGCCGCCTATCTCCAAGCCATACGCTTCACCCCATGAAACGCACCCACGGCCTGATCTCCTTGGCAGTCCTCCACCACGTCACCGTCGGACTGGCGCTGCTGATTTGGCTGGCCGGCCTGCTCAATTCCAACCCGAACATCAAGCTGATCGGCGTCCTCCAGCTCTGCGCCTTCGGCTTCTTCTCCCTGATCGTGCGGCGGGCCTGGGCCAGCATCGACGGCGGCGCCGAGAACCTGAGCCCGGCCAAGGCCCAGGGCTTCCTCTGGATTCCCTTCTTCAATTTCTACTGGATCTTCCCGGCGCTCGTCTCCCTGGCGACCCAGACCAACGCGAAGGCCGACGCCGAGCAGAATCCGGCCGGCCGGATCACGCGAGGCTTCGGACTGGTGATCGCGATCCTCTTCAGCGTGTCGACCCTGACGGACCTGCTTAGCACGCAGCATAGCTTTTTCGCCTGGCTCGACTTCATCACCTACGCCACGTACGTCGGCTTCGCGGTGACCTACATCTGGCAGATTCGCCGTTCGGCTGAGGCGTTTGAGGCCAGGTCGGCCCCGGCGCTCCGCGAACCGACCAAGATGCCGACCGTCGGCGTCGCCGGCATCATCTATGGCTCGGGACTGGTCGCGCTGCTGATCCTGAACCTTAATTTCAATTTCTGGGTCACTCCGGAGGCCATCGAGCAACGCTTCCGCGCGAAAGGACTCTCCGTCGAGATAGACCGCGACGCCACCGTTCCTGGCTTCCGTTCCGACAAGGCCATGGCCGACGCGGGCGTCCGTGCGATCGGTTACATCAAGGTCTACCGTGGCGATAAGCGCATCGCCGGGGTCTATTACGCGACCGGGACGCTCACCTCCGCGTCCGAGGAGATCATCGCGGGCCAGCTAGGGACCCGCACGCTCCGCAGCGGAGACAAGATCTTCTTCAAAGCCTATAACCGGGACACCGGCCAAGAGAATCTCGACATTAACGCCTGGCTGAACTCCTTCTGACGTCACCATGAACCTGTTCCGCGCCCTGACCCTCCTCGCCGTGGCCATGCTGGCCGTCGGCTGCGACAAGAAAGCCGAAGAGCTTAACCCGCTCAAGCCGTCGGCGAAGCTGCCCAACACCAAAGGTCTGCCGCTGACGACCAACTTCTACGCGCAGGCCGACCTGAAGCTCGACCCCCAGCAGAAGCAGGCCTACGGGACGCTCTTCGACAGCTTCCTCAAGGCCGCCGGCTCCAAGGCCGAAGGCCGCGCCTTCCTCCGCAAGGCCGAGGACGCCATCGGCCGCCTGAAGGACGCCGGCTTCGGCGACTTCACCAAGGGCGACCTGCATTCGATCACCTTCGGGATGACCCTGCCGGAATCTCCGGCCGGTTTCGTGACCTTCTCGCCGGAAGAATCCGACATCACCCTCATCCTGCGCGGCAAGTTCTCGCCGGAGCGCACCAAGGCCTTCTGCCAGGCGGAACGCGTCCAGGAGTCCCTCGTCGAAGGGCAGACGGCGTGGAACCTCGGCAGCCTGATAGACAAGCTGACGGGCGAGGCGACCCTCGGCGGTCTGCCCGAAGACAAGGCCGTCTGGTTCGCTTACGCCGACGACGGCACGCTCAGCATCGGCAACCGCAGCTCGCTCCGCAAATCCCTCGGGGCGCTCAAGGGCGAACGCGCCTCCCTCAAGCCGGCCACCGTCAAGGCCGCCGAAGACTTCAAGGATTGGAGCTTCTACCTCTGCTTCAACAATCCCCGCCTGATCGAGGCGGCGACCGCGCAGGCCCGCGGCAATCGCGCCTCGGACCGCATGGCGGCCCGCATCATCCAAATCATGCCGCACGACCAGGCGCTCTTCATCACCGGCGCCCGCGGCGACAGCGAAGCCGTGGCGGTCATCCTCTCCAACGAAGCGACCCAGGAGAATATCCAGTATTCCGCCTCGGTCTCCAAGTCCCTGACCCCGAAGTTCCTCAAGATCTACACCGAGAGCATCAGCGAGCTTATCGAAGAGGTGGGACGGTAAGAGGCGTGAATAGGGGACACGAGGGCAAGGGGACACGGGGACATGGGGATGATGCAGTGCAAAGGTGCAACTGCGGCGGAGCCGCGTGCAAAAGTGCAAAGGTATTTCAAGGGGTAGGGGTCGGGATAGGGGCAGGGGCGGTAAAATATTTCGGGTGACGGGCTCAGGGTCTGAATTTTGCCCGGAGCCGGCTACCGAAGGCTGAACACCCGATACCTGAAGGGCTGATGCCCTGGTGGCCGTCACCTGTCACCCGAAAGAATATGTCCGCAGCTAACATTCCGGTTTCCGGTCTCCCTTTGTGCGGGGGCGGAAGCAGGGGCGTGCGGCCCGCGCGCCCGCGGATGAACGGGCCGGTCATCCCTACCCTACCTGGGTTAAGGGGCGGGGGGTTTGGGATCGGGCTTGGCCGGGGGCGGAGGAGCCTCCTTCGCGCGCTTGCGTTCGAGGTACTCGAGGTAGGCTCGGTCGGCTTCCATCGAAGTATCCCATTCGAGGGAGAGGTCGAATTCATCGTCGAGCTCATCGATGTCGACTTCGTCGCCGGCCCGGATCCGGGCTTCGATCGAAGGCGGTTCGGCCGGGTCGATCTCTTCGAAGATGTCTTCGGGTTCGTAGTCGGATTCGTCGGAGTTTTCCATGGGGCGCGGGAGGATGCAGTCGGCTCGCATGTGTCAATCGGAGTCGTGGTCATCGGAATTTTTAAATGTCGCACGAAATCGTGTGCGCACGTCGCCATGGCTGCCTGCGCTGAATACAAGGCGTCGCACGAATCTGCGTGAGACGATTCCTCCGAAAATAGTCCTTGCGCGACGAACGGAGAACCACAGAACCCCGCTCCCGTTTTTTGAAAATCTTAACCCAAAACCGGATCTTTCCGTGGTCTGAAACCTAAACCGGACCTCACTGCGGTCAGTCGGCCGTCGAACAAAGGGCCGGAGTCTTCTGCGCAAGCAGTCGGCTCCGGCCCTTTTGCTTTGGCGCAGGCGCCACGCGGGCGCAGTCACGCACAGGGAGCCCTTTCTATACCATGACTAAACTCCTCCATCCCTACAGTCTCCAAGCCTTCCCCACCGAGAAGATCCTGCGAGACTTCAAACCCGTCCGCGGCTGTTACGCCCGCGGCAAGATCGAACTGCCGCCCGGACAGGCCGAGCAGCTCTGGGCTTCGCTCCGCAACCGCGACGCCGACCCGCTGGCCTGGCAGAAGCCGACCGTCGAAGTGGACATCGGCCCGCTCATCGACGCCATCGCTGAGCGCATGGGCTATGACCCTGCCCTGCTGAACGAAGGCCGGGGCGAAACCGGCCGCCCCGACCATGCTTGGAGCGCTTACGCCGATGAAAGCGGTTTCCCGCTGTTGGTCCGCTGGCAAGCGGGCGCCGGCGAGCTGCTGCTGAACATCGGCATGCTGGCCCAGGAGGAACTCTCCGTCGCGATACTGGCGGATGCCGAGGGGCTGACGACCTTGCTCAAAGTCCATGACATCATGACGGGAATCATCGCCACCGAAGGCCGGATGGAGCGCCTGTCGGTGCCGGTGGGCGACACGCTCCAGATCGTGGAAGTGACCTCTCCGCCGGATTGGGGCTACTTCGGGCCCAAAGTCACGGTGTGCCTTCCCCCCGACCGACAACTGAGCGAGCTTCGTCGCAAAGAGTTGGAGCGCATCGTCGGCGGGATCGCCCTGGCCGTCGGGACGGAAGAAGAAGTCAACCGGCACCACGCAGCCCTCACCGGGACTCCTCGCCTGACGTCCAACAGCCTCCGCTTGGAATTGGGCGGGGCGATCATCGGCCCTCGGATGGACTTCGGGCCGGATGAGCCGCTCAGCCGATCGCTGATCGACCTGATCAACGAGGCCAGCGTTCGCCGGGCGTGGAAGGAATTCGAGCAGACGGCGGCCGAACATGCGGCCGCGGGCTTCGATGCCGCCGCCTGGCATGAGTTGCTGGACAAGGAGAAGCTCGACTTCGAACTGTCCGAGCGCCGGTTGAAGCTGGAGGAGCTGGTCCGGTGGATGTCGCCCAAAGATGAGCATGAGACGGCGCAAAAGGTCTCCTTCAGCCCGGACTTCCGGGGGACGCCGGCGACGCATCTCCGCGGCACCGGCCCCATGGCGAAGATGGCCGAAGGCAATCTCGAGACCAGCGCCGATCTGCTGGAGGAGCTGCGGCGGCTGCTCCTAGACCTCTGCCGGCCGCCGCTGATGATGTCCGCGGGCGAGGCCAAACCCAAGCTGCAGATCAAGGGGGAGTGCCAGCTGCCCCCGCTGGCCAGTCAGTACGCGGACACCGCCCTTGAGCGGAAGGCCTTCGAGGAGCTGACCAAGCCGTACGCCTCGAGCCACCGCGGCCTCCCGGTGCGCGTCGATAAACGCGTGCTCGTGTGGCGGTCGAACGATCGCGAAGCCCTGGCGGCGGATTACTTCCGCCACCCGACGACCGGGGACGTGCATTTCGCCCGGCTGTATCGGGTGCCGGTGCTGGCGCGCTAGCGCTAGCGCGAGGGGACAAGCTGGCACGGTGACACGGGGGCATGGGGTGAAAAAGCGAGAGGCCCGGAAGCTCAGAGGCTCGGTTGAACAGAAAGAAGCCGGGCTCAAGGGGGAACCGGAGACCGGAGGATTGGCTGGGGACATAAACAAGCGGCCGCGCAAAGGTGCAACTGCGGCGGAGCCGCGTGCAAAAGTGCAAAGGTGGGCGCGCCGGAGCCGCGAGGTGGCGAGCTGGCACGGTGACACGGGGGCCGGAGGAGACGAGAGTATCGAGTATGGAGTATCGAGTATAGGGGATGACTCCGGGTGGCGGGTGGGGACACATAGAGGCAGCTAGGTCGTGACGCGGTCCCGACCCTACCCATGTCAGGTATTGGCGGGCGGGAGTGGCAGAGAAACCGCGGGTGCGATGTCATCGCATCCCTGCCCTAATCTATACTCGATACTCCATGCTCTATACTCTACTAAAAGCGCATGGCTGATCTGCAGGACTTCCATTACATGTCGGTGCTCCGCCAGCTGGAGCTGGAGGCGGGCAAGCTCGCCAGCTCATCCCCGCAAAGCACCGACCGGAAACTGGTAGGGCGCCTGATGGACGTGTTCACGCAGGCGAAACAAAAGCTGCAGCTGGCCGGAGTCGCCGACGGGGCGAAGATCTCGCTGAACCTGAAGTTTTCCCGTAATAAGCAGCTGGCGACCGAAAAGGCCGTCGCTGAAAACCTGCGGAAACTCACCGAAGGTCGCGCGCCCACCGACGAGACCCAGGCCATCGGCGGAGAATGGCCACCCGTGATCCCGGCCCATCGCATGGTGGAGCGCTTCACGGCCCTGACCATAGGGCTGCACGCCGAGAACCCGCGCCGGAGTTTCGGCGAGCACGCGCGGGATGCTTTCCGCTCGGCGGTGATTCCCGCACTGGCTTGGGGCCTGATGGCCAAGCTTTACCAGCTACCCCCCGAAACCCGCGCCCTGGCCCAAGCGAAGCTCGCCGATCGGCTGGCCGAGGCGGGCAAGCCCGCGAACACTGAAGTCGGGCTGGGCGGCGATGCCTATCGTCGCATCGACTTCCAGGTCCTGAGGCTCATCGAGGCCTGGTATCAGGTCTTCGAAGCGAAGGCGCCCTGCCACCTTTCCCCGGAATGCATCCAAGGCTTTCGCGAAGACATGGCCACCCGTTTCCGCAAGCCCCTCGGAGACCTCGACACCCAGCTCTGGCAGGAACTCAGCGAGCTATACGTGCAATGCCCGGCCGGCTCCGAGCGTGCCCGGACCGTCGCGCTCGCGTCCGGCAACGCGGCCTTCGTCCGCGAACGTCTGGTGCTCTTCGGGGCGGCGACGGGCCATGGCATGCAGGACTTCCGCCTACGGACCGAGCAACGGCTCGACGAAGCCGTGCGGCAGAGGTTCGCGTGCGAGCAAGCTGAGGCGGTGGCCGATCGCACAGAAGCCGGGCTCGAGGCCTGCGGCGCGGCCTTCTGGCTGGCTCGGGCATGCTTCGCCAAGCACGGACAGCCGCACGAGGATACGGCCTCGGAACGAACCCTCATCCTGCTCCTCCGGGCCGCCTTGACGCTCCGGAAAGACGCCGATCAGATGACGACCTGCCTGCGCTATGCGGCCGGCTTCGCCACCAATCCTCGCTATGCCCGAGCGGAGGTCGTCTTGGATCGACAATCGGAGCTGGTCGAACTCTACGCCAGGCTTCCAAAGTCAAGGCAGGCGCTATGCGAGCAATTCCGGGGAAGAATCGCGTGGCAGCAGTGGAAGGCGGGCGACAAGTCAGCCAAGGGCCGCGCCCTGAAGCATTACATGGAAGCCCTGCGCGGGCATGACCGAGACGGCGAAGGCCTGGACTCCGAAGGCCCGGTACACTTTTTCCCGGAACTCGTGACGCTGCTCGAACAGGCCGACGGCGGCAAGCGCGCCGAAGCCGACCTGCGCACGGTCGACCTCATCACTCAGCGCAACTACGGGATTTATTTCGACATCGTAAATGAAGCCGCCGCGCTTGAAGCCGGGTTAGCGGCGTTCGCCAAAAGATTAAAGAGGCGAGGCGGAGAAGAGTCCATCGCACATCGGACCTGCGACGCGCTGATCGCAGAACTGCGTGCGGGGTGAGCGACGGGAGATTTCGAGGATAGGAGGGCGTGACGAAGCCACGCCCCTAGCTTGCGGCCACCATGCGGCGGCCGGGCGAGGCAGGACGCGACGGGGTCAGACACGTTCAGCATTCCGAACGAAGTCGGACCCCATGCTGGGGAATTCCCTGTATTGCGGCGGCGGGGACGTCACGAAGCGTCGGGTTATGTCATTCCTCAAATCAACAGGCCCACTGGCCAACGGATCAACTAGCTCTGAAGGCCCTCTTGCCATGCGTACGCTTTTACGTACTGTTATCGTCATGACGACGATTTCCGCCACCCGGGCCCGCGCGCAGCTCTACAAGCTGATCGAGGCCTCCGTCCATGAGCCGATCCAGATCACGGGGAAGCGCGGCAACGCGGTCCTGGTGAGCGAAGCCGACTGGGCGAACATTCAGGAGACGCTCCACCTGGCGGCGATCCCGGGCATGGGCGCTTCGATTCGCCGTGGCCTGAAGGAGCCGCTGAAGAAGGCCTCCAAGAAGCTCCGCTGGTGAGCTGGGAGCTAGCCTACACGAACCAAGCCCAGAAGGACGCTCTCAAGGCTTCCAAGGCGGGCCTGCGTCCGAAGATCGAAGGGCTGCTGGCGGTGCTGGCGAAGAACCCCTTCCAGAATCCCCCGCCCTACAAGGCGCTGGTCGGTGACCTAGCCGGAGCTTACTCCCGCCGGATCAATCTCCAGCATCGGCTGGTGTATCAGGTCTATGCGAAGGAGAAGACGGTGAAGGTGCTGAGGATGTGGACGCACTACGAGTGAGCAACGCGGAGCGGTGCTCACTCGTAGGGGACAAGCTGGCACGGTGACACGGGGACATGGGGAGCAAACGAGAGGCACGGAGGCTCGGTTGAACAGAGAGATGCAGCGCTCAAGGGGGGACCGGAGACCGGATGATTGGCTGGGGAATTAAATTCCAGGTGACGGGTGTCAGCCACGGGTGACGGCAACTCAGTTATCGGCTTCTCGGCCATCGGCCGCGGGGGCCCGGAGCCGGCTACCGAAGGCTGAACACCCGACACCTGAAGGGCTGATGCCCTGGTGGCCGTCACCTGTCGCCCGAAAGAATATGTCCGCAGCTAACATTCCGGTTTCCGGTCTCCCTTTGTGCGGGGGCGGAGGCAGGGGCGTGCGTCCCTGCCTTGACACGGGCGGAGGGGGATGCAGGGTCGGGGGCGTGTCCTTAAGAATGCGAATACACTATCCATGCGGGGTCAGCGCACGCTGATCCTCGGGAGTCTTCGCGCTTAAAGACCTCGGCCTCCGGCCCGCTCCCCTTCCCTCGCGGGATAAATCCGCGCCTTTCCTTCGCCGGCGTGCCGGCGTCGGGATGACTGCTCCGCACGCACCATGCATCACGAACGTGAACACTCATACTTCCAACGAACAGATACTCGTCCTCCTCCAGCAGCTCGTCGCCCAGAACGACGCACTGCTGAGGCAGGTCGCGGAGCTGCAGGCCAAGACGGACCTCCTGGAACACAAGATCGATTCGATCGCCGAAGAAGCGGGGCTGATCTGACGTCCGCGGCGGAGCCGCGGACGTCAGATCGGAGTATTGAGTATGGAGTATCGAGTATAGGGGGTGATTCCGGGTGACGGGTGGTAGCCCCGGGTGGCAGGTGGCGGGCAGGGATTAACTCAAGGGGGACCGGAGACCGGATGGTTGGCGGGGGATATAGGTCCGCAGCTAACTTTCCGGTTTCCGGTTTCCCGTTGAGCGAGGTCCTAAGGTAGGGGCGCGCGGCCCGCGCGCCCGCGGATGACCGGGCCGGTCATCCCTACCCGAGGCAAAGGGACTCCCCCGATACTCGATACTCCAGACTCGATACTCAGAGTTGAAGAAATTGAGCTCAGCTCAATTTCTTCAGCTCCCCGGTGCTGTCGCCGAGCTGGACGTCGCGGATGTCCATGCGGTTGAGCATGCTGACCCAGAGGTTGTTCAGCGGGGTCTCCTTCGGGTAGACGATGTGACGGCCCTGGCGGATGGTGCCGCAGCCTTTGCCGGCGAGCACGATCGAGAGGTCGTCATGGTTATGGCGGTCACCGTCGCCGTTGCCGGAGCCGTAGAC
>JACCDT011654339.1_pt1 | contig 51504 bp, 49 predicted proteins | sample 7446291 | NCBI WGS metagenome assembly JACCDT01 (sample SAMN15323446, study PRJNA562643) | freshwater metagenome | isolation source: river surface water | place: USA:Blue River Watershed | collected 2017-08-17
CCCGGTGGAGTGTACGCGATTATGCCGAGTCCAGAAATATAAAGTAGCGGCTATCTGCACAATTGCCGAATCAAGTCGGAATAATCCGGTAGCCGGAATAACTTACAAATAACAGTAAAGTAGGCTGGGCATTCAGTCTTCCGCGCGGAAAAACATGTATCAATGCCACGGAAATCTGCAAAAAACTATGCTACGGCAACGGAATTCGCTATCAGTCTTCCGGGCAAAAAGCTAAGAGGGAGCGCAATTTCCGCACCGTGGAATTCTTGCTCAGTGAAGGCGGTCCTGAGCTGCTTTGTCAAAACTTGTGCTCAATGGTTGAACAAGCTCGACCTCGTGATTGGCTCACAGCGCAGATTACAGAAAAACAGACTGTCATCCCCTGGACCTTGCGCATTCATGATGTTGGCGATTTTTACTCTGTAGACTATGTCCGCGCCTGGTTCTTGACTGTTCAAAAGTATGCTGGTTGCAATTTCTGGTTCTACACTCGCAGCTTTGCTGAACCTGAGTTGTTTGAGTCTCTGACCCGTTTGGCTGCGTTGTCGAATTGTCAGGGCTTGCTATCGATCGATTCGGATAACTTCGAGCAGGCGATTTTAGCGAAATGTATGTCGACAGCAGGAGTCTGGAATATGGCGCTTTTGCAGGATTCTGACCTGAATTCCGAGCTTGTGCCAGCGCTCTCGGCAATTGAGGATAACGTAAACATCGTCAACTTTCCGTATCACCGCAATGGCAGGCACGTACTTCCAGTCCGCAGTAATCTCCTCACTAATTGTCCTGCAGTCGTTGGTGGTTTGGAACTCAAAGCGAGCAAGGATGTTGTCCGCCCGTGCCAGTTATGCAGCTTTTGTCTGCCATAGCTTGTTTTGTTGCAACTTCTTGCATTTGACTTAAGAACCTGTTCGCAACGCGTCTTGCCTAGTTTCTCATTAGGCAAGAAAGACTGTTTGATTTTCTGGCGCGTTGATTAAGCCATGCCTTACCGATTTTTGTTCGAGCTCACAGGACTCAATTGCAAAGGAAGCTCAATGTTCGTACGGCAATTGAGTTTGACTGAGCGGAATACTGGCACAGAGAGGGCTCTGCGATTCTTCAACCAGCTCGCTCAATCTTGACTGCGCAAAGGCTGCTTCTACGGTTGCGGTTGCTTGGGCGAGTCGCTTGTGCAGTGGGCACAGGTTGAAACCATGTGAATCAATGCCAAGCGGGCAAGACGTAAGTCGCTCTATTGGATCTACAGCGTTAACTACATCCAGAATTGATATCTCACTTGGCGGCTTGGCTAGTACAAAGCCACCCCCAATACCTCTTTGAGAGTGAACCAATCTGCCTTTAACTAATTGCTGCATGATCTTGCTGAGGTAGCCCGGCGGTACTTTTGTTGTTTCAGCGATTTCTTGCCCTGTGGCTGCTGAGCTGCGCATGGCTAGAAAAACCATCGCTCGTAATGCGTATTCTGCGGTTTGCGATATCATTGTGGACCTTTGTAAACAAATGTACCTTTATATACACAATACCATAAAACGGACCGTTCCGGCGTTGACGAGGCTGGTTGGAGTGCTATTATGGACATATAGGTACATTTGTTGATAATAGCGGGGATAGGACCATGAAATTCATATGCACGCTCTGTAATTACATCCTTGAAGAAGAAAAAGGATTGCCTGAAGCTGGAATAAAACCTGGCGCCAAATTTGAGCAATTAAGCGAAGATTGGCACTGCCCCAATTGCGCTGCAGCAAAAGAATTTTTTCAAAGCTGCTCTTGTGTGTCGCTGCCGATATTTGAAGCAAGCAAAGTCACGCCAGTAGAACCTCAACGACAGGCTGTCTAAGCCTAGGTTCAGGAGGGATTAATCATGCAAAATTTCAAACGAGAATCAGTCGGCATGATCGTTGCCGAGCAGCCGCTTCGCGCTGCTGTTTTTGACCGTTTTGGCATCGACTTTTGTTGTGGCGGAAAACAAACTCTGGAAGAAGCCTGTGCAAAGATTGCCGCAAGTCCAGAGTCCGTTATCGCCGAGCTTTGCAAGAACGATGAAATGTCAGTTGCCGGCGGCAACTCTTCGGAAAACTGGCTAAATGCCAGCATGACTGTTTTAGCCGATCATATCGAGCAAACACATCATGCTTATTTGAAGGAAGAATTGCCACGACTGAAAGTACTGGCCGACAAAGTTGCGCGTGTCCATGGACTTAAGGAACCGCGACTGACCAAGGTTGCATCAGTATTTTCGCAAATGAAAGATGAGCTTTTAGCGCACGCCCAAAAAGAGGAGGTCATTCTCTTTCCGTTTATTCGCAGGCTCGATCAAGGTTCCACAAAGGGCAGACCGCCATTTGGGACCGTCGATAACCCTGTTAGGTGTTTGGAATCCGAGCACAAAGATGCAGGGGATGCCCTTCTTGAGCTTCGAAAATTAACTGATAACTACACCCCGGCAGAGAACGCTTGCGCAAGTTGGGTGGCATTGTTAGCCGGGCTTGCGCATCTGGACCAGGATCTCAGGACACATATACACAAGGAAAGCACCATTCTATTTCCAAAGGCAATAGAAACGGAGCGCCATCTTGCCACTACAAGTTAAACACAATAAGCACAACAGCCAATTTTTTGATTGCTAACTAATGGGAAAAGAGGAGTTCGATCATGTCGTTAAATACTGCACTATTGAGAGAAACTTTTGAGCGTGCCAAAGCCGAAAACGGTGGAATAGAGTCGCTTGGAATGAGCTTTTATAAGAGGTTGTTTGAAAAATATCCATCTGTAAAACCTCTCTTTCATACACCGCCTGAAGAACAGCATAAAAAGCTGATGGCGTCGCTGGGCTCTATTGTCGCCGGAGTAGAGCGTCCAGAGCGGCTTTTGCCGTATTTGCATGCTATGGGAATTAGGCACCTTAAATACAGAACCGAGAATGCTCATTACGGCGCCGTTGGCGAGAACCTGATGGCTGTTTTGGCAGACCACTTGAGTAAGGAAGGTGAGTGGACTCAAGCAATGGCTGATACTTGGCAGGCTGCTATCGGCGTGGTGGCAAAAACAATGATTGAGGCATCGGATAACCCGGAAGCTTTCAAGGATGAATTGATCGAACACGGTTACGAGCTGGACGGATTCAAAAGAGGTGACCCAGCCCCATGGATTGAAAGAACGACGATGTCGAACTAACTGACAACAAAGGCGTGACCGATATCAATAAACCCTTGTTAATATAGTGCGAGCCCAACTGGCGCCCGTTATGAGGTGAATATGTCCTGGAGATGGAAACTGTCTGTACTTTTGGTCTTGATTGCTGGATTTTCTACGCTTATTTTTATGGGCCACGAGACTAGCAATCAAGCACCTCCCATACCGGAACGCGTAGTTGATTCGAGCGGAAAAGTCTTGTTTCTCAGCAACGACATCATGGCTGGCCAGGGCGTCTTTCAAAAATACGGGCTCATGGATGTCGGTTCCTTCTTCGGCCACGGCGCCTACAATGGCGTCGACTTTTCTGCCGACTATCTGCATCGAGAGGCTGTCATAGCCCTCGATTACTTGGCGCAGAGCAAATTCAAAAAGAATTTCGACCAACTCGATGCCAGTGCCCAGGGCCAACTACTGGCGCGAGTTTACAAAGACTTTAAGGAGAACAGGTACAACCCAGAGACAAAAACACTGACTCTGACAGAAGAGCAAGCAGTTTCTTATCAGAAATTGATACCGCATTATGACACCGAGTTTGGTGCTGGAAATAAATTGCCTTTGCCACCGGACTATATCAAAGACAAAACTGAACGCTTGCAACTGACTCGCTTCTTTGCTTGGGGCGCCTGGGTATGCTCTACACAGCGCCCCGGAAAAGACTATACGTATACAAATAACTGGCCTCCTGATGCCGCTGCCGGAAACGCTCCTAATTGGCAAATCTTCTTTTGGAGCGCCATGAGTTTGATCATGCTGGTTGGCGGGATAGGCTTGACACAATTTCTTTTGAGCGCCTTCCCTGGCCTGGGTTGGGCTCCTGACGGCTCTGGCGAAATGGTCGACGCTGTAAAAACATACAGACCGTTTCGGTCGCAAACGTCTCTCTATCCGTACTTCGTTGTCGTTGTTTTGCTCTTCTTGTTTCAAACTGCATTTGGCGTAGTAACAGCTCACTACATTGTCGAGCAAGGTTTTTACGGTTTTGATATACGCAGCATCTTTCCATACAGCATTACCAGGAGCTGGCATCTTCAACTTTCAATCTTCTGGATAGCGACTGCCTGGTTGGCTGCGGGAATGTTCATGGCACCGATGCTTTCAAAGCATGAACCCAAGGGACAACATTGGTTGGTGAAGATCCTCTTTGTTGCAATTTTAATCGTTGCCGTAGGCAGTATCTGCGGTGAATGGCTCGGCGTAAAGAATATGCTTGGCAGTTTGTGGTTTTGGTTTGGCCACCAGGGCTGGGAATACCTGGAACTGGGGCGGTTCTGGCAGGCGCTGCTTACCCTAGGTATGCTTATCTGGGCGGTCATTGTATTTCGCAGTATCGCTCCGCTCCTCAAAGGAAAAGATCACGGAAGCCTTCCTTACATGCTGCTTTACGGTGTTCTGGCTATTCCATTGTTTTTCAGTTTCGGCATGATGTATCACCCTGGCACGAATTTTGCAGTCGCGGATTTCTGGCGCTGGTGGGTTGTCCACCTCTGGGTGGAAGGTATTTTTGAACTGTACACAACAATTATTGTTGCGTATTTCTTTTGCAGTCTCGGCATGGTATCCGAGAAATCGGCTCTATCTGTGATTTATGTCGATATTATCTTGTATCTGGGCAGCGGAATTGTCGGCATTGGCCACCACTATTACTGGACCGCGCAGCCTGCTATCAACATGGCTCTTGGCTCAATGATATCGGCCCTGGAAGTGGTGCCATTAACTTTGCTCACTATGGATGCCTGGAAATTCGTGCATCTGGCCAAGGTTGAAGGCTCCATCAAGAATTTTTCTCACTATTGGGCGATGATGTTTCTCATTGCCGTTGGATTCTGGAACTTTTTGGGCGCCGGCGTTTTCGGCTTCCTCATCAATACACCGATCGTCAGCTATTATGAGCACGCTACTTATCTAACTTCAAATCATGGACACGCTGCTTTGATGGGCGTCTATGGCATGCTTTCGGTGGCGGCGATTCTTTTTAGCACAAGGTACTTGATGGAAGACAGCGCCTGGAACAACAAACTGGCAGCTATTTCATTCTGGGGTCTCAATATTGGCCTCATGCTGATGCTTGTGCTGAATATTTTCCCCGCAGGTATTATTCAGATGATCGCCAGCTACCAGCATGGATTTTGGTTCGCAAGGAGCCCTGAATTCGTGCATTCGAACCTGTTCCAGGTATTCACCTGGCTGCGTGTAGCTGGAGATCTCATATTTGTTTTGGCCGGCGTTTTTCCTTTGGTATATCTGGTGCTCAAAGGAATGTTCCACCTACGTAAAGCCGCTGACACAGCAAAGGGCGAAGTTTAAGAATAGAGGTAGGCTCAATGTCAAAGCTAAATAACCGTCCAGAAATTCCAACCGGACCCATTGTTAGCCTGGTTTACCGGGTTGTCCCAGCCCAGCGTGCGGAATTGATCTCATTTCTGCAAGAAGCACTGCCGTTTTACGAGCAGCCCGGAGGTATACGGATTGGACTTTATGAAGCCGCAGATGAGCCCGGCTTTTTTCAGGAATTAGTTGCATACGATACCGAGGCATCGTATGAGGCAGATCAACAGCGAGTTGAGGAAGATCCGGAGATGAAAAAAGTACTTGAAAAATGGCATTCATTCATTGACGGCCCTCTTGAAGTGCGATGCATGAAGCCGGTAGTGTTGGAACGAAAACAGAAGTAAGCGTGCACCCGTAGCTGATTTTACCGGATCATTTGGCGTGAAATTCAAGGAAGCCACATCCCGTGCAACGATACGTTGTTATCTTTTTTGATTCATTTATTTTCGCCCCGGACCAAAAACTACCTTCTGGCGGTCCTTTAGACCAATGGCTCACATTGTCTTTAGCGCCATGATTTACAGTAAATCCAATCTCCATAGATTCTTTGCACTTTGGACAACTTGATGGAACTTGCGAATGGTAATCAACAGTCAATTTCCTGCTTCTCCAGAAATAGACAAAATTGTAGAGGATAGTTCAGTAGCTTTCCAGATGACTTCCCGGCAGTTAAACATTGGCCGATTCTGGAATTTAGAAATGCGAACAATCTTTTGAAGCCGAACACAAGCCTATCTTAGCCACTTAGAAAGTATGTCTTGCACTTCTACTCCTGAGCAATCTTTGTTCAAATAATCATCTAAGTTCGCTGCTAAGCATGCCGCGTTCATCTCCTCATCATCGTTACTGGCAGACATGCAAATGATGGGAATTCGAATTTTTGCATCCTTCTCGAGCTCGCGGATTACTGCAGTGCATTCAAAGCCGTTCATTTCAGGCATGTTGTAATCCATGATGATTGCTGCATAATGACCAGTTTTATATAACTCAATAGCTTCGACGCCGCTTGCTGCCTCATCAACTTTATAACCCAAAGATTCAAGCAAAAGCGTGGTTCCCGACCGTACGATCGGCATATCGTCTACTACTAGAATTTTCAGTTCGTTCAATGAAGTAATGAAGTTAAGTTAGATGAGGGGATGCAAAGGATAATTGTAGACGGTGTTTTTCAAGAAAGCGTGCTTTGTTTGTCGATATTCTGAAAATATCAATATAGTCATGAGATGCGCAGTCTCAAAAACTGCGATATGAGCTGAAATCCGAAATCTTGCAAGCTCTTTGGGCCATTGAGTATGACGTAAACATCGTCAATTTTCCCTATAACCATGTGGCTCCAGTGCGTAGTAGTCTTCTCACTAATTGTCCTGCAGTCGTCGGTGGTTTGGAACTGAAAGCGAGTAAGGATGTTGTCCGCTCATGCCAGTCTTGCAGCTTTTGTCTGCCCTAATTTGTCTAATTGCATCTTTTGCACTTGGCTTTAGTGCTGGTTGCATTATGTTTTGTCCGGCTTCTGATTCTGGTTGTGCTTATTCTTTGTTGTGCTTTGTTCTGTTTGTGCGCTTTGATTTCACTTCGCTTCGTGGATTAGCGATGTCGATTTCTTTGGTTGCCTTGGTCGCTGTTCTTCCTGGGCTTGGATTGACTATCGGTCGATGTTTGCCCGCTTTTAAGTGCTTCTGTTTCTGTCCGCCGGCGCCGGCGAGCTCGGAGCTACGACACGCACCATATTTGGTGTTTTTTTTGTTTTGTCCGATTTCTCCTCCAGGGCTGTGTAAAACAAGTGCGAATGCTGGCACAACTTGAATCTCGCGCAATGGCAAACCTCTTCGAGGCGCTGCGCGACCATGCACGAGATTCAAGCCGCGCTTTTGGGGCTGCACTTAAACACAGCACTGGAGGTGCATCTCATGAACAATCAAATCACCCTTGTGGGCAAAGTCGGCGCAGAACCAACCTCTGTAACCTTCGACGATTCCGATACCAAGCTGGCGAAGTTCTCGATTGCGGTTGCCGAATACTCCTCTAAGCAAGACAATCCCGACCCTATGTGGATCGATGTCGATGCCTGGGGCAACCTGGCTGAACGTGTTCTCGATTACATCACCAAAGGACGCGAACTCATCATCAGCGGACGTCTCACCATCGTCAAATACAACAAGGAAATCAACGGCGTAACCGTCAAGATGACGAAGCCGGTTGTCAAATTGTCTGGTTTCCACCTTTGTGGTCCCAAGCCAAAAACTGAAGAGGAGTCTACTTCCCAACGTTCCTCGGGCAGAAAGCGAAAAGCTGCCTAACCTTATTGGGCGGGGCTTTTGCCCCGCCCTTTCCGGGCTTTGAATCTTACAGTTTGGGAGAATCACTATGAAAACTAAAAATCTACTGGCGCCGGAAGCCGAGGAAACACTGACTCTGACTCGTGAAGAGTGGGAAATTCTTGATATGGTTTTGTGCGGCTATATTGCTCTTTGCTCTCTGAAAGCCGCTCCACCAAAGAAGGAGAACGTTCAGTCGATTCTGCGCCGCATAAGAAGTCTTTGGTTTGAGGACCGTCATGAGCGCCGTGTGACTGGTTATTGTCGCGTCTGCGGATGCTATGGCTCGGATTGCACTGGTCGCCAGAGACCACGAAAGTGATTTCCTCTCGGGCTGGTTTATTCCAGCCCTTGTTTTTATGACTGTGGGATTACACATACCGTTTGCTCGATTCCACCGTTACTTTTGTTAGTGGTGCGTTGGAGATGGCGATCTATGGCTTCGGACGATGAATTTATAAACCCGGTTGAGTCAGCTCTTTTGAGTGACCTGGTCGACCTCTATATCTGTGATTTAGCAAGGCATGGACATTTGCCTGGGCATTCAGGATGTATTGCTTGTTTCAAGGAAGAAATAGTAACTGCTATTTTGCGGTACAGAAACCTGGACGCGCTTACGCGCGTGGCTTGGCCAAGGCAATCTTCTACTTCGGCTTCTTGTGAATCTTTGAAGCCTCTTTTTGATTCTTCCGGTTCTTCCGAGTAGCAAGCTTTATTAACTTCAGGCTTCGTCGCCACTGTCTATTTCCGTCCGGCAAAACCTGCCCCGCACCGCAATTCGATGGTGACGGGCTGCTTGCTCCCTTCCCATGCCCGGCACATAAGCCTACACGCCGCCACCCGAGTTCAAGCCCGAGCCCTCCGGGTCGCTTCGCGAGGCTTGAACTCAGGTCCCATGGCTGGCGTGTTTCAGGCATGTGCTGCATGGGGTGCGCGCGCATCCCTGAATTGCCGAAAGGCGAAGGACAGGAGGATATGCCGATGAATACAGTAACTAGCTTGAGTATGGGAGCCGGGGCGGTGGCGGGTGCTGGCGTTCAGGAGAAGAGCGCGAAAACGGCGGCAAAACCGAAAGCGCGGAGCGCTCGATCGCTCAAGAAGCAATTTAAATATCTTGTGCCGCAGTACAGGCTAATTCTGGTGAAAGAGCCGGGAGTGAAGCCCGCGCAAATTTCAGATCCGATCTCGTTTCATCACTTCGTGCAACCGCTTGCCCACTACTCAGAAGAGCATTTCATAGCTTTTCACCTTGACGCAAAATTTCAAGTAATCGGCTACCACGAAGTATCAAAAGGCACTTTGTCAGCCAGTCTTGTACATCCGCGCGAAGTCTTCAAAGCTGCTCTTTTGTCAAATGCTCACGCCATTATTGTGGCGCACAATCACCCGAGCGGCTCAACGGAGCCCAGCCGCGAAGACATCGAGACGACAAAGCAACTTATAAAAGCCGGCAAAATTATGGGCGTCGAAGTAGTCGATCACTGCATTGTCAGCTCGGAAGGCATGAACAGCCTGAGAGAAAACGAGCCGCATCTATGGCTCACGTGATCCGCTAACTACTTTTTGCAAGTCCCAAGCCGCCGCACCTGGCGGCTTTTTGCTGCTCGTGCGTCCTGGACGCTGACAAAAAGACTGCGCGGGCTGTGCCCGCTGAGGCTACCCACCCGCCGCCCATCTATTTAGCCGCCTTCGGCAGTCGGTGCGCAGGCTGCCAGCCCGCTGGGGACGCCCACCCGCCACCCAGGGAAAAATTTGTGCGCACAAATAGTGGTAAATTTGACAAACCCAAAGCGGTTTGGGTTATACTATTTGAAGGTCGGATTCAAAATCGCCGTATCTAGGAGTATTACAGCATGAATGACGACAAAAGGGAACTTAAATTAGATGAGCCTGAGGCATCCCTGGCCCTTCATGCGTTGCGTTTTTACATGAACGCAAAAGGTAATGAGGTAAGCGGAAATACAGAGCGCCTGGAGGCAAAGCTTGATAAGTATTTGTCTGGAACAAGCTTTGAAGTAACGCAGGTAGAGAGTGTTGCGTCAATTCTTGGATCTCGGGGAGGCACCAAAGGCGGTGCTTCGACTTCGGATGCAAAGAAAGCTGCGGCAGCAGCAAACGGCGCTAAAGGTGGGCGCCCTCGCAATCCAAACCTGTTTATCAAATTTGCAAAAGCCGTCTGGTACGAGCCAGACCCGGTGCTCTTGAATGAGCTGTATGTTGCCGTCGGGACCAACAGCTGGCTGCCGGACGAGCAGGGCGGTGAGAAGTCCGGCCCTTATGTGCGCGTGTACGTACCGGAAATAACCAAAAAACTTCAGAAGCAATTGAGCAATTCAATGAACGTCTATGAATGGGATGAGAAGCCATTTTACAGGCAGTGTGACGAGCACAAAAACGAGGGAGCGAAAGCAATTACCGCCGCTGAAAAGGAGAGTGTAAGCTCTTGCACGACGTGCGGAGCTGAGGCGAAGTGGATCTATTGAGCCGATGAAGTACACCAGACAAAACCTTATCGACCAGATTGACCAGGGGCAAGAGTTCGATTATCTCTTGTTCTACGGGCATAAAGCGAGTGCTGATGGCTCCGTTTCGGCCAGTTGTCTCAGTCAGTGGTTTCCGGCGGAGTTTGAGATTGACGGCATCAAATACCGAACAGCCGAGCATTTTATGATGGCTGAAAAGGCGCGCCTGTTTAATGATTCAGAGATGCTTGAGAGCATTCTGGCGTGCAAAACGCCGAAAGAAGCAAAGGCTTTCGGGCGAAAGGTGCAAAATTTCGAAGGTCAAATCTGGCAAAAACACTGTTCTGAAATCGTCGTTAAGGCGAACCTGGCTAAGTTTTCGAACAATCGCGCGATGGCTGATTGGTTGCTTCTGACGGCGCCTAAAGTACTCGTTGAAGCGAGTATGTGGGACAAAATCTGGGGAATCGGAGTGACTGCATCTGCGCCTGGCGCACGCGATCCAAAATTGTGGAAAGGGCAAAATCTGCTCGGTTTTGCACTTATGGAAGCACGCGATCGGTTGTTGAAAAGTTAGAATCGTGCAAATAAGCCGGTGATAGAATTTGCGTTCACCATATGAGAGCGGGAAGTTTCAGAAATTGGACTTCCCGCTCTTATTTGTGGTGCTTAAAAACTGTTTTTTTCGACTTAGCGCAGCTAACTGGATTTTGCACAGTTTTTCCACTATTTGTATGGGCGCACCATACGAAACGTGTGAGCCTGTCCACTTCGCGCGAGTTGGCCAGGCTAAGTTGTTGAACCGAAAATAAAGGCATTGTTGAGAAGTCTGGCTTTTGAAGAATGTTTCGCGATGTTGTTACACATCACTGGCTGTTTTCCCTTGAGAAAGATGGGCTATGTGAGCCATGTTTCATGGTGACTTTCATTTTCATCTCAAGCAGGCGGACTCTCAAAACAACCAGACGGCGCAGACCGAAGAGAACATTGTCTAAGCGATTCCATCGCTCGGGTTTTGCCACCTGTTTATAGATGCTGATGAATAGTCATTCCATCAATCAAGCCTTGAAAAAGGAAAACCTATGAAACAAAGAAAACGATGGCTAGGTCTAGCCTTCGCACCCTTCGCGCTAGCAATGTTTGCTTTGGCGCAACCCGCCCACGCGGCGGACTACACCGGCAATTGCGCTCTTATGCCCAATCACGTGACAGGTGATGCCAATGTTAACGACAGCGCCTGCATTATTAGCTCGGATCTAACAGTTGACGGCTCTCTCACTATCAACGCGACTTCTGTAGATGCGAAGAATATCAATGCCGGTGGCAACATCACAATCAACACCTCAAGCGGAAACATCAAAACTTTCCAGCTTATCAATGCCGCAGGTGACATTAAGGTTGCTTCCGGCACAGGAGACGTTGAAACACGAAAGATCTCCGCTGGTACTTCTGTCCAGGTAACGGCAGGACTGGCAGGTGGTGTCACAAGCAAAATTGTTGTGACCCAACCAATTGTTATCAACAAGACTCAAGACACTGAGGGACACGGTAACGTCATTCTTCGTGCGCGAGGCAATATCAGCACCTCCACCATTCGCACAGACGGAGAACTAGGGGCGGCGAGCCTCAAAGCTGGAGCCATCCAGATTGACTCCAATCTCGCCGGTGGAAGCACCGAATTTGTTATCGGTGGCTCCGGTGCTGCTAATGGCGTGAACGGCTCTATTATCACCCGCACCACCGTAGGCGGGGGTACTGACACCATTTACACATTCCATGGAGTACGAATCACTAACGGAGGATTCAACTCCACCGGCGGTATCACCGTAACAAGCATGGCAAACATTCAGGTAACGGCAACTCAGTCGAGAGCTGGATGGATTGAGCTTAATGCTCAAAATGGCATTCTAAAATTGCCATCCGGCAAATTGAACGCTGAAGGCGCAAATCCTTTGGGTACAGATCCAGGCCCCTCTTATACTGGCGGCGCCATTTATCTGTTAGCCAAAGAAATTCAAACTGAATCCGGCACCATCATCTCTGCGCGACAAGCTCCTGGAGCTACTCCGACATTGCATCAGATCGCTTTGGCAACGGAAACGGTCACGCTCAAGGGTGAGAATGGTCTCCGCATTCTGAACGATGGTGACGGGGTGCCAGAATCATTTGGCACAATTATGGTGCCACAGTTCGGCTTGACACCCACCAGTAATAACAACCTAAACGATCTCAAGTGGGGTTTCCTTGGCGATCTGAGTCTTTCTACTCACAAGACACTTCTGGTGAATGGCATCTCTGATCGATCGCCTTTCCGCTTAAGTTCTGATGGAAGCAACCAGGGAGTAGCGATTTCTGGATATCCTCTAGCCTTCAAGACGGGCGTCTTGGATATCTCCGCAAGGGGATCTGAGAATCACAAAATCAAATTGGGCTACTTCGGTGTTCCAGATGGCGGAAGTCTCGGAGTTCAAATTGACACCACTCTAACAGCGACTATCGACGCATCGGGCAAAGATGGCAACGGTGGTGTACTGGATATCGCCGGTGACGGGTTCGATATCTTGCATACTCCATTGCTTAGACTGCTGGCTACAGGACCATCGAGCGGTGATGGAGACGGTGGTCAAGTCAAGATTAAGGTCAACGATATCACGCTCTCTTCGACCCCTGAAACCAAGGTTCAGATTGATGGCAGTGCAGCAACCGCTGGAAGCGGTAATGCAATTGTTTCTGAACTTTCTAGCGATGACCCGCAAGCCATTAAGATTGAAACTGCGGCTAATACAAGTTTGATTTTTGGTTCAGCCAAAGGGATGTTTTCACTACAGGCTAATGGTGGATTTGTAGGTGGAAACGCTGGTGGCATCAAGGTAATGCTGGGTGGTGACAATAGCAAAATCTCTATTCGCAATCACGAGCGAATTGTTCAGGCGGCTGCTCTGAACGCAGATGGTAATGCAGGAAAAATCCTTATCAGTGCAAACGATGTGCCTATGCAGGCGCAGATAGGAACCAATAACACTGTACCTACTATCGTTGCGACCGGCGGAAGCAATTCCGGCGAGGGCGGTACAGTCGAAATACCGCACCTCCGGGCGGTTAATAACACTGCTCCAGATTCTGAAGAGATACTCGTAAATGTGGCTACGGCAATTAAGGTCGACGGCGCCCCGTCTCGTGATCCTAATATTTTTGATGGTCAAATCTCCATCAATGGCGTCGTTTGTCGTCAGCGGCATACACCTGACACCTATTGGTTCACATCAGCCTGGAACTGCGTTAATCCAGACTCGCCGACTTCTGAGGACTACTCAATCTATGATGGGGCCCAGTTGTTGAATGGGACTATGGCTACTCAATTGTCAAACACTCTTTCTGTGGACAACAAGAGAGTCCAGATTTACCTGATGCTCGATTCGAATGCCTTCCTCCGGTTTGTCGGAGGCAAGCAGCAGGAGTCTGCCTATGCCGCTGGCTATTCGCAAGTTCAGTCGCGCATGAGTGCCGTTTTTGTTCGGACAAGAGTGCCACAGTTTGACCCTACTAAGAGTGTCTTTCAGGCGCCAACGTATGGGATTCTCTCCGTTGAAGATGCGTACAATTCACCCACTATCAGAAAGGCAGCCATTATTCATGAATTGTCTCACCAGCTCGATTTCATTTGGGGACACCCAAGTGAAGGATTGTTTGCGTCGAAAAGACCGGACGCTTTCGCGCAATTGGATGCTGCGGATAGAACTACCATATGGTCTCCGCAAAGACTGAGTGATAACCCTAGTTCTTCGAACACGGGTATTATGCAAGGATTTGACACACACATTGCCGATACGATAGACAATCGGATCGGCCCTAACGCTATACCCAACCAGGTCAAGCATCTTGAGATGTTCGCACGAATTTTCACGCACCATTATCGCATCACGGATGGTATTACTTTCCAGCCTGAGCTTGATAATGCATATGACACTATGCAGGTTTTGAAAGATATCGTAGACCCGTTAATCGCTACTCCGCCGGCTCCAGTTAACTAGAGTTGGGAGTTCGGAGGGAGAGGAGTATTACCCCTCTCCCTCTTTCTTATTTGACGGATACCCATTTTGCCTCATGATTCCCGAGTCCACTGACTTTTATTTTGGAAGCGAAGCCTTTATCGAACTCAATCTCGATCTGACTTTTCTTCTCGCGATCGTTTAAATCCACAAACTCATACGTTCTAGTATTTTCTGATTTAGCAACGGGCCTGCCGTAAAACGAGTCGCAAAACGACGTTTTCATCTCTGTAACTTTTGGAATGCCTGTGTACTCACAATGTCTTCGGTCTGTTGCCATTGCAGGGTTTAAAACTGCTGCATCGTTTTCCCCAAAAGAAACTACAGCGACTATTCTCCTCGTTTTATCCCGAGGGCTGCCAAGGAAATAAACGCTGCCCTTCAACAGATTTTGTTCGAATTGTTCACCGCCTAACTTATTAACTAGTAAGGTGTTGGGATCTTGCTTAATTGGTTCATTCAGCACATATTCGATGCTTCTTGTTTCTTTCGCCGCATGACTCGCAGGCGAAAAACTGCACACAACTGTCATAGCCAAAAGAAATGACAGTTGTAATTTCCTTTCAAAGCCCATTTTGAGAACAACTATTTTCAATCCAGTACTCCTGGCTAACTCTCTACTTCCACTATAGCTGCAAAGACTGCAAAGCCTATGCTGGCTTGAAAAAACTGGTTTTTTTTAATTCTTGTGTAAGCAGTTCTCGCGAAAAAGTTTTTGCGCTGGTGTACGACAACACTTAGTATATTTGGAGTTCGGGATTTGCCAGTATTGGCGTTTTTACCGGCATATGGCGTCCCGAAGTGGGCTCTTATGCTCAGCAGCTAGTTGCAACGTGAGCAGCTATTGTTGCGTCACTAACTAGTTTTCAGATTCTCTCAAGCAAGCTGGAGAATGCAGAAGTAGTATTGAGTTATGGATATGGTCTGGTCTCTAGCTTTACTCGTCGGCATATTACTCGCCTTGAATTACATGGCAGGGGGGCGGGCATCGACTATTTTGCGACCGACGACCCGACTGGTCGAGAACCTGCTCTCTTTTGCAGTTAAAGCGGTTTTGAGTTTGGCAGGGTCAATCTTGCGCCTCTGTGGGGGATCGGTGAAGCTGCCAAAATTTAAAGGCGAGAAAGACAATGGACCAGCAGGGCCGCCGCCGCCCAGATGGAAGGATGATTGAATTGATTAGACACTGTTTGTGAGTCAATCTTTGTTGATTTTTCGCCCAGTAGTCCTTAGTTTTGTGAGATTTGTAATTTCATTCGTTCGTCATAGAGCTTTTTGTTAGCGTGCAATCTTTCGAATTCCAGCGGAATAGTAGCCGGATCTACTCTTTCTGTTGGAACTCGAAGAAATTCCGAAACCGCCTGCGGCGTAGGTGCAAAAGGCGCAGGGTCTTCTAGTCGGGCTTTTGCATCCAATGGTTTTGCTATGTCGCCACCGGCGAACTTCAACAAGACTGCTTTCTTCTCTCCATGAAAGACTTTATCGTTTGTCACGAAGAGTCCGCTTCCTGCTTGAACATGCGCCATGTATGCAAGCGTGTCACATTTTGGATTAAGCCATTTCCATTTCCAATTTCCCTTGGACTTGTCTGCTCCGACTTCAAACAGATGAAATTGAAAAGGTAGATTTGGCCACAGTACATTGTGAATCTCGGCTTCCAAAATTGTCCCGTTTTGCGTTGCGAAATAGCAATTGTCCAGATACGTTATGTCTAGATACGCGGGCGGCATAAGGATTACCGCGTTTCCTAACCCAAGCCGCTTGAGCCGTTCTTTGAAAAGACTAAAGTTGGGAGCCATCATTCCGTTTGGCTGTTTCTCGGACGCGCTGATTCCAACAACCTGAAGGACTATCTGGCCTGCCTCGTGCATGGCAATCAGCTCACGAATCCCTTGAGCGTAGTCGCGCTCTTCGTCCAGCCCGATTATGCAGTTGGTGTCTATTGTGCAGTTTGGTTTTGGTGATAACGGCATACTACCTACTTTTGCAGACTCAGACATCGAAATCGGCGATTTTTACATCACCGTGTTTGTCCAATGTCACGAGCGTCTCACCATCCCCTCTTTCGGCGCCGATTACCTTGCCCACAAATGAGTAGGTTCGCACTTTTGGCTGCGTCCATGTCTTGAGCTGCACTGCAATAGTAGAAAGCACCACATCTTTCCACTGCCCTTCATTTCTCAAGGCATCAAGTTCTTCGAAAGAATGATGTTCTGCTGGGATTGGTATTTTGAAACGGGTGTCATTGACAAAATTGACATTGAATGTTTTCAGCCCACCTAATTTCAGTGGCCCTGTTGGCTCCGGCTTAAAATCCGATGGCATCTGGTCCTTTGCTTCCAAGCTTTGTTCGTCCTTAATGATTTCAGTCACCGCTAGCCCTACCTCCGCTAGCTCTTTCTCGATTGTGCTTACTCGTTTAAAGACAGTTCTGGGTGTCTTAGGTAGGGCGAGAAATCCGTACTGTAGATAGAAACCCATCGGATCTCGTGCTCCAGCCGCTATTTCATCCGCATTTGGTTGCTCGACATCAATAAGCATCACGGCTGAGGCTACGGTTGATGAGCCTTTGAGGCAGTTCTTCTGTGCATCAACTAATAGCAATTCACCAAGCCTGGGTTTCTCGCCCCTTTTAGAAAGTTCGTCCCGGTAGCGTTCATCTACCCCTAGCCTACCTAGCAGAGTTGCGCCTATTAACGGGTAGCGAGGCACTTTTCTTTGAACGTTCTTCGGCAAGTCTTCAAATTTGACACTCATGGAAGAAAGTGTGTAGTAGCCTCGAATTTTCTTGTCGCCTTTTTCAGTCAGCACAAATACCATTGATGTCTTGCTGGACATGGCTCGGGCTGCCTGCTCTTTTATAAACCGTTGGATGCTCGGCAGGCTTGATGTGAATTCTGTTGAGTCATGCTCAGGTGCCCACGGTTGAATGTCAAATTCGATTGTCAAGGCTATCCCAGTTTCTCCCTGTACCGGCGAGCCGCTTCAATTGCCTTCTTATTAGGCGCGGGTTCATTTATGAATGACTCAGCAAGGGCCATGCTGTCTTCAAGGCAAAGCTTTAAGACCATCTGTTGCTCGATTACCTGTGAAGCCTGGCTAAGAGCTGCTGCCACGACGAAATCAGATACCGTGCGACCTTGCAGCTCGGCAGCTTTTTCTATCTGCGATTTTGCTGCTGGTGGCAAACGCAGATCTAGGCGCTCTTTTTTTAACTCGGCAGACATAATCGTGATCCTCTTGGCTTGTTTTCATTGTACGGTAAAAATCCGTACATGGCAATAACCACATAACTCAGCTCTGCGTTTCGGTTAATTTGAGCCTCTTCGCCCTGCTATCTGCGCCTTTCACTTAGGACTAGCTGTCAGCAGGTCCCCGAATTCTTCAGTTCTGACAGCCTTTTCGTTCTTGAAATAAAGCACTTGAGCATTTGGGCGGACCAACACTTTCAACGCATCCGCATAGTTTTCCCAGGTGAACACAAAGTCGCCATCAATGGTCACGCCTATATTTGGGGCGCTTGCGTGACTGTAAGTCTGGAGTACTTCCGTTCCTTTGGCTAATGCTTCCGTCGTTGGCAATACGTCATCTTCATCGGCAAGTTCTGTAGCTTCTTTCAAGAGCGTAGCCAGGTGTTTGATTGCATCATCCACCCAATGCGTATTCTTCTCGACTTTATTACTCGCCATGCCTGGAATTCTCTCTAGGCTTGCATTTTACCCAAAAGTGCCCAAAACGGGGGAAATCCCTGTTCTGCAATACTTCGACTTCTTGCTCTCGGGTGCTGGAAGTCCGAGCGTTTGAGAGACCAAAAAGAGAATCTCCCAAGTTCTCACAGGCATGGACCAAGTCTACGGGGTGCCTGCCGGCACTTTCTAACATGGCACCTCCGGTGCTCGCTCGTTCCCTCGCTCTGGAGGTCTGGGTGTTATTTCGCTCGTCGTTAAATGAGCGCTGAGGATGCAGCGCGCGGAGTCGGAAACGACGCGCAACAACACCCCCGCACACGAAGGGAGGCACGACCGTACGGTAAGGCAAGATACAATGCGCGGGCACGCACATGAGAAATGCCAACTAATGACCGTTTAGCCATCGGCACGTGTCTGGGATTAACCCTATGGCGCAAGGCGCATCTCTCGTACTATCCTATTTATAGTAGCGGAGGTAGCGGCACAATGGAAGAACCAAGAAAACGGGTCTATACCCCGAAGGTGGAAACGAGGCTCGCCCGAGCCGACATTAATCGGCTGGACGAGGCAGCAAAAATGGCCGGCAAAAGTCGATCCGACTTCGTCAGATTTGCCTTGCTTTGGTATTTGGACAATCTGGAAAAACTCGAGCACGACGAACGAGAAACAGAAGTATCGAAGGCTATTAAGTACGCGACCGACCAGCACGTCAAAGCGATAAATGCCGGGACCGACCGAATTTGCAAAATGCTTGCCCGTCAGGGGGCAGCCGTCGGCACACTTTATGAATTGTCCTGGATGGCTTTGCCAGACGACGAAAATGCCAGAAAGGCGTTTGAAGCAGCCAATACAACTGCGAAGCAGAAGATGCGCAAGCATGTGGAGCGGGACGAGAACGAGCTAGCTGAGGCATACAAGAGAGTGGTCACTAGTCCTTGAACATCGTCAAACACCAGTATTTCTCAAGGAGGGACCGGCAAAGTCGGGGGCATGCGAAGGCGCCCAAGCTGGTGGCAGTCGAGCGGGCGCTCGCCCACGTCAAATACATCCAGCATCGACCAGGCGAAGACCGGGGCGATGAAGGACGGGAAATGTTCAATGACACCGAGGATGAAGTTGACAGCAAAGAATTCCGGCAGAAATTGCGCCAGCAAGAAAACAACAAAGTCGTCGCACACAAGCTGACCCTATCGCCAGAGATTGCCCCTGCCGATAAGAAGGCTTATACGCGAGAGATCATGGAGCAGCTCGGCAAGGAAAAGGGGCTAGACCTTGAATGGGTCGGGGTAGCCCACGAAAATACCGACCACCATCACATCCACGTTGTTGTCCTGGGCAAGGACCGAAACGGGCGGGCCGTTCGAATCGAGAAAGACGAATACTCAAAGATGAGGGAGTACGGCGACCGCTTCATGGAGCGCGAGCATCCGCTGGAATATGAGCGACTGGAAGAAAAGAAGCGGGCACTTGCACGGCAGCGTGAGCTAACGAAAGAGGAACGCATTAGAGAGGGATTGGAGCTTCCCTGGTTGCGCAAAAAGATAATCCGGGAGCAATTAGAGCCTTACGAAGAATGGAGAAAAAACAGAGGGTCTAAAGAGCCTCTGGAGAAATCTCGCGAAAATGATAAGTCTTACCCCGAGGACAAAATTGAGGCAGCCGGAAAAGACTGGACGCGAGAAAGCAGCGCGAAAGAACTCCGAGAATTGACCGAATATCTCTGGGATAACCCGGAGGAGCGGATAAGCAAGCCAGAATTTGCCAAGCTTCAAGGCTGGATTCAGGAGAAAGAGCGGTCAGGCGAGCGCGGCGAAGCCGACTCAAAAGAGCCCAAAGCGCTCGAAAAGGAGAAGGAGCATCTTGAATTCAATGGGCAGAAGTATGACGAGTCCAGCTCTTACGAGAAGTTGGCAGCGCTGAGTGCCAAGCTTCGTGAGGACAAGAAGAACCGCCTGCCGATCGACGAGTACAACATGCTTCGGGGCTGGCTCGAAAATGCCGACCGGGCAAGGTGGGCTGGTGTCCTCGCGAAACAACTGGAGCTTACCCATCACAAGATCGAGCGCAGCAAGACCTCCAATGACCTCAAGTCTGCCGAGGGCGGACGTGTGATCGACCCGTTGCAAGAACAAGTTATGGGCAACCCTGTTGTGGGCTTGTTCATGAAAGGGGCTGCCTTGGTGAATGAGTTAGTCAAGTGGGTTGACCTGACTGACCAGCGTGACCGGCTCAAAGAGGGTCGAGATGCCCTGGAGTCCGCCAAGCTGGACAAGGTCCAGGAGCACAATCAAGCTGGACGCTCGGAAGAGCGAAAAGCCGATGATCGCGAGACAATAGAGAAGTTAGACAAGGCTATCGACCAGAACCAGGCCGCTCGCGACGAGAGCAATGAAGAGAAAAAGCGGAAAAAATGGGAGCGCGAAGACGAGGAAGCCTGGGACAAATATGACCCTTGGGGACGGTACTAAATGGCAGTGCAAATCAAAGACTCGGGCATTGTTGAGACAAATGCCAAAGACTTCCCAATACTTGCCGTAAACGTATTGGACCGGCTCGGCTACAAGGTTGACCGCGCCAGCAAACAGCTCGACCAGATATTAGCTACAGAGAGACTGGACGAACAGATCGGCCAGGACTGGTGGCGGCATGAATACCGGGTGGTTCTGCGATGGCGCGTTGCTTCGAAGGGCGGAATGCTCGTCAACATCGAGATGGAAGAGCGCAAAGGCGGCGCTACTGAAAATGAGTGCCAGCGCCGTTGCGACCGAATTATGCTTGAACTTCAAAAGGACGCGGAGCGAGTAGAAGAGGCGAAAACGCATAAGGAAAAGAGCACGGTATATGGCTCAGCAAGCTGGGGCACAGAACAAGACTTGCGAACAAAGGGCTATTTCCAAAAACAAGCCGACCCTAAACGCCTCATCATAGGCAGGAATGCAAACAATGAGTACATCCAGGTGCCTGAGTTCTGGACTCATGCTCACGCGATTATTTGCGGACGAACAGGTGTTGGAAAGTCTCGTGGTTTCTTCTTTCCGCAGCTCATTGAGCGTATTGCAACAAGTATGGTCGTTACTGAAGCCACTCCGGGCTATGAAGACGGCGAGCTGTACAAGCTGACCTCTGGCTGGCGGCAAATGGCCGGGCACAAAATTTACTGCTTCAATCCAGCTGACATGAGCAGTAATCGAATCAACCCGATCGATCGCATTCGACATGCTCGCGAAGAAGAGAAAGCCGGGATAGCTGAAAAACTTGCCGATCTTGTAATCATGAATGGCGAAAGCTCGGAAGGACGGGGCGACCAGACCTGGAATAGGTCTGAAAAGCTCCTGCTGATTCCACTGCTTTTGCATGCCGCCGCTGGCGATCCAAAACGTGGACATTTTGGCGCTCTGCGTTGGCTACTTGCCGAAGGTCCAGATGGTTTGGCGAAGGTCTTGAAGGAGAGTCCGTCGCGAGTTGCGCGCATGGAGTTCCAAGGCTGGATGCGACTTGCTGGCGAAACGAATTTCAAATACGGCGTTTTCTCCGGACTAATAACGAAGCTGAATCCGTGGATGACAGACCAGATGATTACGCTCACGGAGACGACGGACATAGACTTGGATGCAATGGCGAAGCAGCTTTTCACTTTCTATCTTGCCGTGCCTAGCAGGTCGAAAGACAGCAAATTAATTGGTTCTTTGATGATGAATTTTCTTCTGGACCACATTCTTGAAATTCGCGAACGGATGAAATATCCGCTTACCATGCTGCTCGACGAGTTTACTAACTTCGGCAAAATCTCAGGTATCGGCGACACACTGTCCATCATTCGAAAGAACAAGATTGGCTTGATTCTTGGGTTTCAGAACTACGCGCAATTAGAGCAAGTCTACAGTAAACGCGAAGCGCAAATCATTATCGACATGCCTGCGACCCAGGTCTACTTCAAGCAGAAGAACTTCCAAGAAGCTCGCGACTTGAGCGAAGCTATCGGGAGAACAACGGTAGAAGAGGCAACTGTCGGTGACAGCGGTAGAGTGCAAGAGAGCATTCAAGGTCGGCACCTGATTACACCGGACGAATTGATTAGCCTCGATCGGCAAGTGATAGTTTTTACAGCAGATACAAAACCGCTCAAATTGTCGCTAACCGACCCACTCGCTTACGAACATGCTTTGTCCTACGATGCTCCTAAGCGTGACAAACACAAGGTTTCTGACTTCGTTATGAATCGCGGGCAGGTTGATGATCCGCCGGCGAAACGTAAAACGGAGCCAGCAAACCCTGAGCCCGTCAAGGAGGCAAAGACGCCAGAGCCAGCTCCAAAGCCCAAGGTCGAGGAGCCTAAAACTGAACAGCAAAAGGAAACCAAGCCCGCGACGATAAACGAACAGCCTGACAAAGGAGCACGGGCGCCTGAAGTAAGCGAAACTGAGGATGATGGAAGAAGACCAACTCCAAAGCGTTCAAACGAGGCTCCTGACTATGACCTGTAATATCACCACTGCAAGAGCAGCAAACATGGAGGCGCGAATCTGATGGGATTGGGCATCGTTGCCGCCATTGTGGCGTTTTTAGTCGTAGGTGCGTTTACCGGTGAGGTTGTCGTTCACGCCAAGGAAGCGGGACTTTTCCCGGGACTGGTCGCTGCGGCGTGGTGTATATGGCCGGCTATGCATGTGGGCGGGGCTAACCGATACTACTTTCTGCATCCCGTTCCGAGGCGTTATAGTCAGCCTCTTAAGCAGGCTTTCGCGAAAGTCCGTCAAATTTTGAGCGACAAGACTTACAATTTCGGCGACAAGTGGCACGTCACTTCAGCCGATACGATGCAGCATAGAATCACTGCCACACTTCGATTTACAGATGAAGAATCTCACGTTGAGGGTTCTAATCTCTCCAATATTCATACGAGAAAGGAGCGTGTACAGCGGCTCCTAGAGCTGGATGTCCAGTTCAAAGAAGAGGGTGATAAAACTGTCGTGCAGCTCGACTTTCGTCCAAGAGTCGAAGGCGTTGCCTGGTATGCCTGCGATTCAATTGTCTCCGGATTGGTTTCGGAAATCGAGGCTTCGATGGGAGAAGGAACCGACGCTGGCGACGCTGCTTCAACCACCTTGCCTGCTCCTCCCTGGTGGCTTCTGGGGCTCACCGCATTCATGCTGCTCAACCTCCTGGGCAACATCAACAAGTCGCTGTTTGGTGCATCATGACAGAACAAGAAATACTACAAAAGGCTTATGTTACCTTCGGCTTGGAGTATGGCTCTTCATTTGAAGCAATCAAACGTCGGTACAAACGTCTGATTATGGTCTGGCATCCGGACCGATTTCCGAATGCGGACGGAAAGCAAGATGCAGAAGACGAACTAAAACGAATCAATGACGCGAAAGACAAACTGTTTGCGCACTTTGAAAAGAACCACAAGGAGTCTGGATCTTGCAGCTGTCGTGAGCAGCCTAAACCTTCCGCCGGAAGCGACACCAATTCTAGCCGTACTTCGCAAGCTGGCGGCACCGGACCAGGACCAGGCAAGCGTCGAACTACCCAGGAGAATGACCGCGAAGAGGCTGAAGCGAGAAAGCGCAATGAAGAGCGAGCGCGAAGAGCTGCTGCCGAAACAGCAGAGAAGGAAAGGCAGGCGCGGGAAGCAGCCACCGCTGCATCCGCGCACAAATACACGTTTGAAGACGCGCTGACACAACAAAAACGACTTCAAGAAGAGCGCCTTCGCTGGAAATTAGCCATGGGATTGTGTGCGGCCTGGATTGGTCTGAGCATTTATGGTTCGGCTGGCGCTGGCATCAAAGATTGGTGGCATGACGTGACCTGGAAGTGGGAGCGCGACCATCAGCCCGTTCAACCGCAGGTCAACAACACTGCGCCGGAGAAAACTCCGTACATAGAGCCGTTCAACAAATTTCCTGATGGCAATCAAGCGACCTGGCAGCAACAACAGGAGGCTGACCAGCGGCGTAGAAATGAAGAAGCCGAGAGGAAGAAGAAGCAGGACATTTACGACACAAGATCAGCACTTGACCGCTATCAAAAAACAATTGCACACTGCAATGCTGAAATCGCAAAGATCGATGCGCAATTAGCCGACCCGTCAGTAAGCGATTACGAGAAGAACAAATCGATAAGCTATCAAAACGCGCAGCGTGGCTATCTTGCTGAAGCACAAGCCAACTTGGCAGAAGCGCAAAGGCGATTTACAGAGCTGACCGGAAGACCAGCGTCAGAGGCTAATCTAACCGAGTGGGGATCGAATTCGTCTCCGACTATAACGCCTTCAGGTTCTAATTCAAATGGTCTTCTGAATAGTCCAATTTTCAAAGAGCCAGCACCACCGCCAGCAAATAACTCAGCCACGGTTCAACCGTGGCGTCCAGCATATTCGCCTGAATCTGCTCCAGGACTTGCTCCTTTGAAGCCGACAACGACACCGCTTTCTGTTTCAGAATTCAATAAAGTTCCGAATATTGATCCAGACAAAACAACTAATAAACTTTTCTCAAAACCGAATTATTTTCTCAGAAGAACCACTGATCTAGAGACACTAGAGCATAAGTGAGTTCCATGGACCGCAATTCGTAACTTGTAAAGTTAGATTCTATGGCACCAAATATAATACCGTAGTTTCACAGTTAACTGTCCGCGTATTTCCTTGCCAAGAAACAGGTTATTCGGTTGAGCTGGAATGATGAAATTGCTGAACACTTGAGCAACTCTTACAATGCGCTTTTAAAAAAGAACATGCAAATTTGTTTTTGGAAGAAGCTTCCTTAGCTTTTAGATTGAATTAAATCTGGATGCTGCTTCAATTCACTCCGTCTCATCAACTCTTGCGGATTCAATAGTCTGCCAATCGGCCGCCGACATTTTTACTATGCCAGTTTTGAAATAAACGGGCCAGTATTCTGGTTTGGTGATAAAGCTCAGTTTATCGAGCACGTCTACGAAGGAAATCTCGGGGTTCAAGTTCTCAGCGCGAAAATTAAACCTGTCTATAAATGAGCCTGGTTTTTTAAACACGTCTTTGTCGTCGGCATAATAGTCTGAAGTCGCTTCACCCAGGCCAATAACTTTCCAGCCCGACTTTTCTTTTGTTATCACGCAAGCAACCTTATCCCCCTCTTTTACATTGCTGATGGTCTGCCGTCGTCCAAGTCCGAAAATGCCAATAGATATGCAGTGAGTCATATCTTCTCTTGGAAGACAGATAAGCCAGTAATTCAAGAGAGTAACCTCCATGCGACCTTTTGATCAATTTTAAACTCATTTCCGAAATGCTTATATAGGGTAAACTGACGAGCAGTGCGTTTTCTCTAAAGCGCTCTGTTGTATACGTTGCGCATCCAAAGTATATATCTGGACTCCTTGTTCTTGGGGGAATCGTTTTGTCATCAAAACCGAAAAATATGCTCGGATTAACGGCAGAACAGCGAGCAGAACTTTTGCGAATCATTGACCAGGGTGATGAGCTGTCCACGGAATGGGCAAAAATTCTTTTTCCACCCGACCGCCGGGAACACGAACTTGTTTACCATGGGAAAGAACGACGTGAAGACGTAATTGCTAATACGCTCTCGGTTCCGTTGCAGCCAATGCGGTCATTTGCGAATGGTCAACCTAATGGTGCCTGGCATAACATGCTGATATTTGGTGACAATCTACAGGTTATGAAGACTCTTCTAAAAATGAAAGAGTCCGGAAAACTCAGAAATGAAGATGGTTCCGATGGCATCCGCATGATTTACATCGATCCGCCCTTCGCGACCAAACGTGATTTTTCCGGGAGTCGCGAACAAAAAGCATATCAAGACAAAATTGCTGGCGCCTCTTTTATCGAATTTCTGCGCAAACGGCTAGTACTTATAAGGGAGCTTCTTGCCGATAATGGAAGCGTGTTCGTTCATCTTGACCAGCGTAAAGTCCATTACATAAAGGTTGTGATGGATGAAATTTTTGGCGAACAGAACTTCAGAAACGAAATCATTTGGCGCTCAACGAATACCCATAATTCAAAAACCAGTATTGGTCAGATTCACCAAACAATTTTGTATTACACAAAGAGCGATAACTATCAATTTTACGCTCAAAGAAGGCCCTTTTTTAAGGAGCATGTGGAGGCAAATTATCGGCATCAAGACGAACGCGGTTACCACAGTCGTCCAGATATCACTGGACCCGGAATTCGATCAGGAGATTCTGGCAAACCTTGGCACGGCTACGACCCAACAGACTCTGGCAGGCACTGGGCGATTTCCAGCAGTTTGTACGAACAGATAACGGAAGATATTTCTGAATTTAGCGTACAAGAAAAACTTGATTTCTTTTACAGAAAGGGCTTGATTTACATGCCTGCAAAAGAAGGCGGACAGCCAAGAGGCAAGCAATATTTGAATCCTGAGGCCGGTAACCTACTGCAGGACATCTGGGCATATCAACCCTACACCTCAGGCGTTTATCAGGATTCCAATGACTGTATAGATCAAGACGTGCAATGGCTCCAGAATCCAGAAGGTGGAAGCGAGTACCCTACTCAAAAGCCAGAAGGAGTATTAGCTAGGCTTATTCGGTTAACCACCAAGCAAGGTGATCTTGTTTTAGATGCTTTTGCCGGATCCGGCACTACCTGCGCTGCTGCTGAAAAGCTCGGACGTCGCTGGGTTGCGGTCGACTGCGGAAAATTGGCGATTTATACAATTCAAAAACGGATGCTTACTCTAACTGATCAACTTGGGCAAGGTGGTCAACGAAAGACGCCCAAGCCCTTTACCCTCTATAACGCCGGACTTTATGACTTTTCCACACTTCGACAATTGCCGTGGGAAGACTGGCGTTTTTTTGCCTTGCAGCTTTTTCAATGTCGCGACGATGTTCATAAAATCGGCGGAGTTCATCTTGACGGTTTCCTGCGCGGATCCAGTGTCTTAGTCTTTAATCACATGAAAGAAAAGGGTGTGAGAATTGACGAAGAGACTATTGAAAGTCTGCACCATGCGCTCGGTTCAAAAGTTGGCAGCCGTATGTTTATCATCGCGCCAGCCCTTACCTTCGACTTTCAACAGGATTACTTAGATGTCGATGGCGTCAGGTATTACGCGCTTCGAATTCCCTATTCAATCATTCACGAATTGCACCAGCGCGAATTCACTGCGTTGAAACAACCTTCCGATGAATTAGAGGTGAACGACACGGTTGAGGCTGTTGGTTTCGATTTCATTCGCACACCAGATCTGAAATTCGAATCCGGATTGGTTCCAGCTAAGGGGAAAATGACAGCCCTTGCATATTTACGCATTCTTCAGTTTAAGAGCGAGGCGGCGGTGAAACAGCCCCTCCGAATAAAAACGGACATGGACACATTGTCAATGGTGATGATTGACTATGATTTTGATTCCGATCAACAAGTATTTGAACTTGATGACATTGTTTATGCTGAGACTATGCGAGCGCAAAAGTGGGAATTTCGTTTTCCCGCAAACCTTCTTGGGGAGCGAATGATGGCTGTTTTTATTGATATTTACGGTAATGAAGCACGCATCGTTTTGGATAAGAATGCCTTTGGTAAAGATGCCCATGTCAGCGATCGTCAAGCCGTAAGTCCACAGAAGTCTTTGAAAAAAGATAGGGAGGCAGACAGTTCTTCTTCAAAAGGAAGTAACTCGACGATATCTGCGAAGGAGAAACTACCCACAATTAAAAGCACTAATACCATTCTAAAATCAGCTGATAAGGCATCGTCGTTAAAGCCTAAACCAAAACCTACGGCGAAATCAATTTCAAAGGTTAATCCGAAAACGAAGAAACCGGAACCTATGCTGAAACTATCATCGTCAAAAATCGCTAAAACAAGCAAATCTAAAGTGTCGAAGACTGACTCAAAGAAAAGCAACCAATCTGAAGATGTTAGAAAAACACGCTCAGCGGCCAGCCTAAAAAAGAAAGCACAACAGTCGCGAAGTGCCATGACATCTAAAACTGGAACAAAAACGGGTCAGAAGGTTTCACAGGTTCCGAAGACAAACAACTCCAAGTCACGAGTTCAAAAAAAAACGGTCACCAAATCTAAGAAAGGATCGTAATTCATGACGCCACGTCAACAAGATCGCCAGACTTTTCGAAACGAAGACTTAGTTCTGCAAGTTTCTACAGATGTTGATCCGCGGGTTTGGGATGAAACAAAATACGGTAATTTTTTAGACGTGCTATGTGCAGACCGAGAGTTTCAAAAACAGGCAGTGAATACAACACTGCGATATCTGTGTGGCGCCAAGTACCAAGATCTCACAGAACTCGCTAAAAAGAATTTTGATAGCAACGAAGAAATTCAGCTGCGCTACGGCACTTGGCAAGCGATGCAGCGGCATCTGCAGTTTCCGGAGCAGTTAGCATGCTCTATCGATTTGGCTACCGGCACCGGAAAGAGTTACGTCTTGTATGCCCTCGCCGCAATATTACTTGCTGAAGGAGTTGTCGATCGCGTTTTGATTTTGTGTCCCTCCAATACCATTGAGTCAGGTTTGCTTGAGAAATTTAAAGACCTCGCTTCGCGCTCTGATCTTCGCGATGTTTTGCCTGTAGACAGTAAAATTGCCAATCCAACAATCGTGAATGCATCTGAGAGCTTGGTAGAAGGTGCAATCTGCGTTGAGAACTATCACGCTGTCCTGGAACACGTGGGTTCATCGATTAGGGATAGTTTGGCGGGCAAAGGTTCCAGAGTCGCTGTTTTCAGCGATGAGGCGCATCACGTCGCTACCGAATCAGCGGCCACGATAAAAAAATGGAAGGAGTTTTTGCTTTCTCCTGACTTTGGGTTTCGATATATTGTCGGCGTATCAGGAACTTGCTATGTGGCAGACGAATATTTTGCTGATGTTGTTTTTCGCTATTCGCTCAGGCAAGCAATCGAAGATCGAATCGTGAAAAAAGTCGAATATGTTGCCGAAATGCCTGCCACCGATAGTGCAGAGGAAAAGTGGCAACTAATCTTTAAGCGCCACCAAGACTGGAAGAAGAAACTGAAGCCGCGCGCTATTCGTCCTTTAACAATTGTCGTTACTAAAGCTATTTCCGATTGTCAACGCGTCGCTGAAGAAGTTCAGGCTATGCTTCAAGAACTGGAAAACTTGAAGCCAGAGGAAGCTTCTGAGCGCGTTTTAGTCGTTACCTCCGCTTCAAAACATCAACCAAATATTGCAAAGTTGAAAATTGTAGATAGTCCTTTTAGTCCAGTTGAATGGATCGTTTCTGTCTCCATGCTCAGTGAAGGTTGGGATGTGAAAAATGTTTTTCAGATTGTTCCCCATGAGGAAAGAGCTTTCAATAGCAAACTGCTAATTGCGCAAGTCTTGGGACGTGGCCTTCGCTATCCATTCAATTGGCAAGGTCCGCAGCCGACAGTGACAGTCTTTAATCACGATGCATGGTCAGGTCGAATTCGGCACTTAGTCAGCGAAATTCTTGAGATTGAACGCAGAATCTCATCGTTTCCCACAGAGGGTTCTGAATTTAACTTTGACCTTTACACTCTCGACTACACGCGAAACGAGGATACGACTGAGTTTGCGAAAAAGGGGCAATATGAGCTTTTTCAAGCCGGGTATATAGACCTTCCGACTCAATTGATTCAAGAGCAAGTTTCCATCGAGTTCGAGACAGCTCTAACCGGAGAAAGAAAAACGTTCAAAACTCAACTTGACCGCAAAACCTATTCTGTAGAAGAAGTTGCTGAGCAAATGTTCTATCGACTGCAATCGATCGATGATGAATCAAAAGACGCCGAAGATCCTGAGGAAAGAACTACTTATGCCCAGAAATATCCACGGTCATTGTGCGAACAAGTGGTTAGAGAATCGCTTACGCACGCTCAAATACCCGGCGATTTGATTACCGAAGATAATCGTCAAAAGCTTCTTCAATCACTCGGGACCTTGCGACGAAAGGCTGCGAAGCGCGTTCTTTACAGACTCACACCTAATGCTCTCAAGCTAATCAATACTAGAGAGCGTCACACCGAAAGCTCCAGCAGTGCTGATCTTCGCAGGGGCGACAAAACAATATTCTTTGATCCTCAGTCTGAAGGTTCTCTTCCCGATGAACAATTGGAATTTTTCAAAGAATTGCTAGATCAGGATGGCGAATATATTCGCGGTAGACAGGAAGTGCCGAATTCCTTTGATTTTAGGACACCTCTTAACATAGCGATTGCGGACGGCACGCCTGAACGCAAGTTTGTGAGGCTACTCTGCGAACGAGATAATGCGCAAACAATTGACGCTTGGATCAAGAACACACCTCAACGGTTTTACACAATCGAGTACGCTTTCCGCCGCCGGGACCATACCAAGCGAGGTGAATTCAGTCCGGATTTTTTCATCAAACAGAAAGATTGGATTTTTGTTGTCGAAATTAAAGAGGATGAAGAATGCCGCGATCCTTCTCCCGAAAACAGCAAGAAATTCGAGTACGCAACCTCGCATTTTCGAGTTTTGAATGAGTGGCTAACTGAAGCAAAGCTGCCAGTTCGCTATCAGTTTAACTTTCTCACGCCAAAGGATTACAACAAATTTTTTCAAAAAATGAGAGAAGAAAAGCTTGTTAGTTTTACATCTGCTCTCGACGTCGCGTTAAAAACCGCTGCTGAAGCCTAATCTCACAGATGTTGAATCATTCCGCAGCTTTTGGATAATTAAAACGCTTTTCCAGGTCTGCGGCCGCTGCTCGTCTATAAATGGCGCCTTCTTCTTTCAATTTTGCTATGCAATCGTGAACCGAGCCTATCTCACCTTTCCAGCCTGGAGGAGGAGTTCCGTCCTCTCTCAAAACTCGATAGATATTTTCAGGTACGTTTTGTGCCCTGGAAAGACCGCCAGCAATAGCCATAGCTGCGCTTCGCTTCATTCCGGCTGCCTCACAAACATCACCGTAGCTCATCCAGTACCCACTAGGAATTGAACGGATGACGGAAAAAACTCTTTCCCAATCGGTAGGCTGCGTTTTAATTGGCACCACTTAAACTCATCGATTTGGATAACAGCTGAAGACAGTTTATCGAACTTTGACCGCCTGCTGGATGGTTTCTACGCCCCATTCTAATCTTTCCTGTTTTTGTTGGTGTAGTTGACATCCAGAAACTAATAGCAAATACACTCATGCTTATGCCTGATACTGCCCAGTATCGGGCATTGTCGTTCTAAATATGCCTGATATTGGGAATTCTGAGAGCGGCTAGACCGGTTAAAATATGCCTGATATTAGGAGAGGGGTCTGACCGTGGTCAAAAGTGAAGCGCCGTTGCCGGTGCATGATGAAATTTCAGTGCCGGCGATCTCAAACCCTGCCGCTTTGTTGAAAGTGCTCAAGAAGTTTGAGGACTATCAGAAGGCGTTAGAAAAGCTGCCACTATCTCCTCATACCAGGCGAGCCTATGAAACGCGTCTACAGCACTTTCTGGGCTTCCTGGGAAGCCGATTGGAAAAGTATCCTACCGCTCTCACCGACGGTCATTCTCGCGATTATGTGACCAGAGACTACAAGCAATATCTGAAAGTCACAATCAAAAGCAGTCCTCAAACGGTGAATGCTTACCTGACGGCCATTGACTCTTTCTTCGTTTTCCTCGGGCTCGGAAAAGCCAAGACGGTCCGTGAAACCCTGCCACAGCTGGCGCCCCAGGCTCTGATGCCTCAAGAGCAGAAAGAGTTTTTCCGCGCTATCGAGCGCAGCAAAAGACCGCGCGACCGAGCCTTGGCAACTTTGCTTCTCAATACCGGCATTAGAATCAGCGAGTGCAGAGACCTGAATCTCGACGATGTTCTCTTGACGGAGAGAAAAGGGCTTTTGAAAATCCGAGATGGCAAGGGCGGAAATTATAGGGAAATTCCGCTAAATACCGCCTGTCGATTAGCCCTGAGAGAATGGCTTAATGAGCGTCGGCAAAAATTTCCGGGCTCTGGCGACGAAGCCTTTTTTCTTTCCAATCGCTGCAGTCGTTTGTCGGTGGATTCAATCGATCACGCCATACGATCGCTTGCCCAAAGCGCGAACATAGAGGGCGTTTCCGCGCACACTCTAAGACATACCTGCCTAACAAACTTGGTTCGCAACGGCGTCGATGTCGTTTTGGTTGCACAAGTCGGCGGTCACAAGAAGCTCGAAACGACTATGCGTTACAGCCTCCCAACCCATGCCGACCAAGTAGAAGCTTTGGAAAAACTTCCGGTCGATAATTGATTCTGCTGGGCGAATTATTCTTCTGCTGGCGGTGCACTAAAGAGCTTCTGCCACCAAGGTTTTTTCAAGTCTTGAACAGTTTGCGATAACGACGCCAGTTGCTCTTCGACTGCTTTCAACTGTGCATCTTTCTCGGCTGTAAGAGCCTCGATTTCCGCGTTTTTGGCCCGTTCCTTTTCTTCAAGAGTTTGCTCTAGTGCAGCGACCTGCTCTTTGACTTTGTCGGATTCTTCCTTCTCAGCTTTGAGCGCAACAATCTGTTTCTCAAGCGCAGCTGCTTCAACCGCTTTTAGATGCGCAGCCTTACGCTCGTCCTCTGCTTGCTTTTGATAATCCGGCAATAGTTTCAGCTGCCTGCTTTGCTCCTGAATCTGCTTTTCCTGAGCAAGGCATGTATCGACAAGCGGTTTCATCATTTCCTCGGCTAGAAGCCGGAGACGACTGCGTTCTTCTTCTACCCAGGTTTGGTGCTGCGACTCCTGAACTTCTTCAAAGATTGTCTCAGCGTCTACTGTTTCTTCCAGTGGCGGAAAGTCGTTCTCCGCTACATCCGAATCGAGGTCTAGCTTCAGTTTCGAGGCTATTTCCTTGGTTGGGTAGATTCGCCATTCTTTGACACCGTAGGCGTTCGTCTTCTGCGTACCCTTGAGGTCACCTTTGGCCAGTCTTGAAGTGATCGCCCTGGTGGTCAGACCCAGCGCATCAGCAGCTTCTTTGACAGTAACCGTTCTCATATAGCAGCTCCATATCTAGTGGTATTCGATTGTATATACCGATTGAAAAAGGGCAGCTTTATTATAATCAAAAGAGATCTTTTCAACGCAGAAATCCTCAGAAGTTTTTCTGTGGTGGCACTTCCGAGCTTTTCAAAACACTAACTCTGTGGCTGTTTTGGAGTTTCTTCGCTTCTTCGATTTCGTTGCCTCGATTTGCCGAGCTTTGCCGTGGTGGCATATACGGTAGCAATATTTATCAGCCCTTCCCGGCTTATCCTCTTTTTTGTCGCTCGATTTCACCTCTGGGCTGGCGATTTGCCCGGAAGTGGGCTTCGGGCATGTGCGGAAATTGATTATCGGCAGCGAGGAAATGCTTCCGGGCATTTCTCTGGTGCCAAGAACCCCCTTTCTTCGCCTGCGATGCTTCGTTTCCAGAGACGCCCATTATTGGCTAGCTTGCGAGCCTTCCGCGCTTGAAAATTCTTGGTCTAGATTTCCGCATTTGGAAAAACCAGCGAGGAAATTTCTCAAAAGTGGTTGCTAAAACATATTATTCTGATATCGTTAGTGGTGCCTCTCGTTACTAAGCTAGAAAGTCTAAAAGTTGCTACCAGATAGCCACACCGGTATTTTCAAAACCGCTCGTGCCATTTCCGCAGTTGATCTTACTTCTCTATCCTATATATTGCCGGGCTCCAAATTCGTTTCCGAACCCCGGAAGTCTGATAGATCAAAAATTGATCAATCTATATCCAAAAGGCTAACGGGCGCCTCAATATCCCACCATTGCCCGAACGCAGAAATTTCCTCACCCGCAGAAATGCCGCTAGACATCGGCCTCCAGGATCTAAAGTGTTGATCCTTTAGAAGGCACCATTTATAGTGGCAGCGATCCACTTCTTGGCAATATGTCCAATAGTATGTCGATCAAATATCAGAGCCCGATTCCGACGTTCACCGAAGTATCCGATAAATCTCCCTAGAAAGAGAGCCCGAAAATTAGCACTTCAGTAGAAGGTGTCCAAGCCAATTTCATGGCGCCAGAACAATTAGATATCGCCTTGCTTCCTAAGCGTTTCTTGGCTCTATTTCCCCAGCGTTTCGGCTCCACTCTCCGCGCTTTGGGTGGTACAGCCTGGCGTGCGATGAGCCAATTTCACTACTTGGAAGATGATTCGATTCTTGGGTCACTGGGCGGCTCTTCAAAGAATATCCGGGCATGTTTGCTAGACAAAAAGACGAGCTATCTCGCGTTGTCTTGTGAAACTGGCGATGAAGGCATCGATTTTGATGTTGCCCGAGTAGTCGTTAAGCAACTTCGTGACGCTGGCTTGAAACCCAACCTGTATAAGGAATCTGGCTCAAACGCTATACAGATTTTCCTCGCCTTTTCCGAGCCTGTTGAAACTGACAATGCCGTGCAGACGGTCGCTTCATTATTGAAAAACGAAACAGTAGTCATTCACGATACCGAAACGCCATTTGTTTTGCCACTCCAGCAAGGCTTTGCCTGGCTCAACGACGATTTCTCAATCAAAGTTGAGTGCGACCAGATAGCCATAGAACCTGCAATTGCTATGTTTTTGCACGACTTGCATTCCAACTCGGTGTCGTCCGATATAATCGAAAGGCTTGGTATTACAGAAGAAACGCTTTGCACAACTGCGACGCCGGTTGTCGAAACTATCGAGCTTACTGAATTTAAAGTTCCGCAACCTATCGCAGACGAGACGCTTACAGCACAGGAAGAAGCAGCTCTCGATACCCATATTCAAGAATCGGCGCACATAAATCCTTCGCTGGCAGAATTACCTGGCGTTGCTACGCAAGTGCAAGTGCCTGGTGGCCGGCAACTCTTACTCTTTCCAGTCGACTCTCAAGTTGTTCAATTTGAGGTGCCGAAAGAAAGACCAAAACGGAAGAAGCGAGCCCGTTCTGATTTGCCCGCCGATGCTCAACCTGAAATTTCTTTTCCCAGCCTTTTCTCAGTTTTTCCAACCGACGCCCAGGGCGTCATGCAACCTTCAAAGGAGGCTCACGACAACTAGCCAATAACAAAAAACACCGCTTGCAGGCGGTGCTTTTGAAGATCACTTAACGGATCGGTTATGCGATTTGATTCAGGAGTTTGGATGACGCCCTGAGATAGCGCAAGCATAATGCACCGATCCGGCTAGGTCAACTCGTCTTTAATTAGAAAGAGGAACGCTTACGACCGGACTAAAGCCTCTGGCAGCCCAAATAGGCCAGCCAGCTAGATTCTCACGCGCAAAATATTTTTCGGCTCGTACCGAAGAAGCAGTCTCAACTTTTCTCAAGTTGTTTCATAGATATGCGTACATACTCCGCCCTATAGCGGGCGGTCCGTGGTTTTCGGCGCAAGAGAACTGGAGTCTTTCAGACACCGAGATCCTCAAAGCCGCAGCGTGTGTTCATCCAAACTATTACGTCGGTACTCGCAGCGGAAAAGCCAGCATGTATGCTGTCCTTGATATAGACAGCGGCAGCCCGTATCACAATGAAGTGGGCTTTTCAAAGATTTCCGCGCTCCTGCAAAAAGCCGGAATCGAAGGCTTCAACTTATATCGTTCATCCGATTCTGGTGGCTGGCATATCTACATTTTCTTCGACGCGCCGGTCAGCAGCCGCGACTTGTACCGACAGCTGCACAAACTTTTCAGCCTGCACGACTTTGAAGTAGCAAAAGGAAAACTCGAGCTTTTTCCGAATCCCGGAGATAAGTCGCTTGGACAGGGTCTTCGACTTCCGCTACAGCCAGGCTTTGCATGGCTTAACGAGCATAATCAGCAGGTCCGCGAAGAGCGTGACGAGATAAGCCCGGACGAGGCCATCCTTCAATTTGTAAGAGACATCGAGTGCTCAGTGAATCCGTATCATCTCTTTCACAAGATGCGTGCCTTTGTGGAAAGAACCGAAGCAATAAAGGCTGAAATAATCGTTCAGGCTAATTCGAAATTTCCGCGCTCGGAAGTCGTGCCTTTGAGACCGGAAATGGTGCCTAATGGAGGTGAAGAAGCGCAGAAATCGGTCAAACAGATTTTCCATAAGATGCCACCTGGAATAAATTGCGACTCCTATCTTCGAGGACGGCACTACTACGAACACGGACTGACTGCCGCTGGTCAGCGCGCTGACGCAGTCTTTGCCATGGGACATTATCTATTCTATGGTGATCCGGAGCGAATGATCTCGCCTCGTGGATACGGCTTCGAAGAAGAGCGGAAATGGCTCATCGAGGAAATATTCAAAGCCAAGCACCATGGCATGAGCAAGGACATCACTTCCGGGCGCGCGGAAGCGCAGAAACATATAGAGCGAGCTACTCACTGGCAGCCGCCACACCGGCGCGGAAAAGAAGCCCAGAAGTATGAGCCAGTCGTTCCTATTTCCTGGGTCAGGAACAATGCCAATCGAGCAACGACAGCGCAGAAGAAAATCATTGCTGCGGTCGCGGATTTTAAAGAAGCTGGCATTCAGTTCAGCACTCGCGACATCACTCTCAAGTGCGGAGTGAGCAGCCGCACGATCGACAAATACCCGGAACTCTGGAAACCAGCAATGGAGGAGCTTCGCGGTGGATGCTTGAAAACTGCTTTACACGAATATAACGCTGTGGAGGGGGCTGCTTCACAAGAAAGCATGCCCTCTTCCTCAGTACAAGAAAAAATTATGCCGCCGGGTCGTTTGGCAGCTCGTCGAATTCTTTATGAACTCAAAATGAGAGATGAGAGAGAGAAACGGAAAAAATTTGATGCCGCTCAGCGGTCCGAGAAGGCTGCTTCTGACAAGTGGCGGGATAGAGTCAATGCTCTCTTGAAGCGAGAGCCTCAAAACGTCTCAGAGGGCACTCTCATGAATTTGATTACTTCTTTGGCAAGAGAGCTTCTGATTGCACCTTCTGAAGAGGACTGTAATTGGCTTCTGGCGTATATATCAGAGTTGAGGGAACGAGCTGTTTATCTGGGACAAGTCGTTCAGCTAACTATTGACTCAGTTGCTTCAGCTTGATGAGAGAGACTAGAATTTCTCATGCTATTATGGTGACATCAAATGCGGTGTTGAGTGTTTCTTGATTTACGCGTTTTGCGGACACTGATCAATTATGTGAAGAATATGATGATGAGCTGCTTAAGCCTTGCGCCGCTGAACAATTTTTGATTAGATCTCACCGCTAATAATTGTATTTTCTTGATAACTGTATTTTGAGCGGGTTGAAGAAGAGTTTATTTTCGGAGATGAGCTGGCACTGTTCATCTCCATCTGGCTATAACGACATTGATGTAAGCTCATTTAGCCAATCCCGCCTTCCCACACTCGAAAATCTCGCTTATACGGCAGAGGGAACTGTTCAAGCACCTTTACCACTCGCTCCGAAATTACTAAATCCATTGAACGATAGTCTTGTCCAAAGTCTTTCGCGCCCGGCTTACCAGTTATCTTGAACCAATACCACTTACCCAAAGCGGAGTCCGGCCGCCCTTGCCGCCAGACTCTATTAAACTCCTGGTCGTCTCCTGTTACCTCCACTGATTCAAAGTCAACACCAGTGATAGGCGGCGATAGCTTGTCTAGCTCCTGTTTTAGACGCTCCGTTCCAATAAAACAATACTGGCAACATTGCAGATCGTCTTGCGGCCACCTCCGAAATTCAATATGCAATTTTTCAACGTCAATATACTCGGAGTCAGCATATACAGTCTTTGCACCGTAGTCCTCTGCCGCTACCTGCGGTTCGTAAAAATAGAATTTCATTGTTATCCCTTCACTTCATGGGCGGCACAAAATATTGCCCAAACTCTTTATCTATCGCCCTTAACTCATCCAGCACTTGCTGCCTGGTTACCTTTCGTCCGTGAGGCAAGAAAGTGCGCCATCTGGCTGTAATGATGTCGTGTACCCATTTACCATCTTGCATCGCATCAAGGGGAACGCCTCGTAAATACTCAATTGAATTTACTTCTCTAGCCTTAAACAGCCCAGAATAGCCAGTACGCTTATCCAAGAGCATCTGAGGCAACGCATGATGAACCACAACGCCGGTATCTTTTAGATGTGGGTATTTGCTAAAAAACAGCCTGTCATATGACTTCTGAATGCTTTCCAGACCGTGCGCTTCTAGTTCGCTCTCGGTCATGCGCCTCAAATCTTGCTTACTTACTTTGGCTTTCTCTGCCGCTTTCTCTGCTGATATTGGTGACTTGTTGCCGTCCTCAAAGTACCGCACCATCTCCATGATGTGATCCTTGAAGCCCTTCTCCTGCGCTTCTTGGACCGTATCAGTTAGCCTAATCCCGCTGCCCTCTGCCACCGGCTGCGCTACCAGTCCTCTAGGCTGCAAAACATCATCGATAAAGTTTGCCATGGCGCGCTTCGCCTTATCTCGTCCAGGCGCTGTAAGTTCTTTTAGATGCTCCGCTATCTCCTCCAGGGCGTCGATCAGCTTGCCAGATTTCGCCAGCTTGTGCCAGGCTCCGATGAGCGCCCCTACGCCCATCTCTGCTACTAACTCGCTGCCTTTTTCTGTCTGCTGCTCCAGCGGCATGGCTTGCCACCGCTCATTAGCCGTCTCGACTACAAACCCTATTGCCCTTATCGCCGGGCTGTAATCGCCGGTCTTTGCCATGTCTTGGGCTTGCCCGGCTGCAAACTTCGATAGATCTACGCCGCTTGTTATTGCCTGCGATAGATGTTCTGCCAGTTCCTTTGTGGCTTTCGGTACTTTATCCGGCTCTTTGACCGATTCAAGTACAAACGTAGCGGCGGCTACTCCTATGTCTAAAAGCCCTTTTCCAACATTGTAGAATCCTTTTGGGATTGACTCTGATACAGCCTCTATCTGCTCTTCATAAGCGTTTTGACCAACAGCACCAGCGGCTTCGAATGCTTTGACTATGTCTCTTTGCTGATCCGGACTAAGGTTATTGAACGCCTGCCAGGGATTCTCCTTGTGCTCTACATGACCTTGGAGCACTAGCTGGTCTGGTCTTATCGCCTCATGTACGCCGCCTTCTTCTAACCCTGCCACATCTATTTTGCGTCTCACCGTCGCCAGATGTTCCATTCGAGCTTGCATCTCAGGTGAAAGATCGGCTGCTTGCTGCCGCACCTCTTGCCTGAAAGCTTGCTTCTGTGGACTTTCTAGCTGCTTTTCCACCCACTCTTTTAAGAGCTTTACAGGCTCTGCCGCTGGATTTGTCTGAGACTCTACTGCTAGCATTGTGCCGGTATCCATCAGGTTTGGGTCGTTTCCCGCCTTATGGGTTGCACCTTTCGGGCGGTACACCGCCTCAGCTTCTTTCAAGATCTTGGCTAAATACCCGTCTCTATAAGGCGCTGGTAATTTCTCCGCTTTCTCAATTTGGTCTACAAACTTCTGAGCCCAGATATCAGGCTGCTTTGCTCGCTCTCTTAGAAAGTCGGTCGTTATCGCTGGCTCTTTCTTTGCCTCTTTGGGCCGCTCCGCTACTACCTTTTGCTTGCCCCTTTCGTCCAGGGCGATTATCTGGATGCTTTCTAACTGGTCGCCCCCGGCGCTTCCGGAGTGTGCGTCTTGATTTAGTGCCAGCACTGCTTTGACATCCGAGGCTGCCGCGTTTCTCGCTCCCTGCGCGTCAGCGGTCTGGATGGCTTGCTTTTCGGGCGGCGCGTTTGCTGTTTGGTCGCCCTGCTCTTGCTTTTCAATTGTCATCGGAGAGCGGTTCCTGGTTTTTGATTTTCGTTATATTCCCCTTTTTCTCCGGCGAAAATCGCCTTAAGTTCCGGGAATTGCTTGCTAGGTACTTGGGTTAGTTGAGTGCGCGCTATTCGCCCATTTTGCCGCCTTGGCGCCACCGCCGTGCTCTGAGATTTTTTGTCTTTCCGAACTCTTTCCGTGTTTTTCCGCACCGCGGAGCCAAGTCGGCGGGGCGTTTTTGCAGCGCGAGCTGCTTGAACCCCAGCAAAGAGGACGCGGAAATGGCAGAACATGATTATGGACTTGACTTGACTTTATGCCGAGCTCGGCATAAAGTTAGTTATTCCGGCTACCGGATTATTCCGAGTATGTACGCGAATCGCCGGGCCGGGAGGCAGACAGTGACTGCTGCTCGGCATAATCCGGTACGTCCATCTACAATGGCCTGCGAATAAAGAGAAGCATTTCTTGCTTCAAATTCAGGATTCTGTGAGCAGCTCAGTTGTTCCGCCAGCCGGCACGGTATCCGGGCGATCTATGCTTGACCATCCTAAAGGCTAGATATACAAGAGGGAAGACCGACTGTGACTTGGCGAATTATTTTGCCGACTTCTTGGCGAATTAAATTGCAATTCGTGGCGAATTGTTTTGCAATTTCATCGTTGGCGGCCAGAATTCTGATCACGGAAGCACCTTGAGTCAACCAATGACGTTATCGAAGCTGTTCAGCAGGCCTTTGATAAACTACAAAATATTCACAGTAATTGAGTGGAATTGCTTTCTAGAGTTCGTTTCTGATTATTTGTGCAATTTCCTCAGCATGAGTTTCGAGGGCAAAGTGCCCTGTATCGAAGAAGTGAACTTTGGCATTAACAACATCTCGTTTAAAAGCCTCAGCTCCCACAGGTAAAAAGAATGGGTCGTTTTCGCCCCAGAGCGCAAGTACGCTGGGCTTATACTTCCGAAGGTATTTTTGGAATTCCGGATACAGGGCTACGTTAGTTTTGTAATCACTAAATAGGTCGAGTTGAACTTCGTCAACTCCCGCTCGCTGCAAGTAGAAATTGTCCAGGGAATAGCCGTCTGGCGATACCAGCTCAGAATTGCTAACACCATAGGTATACTGCCAGGTTACGGATTCAGCAGAGAGGAAACCCCTAAGAGCATTGCGATTTTCATCTGTGGGGTCGCTCCAATAGGCTTGTATAGGGCTCCAGCCTTCGCTTAAACCCTCTTCGTAAGCGTTGCCGTTTTGCGAAATAATAGCTGTCACTTTTTCTGGCATTTGCAAAGCCAAGCGAAAACCGGTTGGTGCGCCATAGTCAAACAAATACATGGAAAATTTCTCGAAACCAATATGTTTGACAAATTGTTCAATTTTTGTTGAGAGGAAGGCAAAAGTTGCCGGACGTGGTGGCAAATCGGAATTGCCGAAGCCAGGCAAATCAGGTGCCACAAGGTGGAACTTTTGCGACAGGTGCGGAATTAAGTCGCGAAACATATGGCTGGAACTTGGAAAACCGTGTAGCAATAACAATTTTGGATTTTTGGAATCTCCTGCTTCCCTGTATGCAATTTTGAAATTGTCCAGGTCGACAGATTTGTAGAATATGTTTGTCATTTTTATTTTGATTAACCTTGATGTTTGATGGCTTTGATGGATTCGGTTAGAACTTGAAGAGCTACTCCTAGTAGCACAACATCCTTAAGAAGAAATTGTCCAGGAATAGAGAGTGCAGGGATGACACCAAATATGGTTCCAGCAACGGCCCCTGGAGTCGAAAAAATAAAAGAAAGTGTGGTCAAGAACATGCCGGTTGCAAGAAATCCGCCGATTGCCGAAAGCTTTGGATTTATCCCACGCATGGTAATCAGCGACGCCACTACAAGTTCGACACTACCAAGAATGTTTGATAGGACCTGATGACTTACCAGGCTATATGTCCAACCCATAAATGGACTGTTTGCTACGAATGGAGCTATGCCTTCGGCTTCTGGAGCCGTAAATTTAAGAAGGCCTATCCAACCGATGGTTAGAGCAAGTCCAAAGTATGAAATGTATTTGGCAACTTCGTCTGGGGCTGTAGCTGACATTGCAGTCAAAAAAGAAGTTTCTTTTTTATTGGTAGTGAGAGTATTCATGATTCAGGTCCTCAGTGGTCTATCTGCCAGTTTGAGATTTGAGGAATGTAGTTCTTACCCCTTTTGAAAAAATTTCTTGAATTATTTTGAGAAGGTGGAAGTCAAGCGCCGGTAGCGGGATAAAATTGGCTAAACTGTAAACAGAGGAAGTGTTTTGGGATTTGAAGACCACTTTTATATGGCGCTTCGTGAGGGCGACGCAGTTGCCCGAGAAGAAGCCTTCTCAAAGTTGCGTCCTCAACTTTTGCGCGGCATTGCTCCAAAACTCAAAGCTATGTTTAAAGTAGACGATTCTTTTATAGAAGACGTTGTCCAAGAAACTTTGATCATTGTTATGCGAAAACTTAGCTCGTTTCGTGGAGAAAGTGCCTTTTACACATGGGTGTGTGCCATTGCTGTACGTGTGGCAATGGCAGAAATTCGGCGAAAGCGATGGAGCGATTATTCTCTTGATTCTCTAAACTCAGACGAAATTTTTGAAGGTCCAACAGCGCCAGGCGATTTTACAGAACGTGTGGTGGCCAAGGAAGTTTTGGATGCGGTTAGACAGTCAATTAACACAGCGCTAACTAACAAACAGCGCACGGCACTACTTGCAGAAATTGAGGGGATGACGGCTGACGAAATTGCTCGTAGATATGACACTACATGCGGAGCTGTGTATAAGTTGACCCATGATGCGAGGCGGGCACTAATCAAAGATTTACACAAAAAAGGCTTCGATCTGGAGGCAGCTCTTGCAAAAACAACCTGAAAAATTGACCGAATTGCTCGCTCTCTTGCGAAAAACGAAGGAGTCAGAAATTGACTGTGATGAATTCTGGGAAAAGGGTCCTAGTATTGCCGAAGGCACAGCTACTTTAAATGCTGATGTATTAGCCAGCTTTTTGCATCATCTGGAAATGTGTCCAGGCTGTCTAGAAAATTTCGAAATCCTCAAAAGTATTTTGAAAGACTCTAAAGATTAGCAATATCTACAGCCGGTCACTCAAAAAAAAGAAACCACTATCAGCCGATGATGCAGTTTCCACAGCTATTATGCGGATTGCCAACGGCAACCTCAGAGCCCTTCATCGAATCTTCTCTGAGATAAAACGACTTCAGAAGCTAAATTGTCTACCAATCGTTACTCCAGATCTCATTGAAGCGGCTCGGCAAGGGCTTCTTCTTGGCGCTACCTGAAAAATTGCAAAATAATTCGCCACGATTTGCAATCTAATTCGCCAAGTCACACCGACTGATGATCATGCCTCGCGCTGGCTCTGCACCGATTTTGCCCACTTCACAACCCTCTGGCATAATCAAGCGCCCGAAACTCAGGTTGAAGGACCGGTACACATATTACCAACATGGCGTCGTGCCGATGATTACCTTGCATTTCTCGATGCCTCATAGATGCTAAACACTTGCATTCACGGCTTGAGCACGAAGATATGCCACAAGTCCAGGTCGAGTTGTTTCGCCCAAAACTTGAAACCACGAGAGCTCCAGATGTCATATAATGGCTGAGGCTCCCAGCGATGTTTGATGCCAGTAATGTCGCCAGACTGGCACTTGTTAATGGCAACATTGATCGGTGGCATTGGATCGCCGAGCTGAGCATCGATCGGTGTAACGTCGACCCATTTGATTTTGGTTTCGTCAGCGGACTGGAGCCAATCAGGTGGCTCTTCCGCTCTCTTCGGTAACGGCTTGGGCATGCTAAGCTCTGCGGGTTCAGCGGCTATACCAGCAAGATCATTGATCTTCGCTACGAAGTCAGCCTCTGGAATGCCTACCATGGCAGCTAGCCGCCGAAGCGTTATGCGTGGTGGCATCACTTTGTTCAAGACCGGATTGCGCAGTCGCTCGAAATCATGCGGATTCAGGCTGATGACGTAATCGAGGATTGCCGGGCTGGCCTTGAGAGCTTCCGATAATCGTGTGTCGCCGTTCATTGATCAGCACCTCCGTGTGTCGATGGATAACCCCAGGGTTGTCATCCTGTTCGTAAATTTAGCTGGTGTGTCCGTCGACGAAGGTCTGTAGATCTTTCATCAGAGCGTCAAGATCGTCGATGTGGCACATGCTGTCACAGATAGCAAGTTCTGTATCGAGAATGCTTTCATCGCATTCAAGCGGTACGTCAACGCCATGATCTTCAAATACCTTCACAGCATCAGGATATTTGTCAAGAATTGATTTAACTGTTGTTTCCGTAGTGATAAACATGATCGTTCTCCTTGTTTGTTTTAGCCACGGGCACAGCCGTGACTGTCGCAGTGATTTTCGTAGAGCGGAATCGATGGGGTAGGATTTGCAAGCAGCGCCGCTATAGTCGTTTCCGCGAACGCGTGTTCAATGCTCTCCATGGTGGCATCCAGGCGCTTGTGCAGAGCGCATAGAATCGTGCCATGCGACTGTAGCCCAAGCGGGCAAGTGCGTATACGTTGAAGGGGTTCTACTGCATTGAGCACTTCAAGCAGATTCAATTCGTGCGGTTGTTTTACGAGAGTGAAACCGCCACGCAAACCGGGCTGGGATTGGATGAGTCCAGCGCTAACCAATGACTTGAGCACTTTCGATAAGTAAGCTGATGGCACCTTTGTTTGGTTAGCTATCTGATGCCCGGTATAAGCGCTACCTGGATTCATTGCCAGGAACACGACTGCACGCAGTGCGTATTCCGCTGTCTTAGAAATCATTTTGTCCTCACTTTGCAGACTAAAAGCAGGCTGCTTGCCGCTCGGTCAAATGTGTAGCGCGGGTAATTTCGTAAATTGCCAGACTGGCGCACGAACAGGGCTGGAAGAATTCCTTATCGCCACCGCACTCTGGACAGTGCCAGTGCAATGGCAACTTATCAAAGGTTGTCGATTCTGCTATTCCTTGCCGGGGCTCGCCCTCGGCTTCGTTGTAAATGTAGTTGCACAATGTGCAAATGGTTCTGTGGTTTTTCATTGCTCTTTCCTTATTGTAGAGTCCTGGATCTATATATCTATAATACGACCAATGGACGCTTTGCAACTCGTCCCAAAGGATGATTTGCGATAGTCTCGTTTCGAATATTTCCCCAGTTCCTACATCTATATGATGTTTTGGCTGTATTCGTTGATAATTGCGACTGTCGAATTACTCCCAGCCGAAGCTACAACTGCTTGAGAAAGGACAGAAGTTGATCGTCAGGACGAAAAATCCCAGGTTTGCCACCGGGCATGCTCGTTTTTGAAAGCATCTCTTGCTTCAAGTTCAGGTTGGCATGTAGATAGACCTGTGTGGTTTCCACTGACTCATGGCCTAGCCAGAGAGCTATCATTGTTCGATCGACTCCAGCTATGAGCAGTTGCATTGCGCATGAATGCCGGAGCACATGAGGAGTCACTCTCTTTCCATTGAGGGAGAAACAACTCTTTTGAGCCGTTTTTAGGTGCTTAGCCAGTATATGCTGAACCCCATCGGCACTTAAGCGGCCGCCACGAGCATTGGGAAACAACATGTCGCTCTTTTCCGCCTCAAGTTCGTTGACCCATGCCTGCATCACCATTGCCGTCTGCCTCGTCAAAGGAGTGCAGCGTTCCTTCCGTCCTTTGCCAATGACCCTGACGTGTGCGCCGGTGCCTAACATTACATCGCTCCTGCGCAGACTGACTATTTCCGAGAGCCGGAGCCCTGTCTGCAATGCAAGAAGGAGTAATGCGTGGTCGCGTCTGCCTGACCAGGTTGTTTGGTTTGGTGCAGCAAGCAATGCTGCCATCTCGTCCTTGCTCAAAAATTGAACTACGGATTTTGTGTATCGCTTGGACGGAATCGCCAAGATCCGTTTGATCTGCGCTGAACACTCAGGAGCCTCGAACGCTGCGTATCGGAAGAATGAGCGGATGGCAGCTAAGCGAGCGTTGCGAGTGCGCGCAGAAATGTTCCGCGACTTTTCCAAGTCGTCGAGAAAATCCGCTATCAGCGATGCGTCGACATGCTCAAACTGAAGATCGGAAGGTTGCACCTTCGTCTGTTTGTGTGCGAATTCAAGTAGGAGGTGAAAAGTGTCTCTGTATGAGCTAATTGTATGCGGGCTTGCAAGAAGCTGTTTCATAAGCCTTTGGGTGAAAAAACGTTCTAACACAATTGCAAAACTTGTCTTCATTGATCAACCTCCCAGAATGACTCGAGACGCTGAACGGCAAATCCCATTAATTCGGGACAGGCACTCAGATACCAGTATGTGTGAGCGATATTTAGGTGTCCGAGATAAGTAGACAGAACCGGTAAGCCGCGCTCGATGTCTTGCTTGTCGCGATGCCAATGCAACAGCGTTTCGATTGCAAATCGGTGCCGCAAATCATGAAGCCTCGGACCGGCTTTCTTGATTTGGCGCGGTGAGCCAATTTCCTTCATTAGCGCGTAGAACACGCGTCGGACAGTATCGTGGTATAAGCGATCGCGCGTTTCAGAGACGAAGAAGTAACCTGATTGCCGATCTTTCAGGACCTCGTACCGTGCTCGGCTATACGAAGCAAGCACTGTGAGAGTGGAGTCGTGCAACGGGATCAGACGCGTCTTGCCAAATTTTGATCGCTCTACCGTTAGGACGCCCGTTTCAAGATCCACGTCATCCACTTTGAGATTAAGGACCTCACTGATTCTCATGCCTGATACACACAGTAACCCGAATAGACAGTAATATGTTTGCCGCTTGAAAGCGCTGGCATCGGGCAAGTTTCGAGCCTTTTCCAGTAGCGCTTCAATCTCGCTGTCTGCGAAAATGTAGGGGCGCTTCCGCTTGTGTCGATGGGGCAGAAGGCTCGCTGGCGGTATCTCAGTGCGAGCGTCAATTGTCCGGTAGTATTTGGCAAACTCGCGGACGACCATGAGTCTATTCGCCCAGGTCACAGGTTGGACCTTGACGGGTTGTTGAGCCCACTCCAATGCCAGCCGGCTTGTGATGACATGAGCATCGCGCTGCTCCATAAAGGAAGCGAAGTCGGATAGGTAATAGCGTGCGGCATGGAGTTTCCAGCCCAATGCGCGCCGCATCTCGATATAGTCTTCTGCAGCTTTTCGGAAAGCACTCATTGCACACCTCCCGGCCATGACAGCGCAAGCTTTTTCAACGACAAAAGATCCACCTTTGCATAAATCATTGTTGATTGAGCGCTGTGGTGGCGCAGCAGCTCTCCTACCTCTTCCAGAGATAATCCTTGCTGGAGCATTTCAGTTGCAAGGGTATGTCGAAGCTGATGTGCTCCCTTTCTGGGTGTATCGATTCCTGCTCTCGTTAAAAGGCGCGCGACGATATGTCCAACGGTCTCCTGTCTTTGAAGCGGCACAATCGGCGCTTTGACAGTAAAGAACAGAGAGCGGCTTATTGTTTGCGGCCTTCCATTTCGTATGTATTCAGAAATCGCTTCGCCAACATCTGTCGGCAACGGCAGCTTGGATGTCTGACCGCCTTTTCCGCATATTGAGATGCTGCCTTCTTGCCAATCAATGTCGTCGAGAGTCAAAGCTGCGACTTCACCTGCACGCAATCCGAGGCGCGAAAGCAGCAAGACTATGGCAAAGTCGCGTCTGCCCCGCGGGTTTCCGCGATCGCATACTTCCAGGATTTGCGCGACATGCTTGACCGGCAGCGCCTTGGGAACATCTGAGAGCGACCAGCCTATTACTCTTGGAACTGCGGGCGCCAGCTCGCTTTCTAGAGCTCCCTTGTAGTGTGCAAACCGCAAAAATGAACGAAGCGCGCTGGTCATGAGTTTAGCCCGCTTGTGACCAAGGCTTTTGGATTGCGTTCGCACAAAATCGACTACGTCTCTCTGAGCCAGCTCCGAGAGCGCAACACGTCCATCACCAAAACGTGCAGTCAAAAAGCGATTTACAAACTGCCCGTAATGAAAAACGGTTGATCGAGTTAGTCCACGCTCCTTTAGTAGATATTCGCCGAACTCGCTTGCGACACGCTCTGCGGAGTTCGGCTCCGTTGTCATCGGCTCTACCGGAATCACTCGCTCCTGCAGCAAGATTGAGAGAAGTCGCTTCATCGCGGCTGGATCGGTGGATTTCAATGGACGTTTGCGTCGGACGTACGAAAGAAACTTCTCCGTCTGAATCTCGCTTATCTGCTCGACTTGTATTCGATTTTTCTTCAGCCACCAACTGAATTCCCCTATTAATCGGAGCTGCCGACGTCCGGCTTCCCCGCCGTAACCCTCAGCGCTCAGTTGAGACGCAAATATGTCTAGATAATGTGCCAACGGTCCCTGTCGCAATTCGCCCAAGACCATTGGGTTTTTGAAGAACGGATTCATACGAGCCCTCCTATCTAAGTCAACCTAAGAAAGGAGTTCCCGGTGGAGTGTACGCGATTATGCCGAGTCCAGAAATATAAAGTAGCGGCTATCTGCACAATTGCCGAATCAAGTCGGAATAATCCGGTAGCCGGAATAACTTACATTATGCCGAGCTCGGCATAAGGTTAATTCAAGTCCATAGTCTAGATCTGCCATTTCTGCGCCCTCTTCGCCGGTGTCTACGCAGCTCGCGCTGCATAAACGCCCCGCCGTCTTGGCTCCGCAGTGCGGAAAAGCCCGGAAAAAGAGCAGAAACCAAAATCATCTAAAGCACGGCGGTGGCGCCAAGGCGGCAAAATGGGCGAAAAGCGCGCGCATACCCAACGCCAAGCAGGCAAAACCAGAAAAAGGGGATTTTCGCCCGAGAAAAGGTGGAATATAGGAAGGAGTAATGTCCAGGGGCGGCCCGCCGATGACAAATGAAAAGCAAGAGCAGGGCGACCAGGCAATGAAAGCAGCGCCCGAAAAGCATAACATCCAGACCGCAGACGCGCATGGTGCAAGAAACGCTGGCGCCTCGGATGTAAAAGCGGTACAAGCGTTAAACCTGAATGCACACTCTGGGAGCGCTGGAGGCGACCAGTTGGAGAGCATTCAAATAAGTGCCCTTGATGCAGGCGGCAAGCAAAAAGTGCTGGCAGAGCGCCCAAAGGAAGCCAAGCACGAGCCGGAAATAACTACCGACTTCCTGAGAGAACGAGCAAAGCAGCCTGATATATGGGCGCAGAAATTCGTAGACGAAATCGATAAGGCAGAGAAGCTACCGGCACCTTACAGAGACGGGCACATAGCCCAGATTTTGAAAAACGCAGAATTGGTCTACAACCCCAAAGGCTCAGCCAATAGGGGGGAAATTGACCTGGATCTTTTGGATACTGGCACCATGCTTGCAGCAGAAGCCAAAACAAATCCAGCAGCGGAGCCCGTGAAGGTCCTGAAAGAATGGGAGGAAAAACAGCACCAGAGCCCACAAAAGGAATTATTCAGGAAGGAAGTCCGCCAGCAAGCCGCTGACCTTTCACCCGAAATGAAAGCCCGAATGGAGCACATGGAGTCCATCCGGCGCAAGATAGATGAGGCCGGTCTAGAAGAGGGCGGCGTACACCAAGCAATAACACCTGAAATGGCTAGCCGGGTGAAACTTGAGGGATCAGTTAGGCATAATCAACCGCTAGAAAACACTGCTGATGGCTGGCTGGAAGCGGGACGGCGAATTTCAGAATTGCCTTTAAATAAACAGTTTGAAGTCATAGGGTCGGGTCTCATGGCTGCTTATGACCAGTACCAGACCGATGAAAGAGAGCGCACCTGGGGGCGCATTATCGGCACCACAGAAGGTCTGGGAGCTGTCGCTGTCAATCTGGCGACAATTGCTGAATTTACCTGTGACTGCATCGCAGGCAACAAAGAACGAGCAGCAGAGCGCGGCGAGGAGTTCGGCAAAGCTATAGGCCAGACCATTGTAAGCGGTATCAAACTCTTTCAAGATGCTGATACTTACTTGTTCAAAGTAGGATTTGATAATGACTACGGGCGACCGTTCAAAGACCTAGCTCATTTAGGCATGGCTCTAAATGACAGATGGAGCCAGTTACCACCAAGAGAACAAGAAAGAGTCAAATACAAACTAATTACCGAAATGGCGGCTGATGGCTTAATCGGAGCTGGTGGAGCCAAAGCTATCGGTAAAGCAAAAGTATTTACTGAGGTCCTGGACGCTATCGCCCTAGAGGCAAAGACCACAACCAAAGCCACAACAAAGGGAATCAAGAGGGCAGCCAAAGCTTTAGGTGAAGCTGTAGACAATTTGACCCAGCCAGAAGTAGAGATAGCAGGTGTGGGCAAGGTGAAGTATCCCAGAGACTTCGGAAAGCCGGCCGAAAAACCTTTGACCCATGTCCTAATGTCACAAACTGACGACCTGGGTGGAGCCGCAAAACCGGGGCGGCTTCTGATAAACGGAAAAGACGGCTCGCTCATCAAGTTTGAAAAACTGAAGCATCTGGAGATAAGCGAGACGGTGGGTGATGTCTCCAACACTCACTGGACCGGTGCCAATTTCATTACCGGCTGGAAGGTCGAAGGCACGCTAAAGGACAAATTCATGGCGGCCGGGGAGGCTTTGCCAAACAATTTTCCTGTTGTGGATGGTTGGGCGTTCTCTAAAGGACAGGCAACCAGTATAAAATCAATCGATCTCAGGGCTACCACATACCAAAATATGGAAGGTTTTGAAAAGCGAATCAAAGACTATTTAGACGTGTTGGAGGCCTGGGATGGACAGTCTGATCCGATAAACGGGATTAAGATATCACCGAGACGTGTAAAGCAAAGAATTTTGCATTTAGGCATACCAGATCAAACGGTTTCACAAGAGCAGAAAAACGTTTTAGAGAAGTTGGCTAAAGAGCTAGAAAAACAGGGCTCAGACATCAAAATAAAGGTTACGGCATTAAGATGAACCAAGCAACGAAACAAGAACTAGAGGTTTGGATTAGCTTGTATGTGACCGCGAAAGGCGCTTATATTCCGCTTCTGAATGATACTGATGCCGGATTCCATATAGAGAATGAGCCTGTTATATCGTTTAATTGTGCCGATGTTACCGCCATGGAGAGAGCTTTAGCGCAATCCCTTGCCAATGGAAATCCAGTAATAGCAGCTCCCAAAGACCTTTCCGAGAGAGAATCTGTAATTGCAAAATATATTGGCGTTTCATCACAGGCAGAACTAGAGAAAATTTCAATTCATTTCAGTGTTGAACAGCTAACTGATTCTTATGTAATTCAGTGTTCTAAACGGGCCTCCAGTGGACTTTGGGACAGAAGCAGAGAAAAAGCGCTAGATGTTTCGCTTCCAAAGACTGGCGGTACAGAGCCATTGGCAAGGGTGATACTCGAACACTTGCGGACCAGGAAGGACTTACCCGGCTTGACCTTTGATCTCAATCAGCCGAACACAGCCCCAAAAGACACTAGCGAAATTGGCTAGGAAACTGGACTTAAGCGGATCGAACACAATGATAAAGGTGACGGCGCTTGGATGAACAGCAAGCAAAGTGATGCATGGTGTAAGTTTCGGAATTATTTGTCGCACTTTTTTCGGAATTATTTGTCAGTAAATACTACCCCTTTAATTGTTTGAAAGAGAGCGAATCTAATTTCAGTTTTTCAAACATTCGGCGGTATTGTATATAACACCACTAATTTATTATGCTTGCTTCGTTGTAACTTGGCGAATTAAATTGCCGACTTTTTGGCGGGCTATTTGGCAAAAAATGGCGAATTATTTGGCAAAATTAGACTATATCAGGCTTTTGAGACTGAAAAATTGCAATTTAATTCGCCAAAAATTGC
>JACCDT010477275.1_pt1 | contig 51311 bp, 55 predicted proteins | sample 7446291 | NCBI WGS metagenome assembly JACCDT01 (sample SAMN15323446, study PRJNA562643) | freshwater metagenome | isolation source: river surface water | place: USA:Blue River Watershed | collected 2017-08-17
CAGAGCAGACGAGGTATTGGCGAGGCGAACCAGGGCTCTTATATTCGTATAGGAGTCGGCCACCGCCGACACTTTTTTATCAATCCCTGCAGTAAAACTGCGAGGTATTTCTCGAATAAAAAATATTAAATTCAGAAGGTGTTTTTTCTAGATAAAAAATGTTAATATTTATTTATTATAATTAATTTAACAAATATGATAGAGATAAATTATTTAAGTATATTGATAGCAGGTGTGTTGTCTATGGTTCTTGGAATGTTTTGGTATGGTTTTTTGTTTAAGAAGCAGTGGATGGAGGTTATAGGTGTTTCCGGTATGACAGAGGAGATGCAGAAAAAAATGCAAAAGGAAAGTATGCACCTTTACTTGATTCAATTTCTCTTGGTTTTGTTTCAAGCTTATATCTTATCTATCTATATAAACGGATTTCCTGTTATCTCAGGATTTTCTAATGCCATAAGGATATATTTGGGTTTTATAATACCAACTTTGGCTGGATCAGCTATGTGGACAAATGATACCAAGAGAGTCTCTTGGATGAGGTTTTCAATACAGGCGGGCTATCAATTGGTATTGTTTATTGTATTTGGATTTGTATTATAAATTTAATTTTTAAAAAAAATGAGTAAAAGAGGATATCACGATAATATAGAGGATTTAACAAAAGATAATGATTGTTTTAGAAAAGTTTTATATACAGGAAAGTATATGCAACTTGTTTTGATGTCTTTAAAACCAGAAGAGTATATTGGTCAGGAGGTTCATGATAAAAATGATCAGTTTTTTAGATTTGAAAGTGGTGTTGGTAAGGTTGTTATAAATGACGATGAGTATAATGTTGAGGACGGTGATGTGGTTATTGTTCCAGCTGGTTCAAATCATAATGTTACAAATACAGGTAGTAATGATTTGAAATTCTATACAATATATTCTCCGGCACATCACAAAGATGGTATAAAAAGAGATACAAAAGAAGAAGCTCTAGGAAATGAAGAATATTTTGATGGTTATTTAACAGAATAATAATATTATGAAATCAGTATTTATAACTAGAAAAATACCAAGCATTGCAAAAGAAATGCTTGAAGATAAGGGTTTTAGGGTTGTAATCAATCAAAAAGATAGAGCTTTGTCAAAAGAAGAATTGATAAGTCAGTTGAGTTCAGAAAATTTTGATGCAGTTTTAAGTCTACTAACAGACACAATAGATAAAGATATTTTCAATGCTTCACCTTCTACTAAAATATTTGCAAATTATGCTGTTGGTTTTAATAATATAAATCTTGATGATGCAAGAAATTTTGGTATTACTATAACAAATACTCAGGTTACCTCAGAGGAAGTAGCAGAACATACAGTTGCATTGATTTTAGCTCTTGTAAAAAGAGTTTGCGAAGGTGATAGGTTTATAAGAGAGGGTAGGTATAAAGGTTGGGATCCAATGCTTCTTTTGGGAACTGAAATCGAAGGTAAAACTGTTGGTATATTGGGGGCGGGTAGGATAGGAAGAAAAACTGCAAAGATATTGAAATTTGGTTTTGGTGCAAATATTATATATTTTGATATCATTGCAAATAAAGAATTTGAAAAAGAGGTAGGTGCTATATTTTTTGAAAAATATGAAGATGTTCTAAAACAATCTGATATTGTAAGTGTTCATACACCTCTAACAAAGGAGACAGTTCATATGATAGATAAATCAAAAATTTCTCTTATGAAAAAAACTGCTTATCTCGTAAACACTTCAAGGGGCCCTGTAATAGATGAGCTTTCTTTGACCCAGTCTTTAAAAGAGGGACTAATTTTAGGTGCAGGTCTTGATGTATTTGAGTTTGAGCCGAAAGTTACAGAAGATTTACTTTCGATGCCAAATGTTGTTTTAACTCCTCATATAGCATCCTCAACCTTAAAAGCAAGAGAAGAGATGGCTAAAATAGCAACTACAAATATAATAGACTTTCTTGAGGGCAAGGAAGTTAAAAATAAAATAGTTTAAATATTGCATTTTTTCAGATATTTGATATAATGGCTTCTATGTTTAATTTAGATTACAAAATAAGAAATTTGGCCGATTCTAATGATAAGATAAGAAAAGAAGGTCTTGTTCCATCTGTATTTTATGGTAAAAATCAAGCTTCAACTCCTATTATAGTTTCTATGGTCCAATTTATGAAAGTTTTTGATTTGGCAGGTGAGTCCGCAGTTGTCTCTCTTAAAGGTGATGTTGGAAATTTTGATACTTTGATACACGATGTATCTTATGATCCTGTTAAAGGTTATCCTGTTCATATTGATTTTTATGTATTCGAAAAAGGTAAAAAACTTGAAGTCTCTGTTCCATTGTCTTTTGTTGATATTTCACCAGCTGTAAAAGATCTTGGAGGTAACTTGATAAAAGTATTACACGAATTGAAAATAAAATCTGCTCCTGAATCTATTCCAAATGAAATAGTGGTTTCAATATCTTCACTTAAAACTTTTGATGATAAAATCTTAGCTAAGGATATTGTTTTGCCAAAAGGTGTTGATTTGGCTATATCTGAAGATGAAGTTGTTCTTGCTGTTGAAGGTCCAAAAACAGAAGAAGAAACAGTTTCTGCACCAGTTGACCTATCTACAATAGAAGTTGTTAAAAAAGGTAAGAAAGAGGAAGAAGAGGTTGCTGATTCTAAATAAAAGCAATCACCTCGTCCAATCCGCACAGCGAAACTGCAGGGTATTTATTGAATAAACAAAACTCCTCATTTGAGGGGTTTTGTTTTGAAAATTAAATTGTTATAATTAATACAAATGAAATTTTATTTTTTTGTTTTTTTTCTTGTCTTTTCCTTTGGTATATTGCCGAATATATCTTTTACTCAGACTGTATCTGATATTGCTATTCAAGAGGCTAAATGGAGAGAGGAATTGGCTCAGACTGAAAAAGAAATAGCTAAATGGCAAGAAATATTAAATAGCACAAAGAGAAATACTGCATCTTTACAAAAAGAAGCTGATATCTTAAATGCAAAAATAAATGAAGCCAAAGCTTATATCAAGGCAAGAAATATTGCTATTGAAAAATTAAAAAAAGATATAGACAGTAAAAATAATACAATAGTCTCTTTGGAGGAAAAGATTATAAACAATAAAGATGCTCTTTCTAATCTTTTGAGAAAAATAAGAGAATCAGATTCTTTTTCTTTACCTGAGGTTATGTTGACCAATAAAAATATGTCAGAGTTTTTTTCTTCTGTTGACAGTTACACTACTTTAAATAGATCAATAGAAGATTTGTTAGATGATATAAGAGAGACTAAAAATTTAACTGAAAAAGAAAAAGAATTATTGGATAAAAAGAGAAATGAACAAGTTGATTTAAAAGAGGTTGTTGAGACACAAAAAAGACAGGTTGAAAAAAATGAAGCAGAAAAGCAATATCTAATAAAGGTAAACAAGACACAGGAAAAAAGTTATGAGCAGGTTATAAAAGAAAGACAGAAGAGGGCGGCTGAAATCAGGGCGGCACTTTTTGCTCTTCGTGATTCCGCATCTATTCCTTTTGGTGATGCACTAAAATATGCTCAAGAAGCAGAACAAAAAACTGGTATCAGACCAGCTTTTCTCCTTGCAATACTTACTCAGGAAACAAACCTTGGTAAAAACTTAGGAACTTGTAATAAAGTGGATAGTCCGGATAGTAAAAAATGGCAAGCTATAATGCCTGGGCCAGAGGATATTAAAAAAGGTTTATCAAAAAGAGATGATGAAAGTGCTTATCTGAGGATAGTTTCTGCACTTGGTTTTGATCCAGATAAAATGCCACTTTCTTGTCCGATTGGTTCTGGTTGGGGAGGTGCTATGGGACCATCTCAGTTCATACCTACAACCTGGGAATCTTATGCTCCAAAAGTTGCAAATGCACTTGGTAAAACAGTAGTTAATCCTTGGAATCCAGAAGATGCATTTATGGCTAGTGCAATATATCTAAGTGAACTAGGTGCTTCTTCTAAAACATTTACATCAGAGAGAACTGCGGCTTTAAAATACTATGCTGGAAGCAACTGGAATAAAAAATCAAATGCTTTTTATGGTGATCAGGTTATGACTAAGGCTAGAAATATACAGGAGACAATGATTGATCCATTGAATATATAGTCATATTATGATATAATATAGTGACTTTCTGCCAAGTGGTTGCTATAAGATTTTATCTTATAGAGGAAAGTCCGAACATTTAGTTTTTTAATAAACAATGGTAGTAGGTAATACCTACATAGAGCAATCTAATAGGTGCGAACAGAAACGGCTTGATGCGAAAGCTGATAGATATCCAATAATTTTTTATAGGATATTTCTGGCAGTAATGTCAGAGTGCAACGGCTAAATCCTTATCAGAATGCAAGGTCGTGTCATAATAATCTTTTTGATTTATTGTGAAGTACCGCTTGACTTATTTGGTGACAAATAAGCTAGATAAATAACCACATAAAACAGAATTCGGCTTATAGGCAGAGAGTAATAGAAAAACACAGTAAATCTGTGTTTTTCTATTTTGATTATTTGGTATATAATTTTATGTATAATTTTATTATTAAAATATTTAAGAATATGAATTTTGTTTTAAATAGAATACCTTTGTTTTTTATGTTAGTTTTAGTTTTTCTTTTACCTTTTTTCTTTGTGCCAGTTAATATAAATTTTATTCAATTTGGAACAAGCTTAATTTTTGCTTTTATTACAGTTTTGTCATTTATATTTTTTAGCATTTCAGTTTTAAAAAAAGGTGAAATACAATTGGCTACAAATGGTAAATTTTTAAAATTATTCTTGTTTTTTTTAATACCGATTAGTTATTTCATATCTTTTTTTGTTAATATTCCAAGCAAATACTCTTTTTTTGGTTACATATTTGATGCAACAACTGTTGGTTTTGTTTTTTTAGCTTTCATATTCTTGTTTTTAGTTTCTATGATATTTAATAACAAAGATAAAGTTTTTTATGGATATATTTCCATTATTTTATCTTCTTTCCTTTTTGCCCTACTTATGATCAGTAGGTTTATTTTCGGTGGTAGCCTTTTAAATTTTGGTGTATTTACAGATATTACACAATCAGTTTTAGGTAGTTTCAATAATTTGGGCATATTTTTTGCTGTCAGCTCTATTTTGTCTATGATTTCTTTGGAGATGATGGATTTTAGTAAAATTACAAAAATTTTAGTTAATATTTGTTTTGTGTTGTCTATATTCTTTTTGTTTGTAGTTGATTTTTCTGTTCTTTGGTATTGCACAGCATTTATATCTATAATATTTTTTGTTTACAATAGATCTGTAAATAAAGATTTTTTCTCTTATAATCCGTCTATGAAATGGAAATCCTATGCTCTGGTTTTGTTTGCTGTTTCAGTTCTGTTTCTATTTGTTAAATATCCTCATAATTTGTTTATAAAAACTTTCAATATAAATTCTTTGGAAGTTAGACCTAGTATTTCTATAACATACGATATATTCAAATCAACTATAAATTCAAATTTGTTTTTTGGATCAGGTCCAAATACTTTTCTTTCTCAATGGATAATAAATAAACCTATGAATGTAAACGAAACTATATTTTGGAATACTGATTTTCAATATGGTTTTGGTCTTATTCCAACATATATTTTAACAACTGGAATACTAGGACTTGTATCGTGGTTGTTGTTCTTTGTGACTTTGATATATATAGGAATAAAATCTATTTTTAACCGAAGTGGTGACAAGATGGAGGAGTATCTAAGTATCTCATCTTTCTTTACCGCTTTGTTTTTGTGGATAGTTTCTTGTCTTTATATACCAAGTTTGCCAATATTTATATTAACTTTATTTATTACAGGTTTGTTCTTGTCTAAAAATTATGTTTATAAACAAGAATCTTTACCAGTTGTATTTAAAGATAATCCAAAAACTGGATTTCTGGTTTCTCTTTTAGTTACAGCATCGATAGTTTTTCTGCTTTTCTTATCTTTTGGTCTTTATAAATCTTCTTATGCAATGTTTAATTTGCAAAAATCATTGAAAATGCTTCAAGTTGGAAATCTAGACAGTGCTTCACAATACATAGATAAATCTATCTCTAAAATGCCTTACGATATATATTTTAGAGCCAAAGCTGATATAAGCATACTTAAAATCAATCAACTGCTTTCTTCAAATATAGATAAAAATAACATACAATCTGCTCAAAATACTTTTATTACTGAATTGCAAAAGGCTATAGAAGCATCTATCAAAGCCAAAGATAAAGATCTAAAAAACTATATAAATTGGGTTTATATGGGAAATTCTTATTCACTTGCCGTTCCAAAGTCTTATAGAATAAACGGTGCTTATGAAAGTGCATTTGGTTCTTATAATCAAGCTCTTTCTCTAAATCCAAAAAATCCTGCTATACCACTACTTATTGCAAGGTTAGAGATAGACAATGGAAATATTAAAAAAGCAAAAGAATATATAAGTCAAGCAATATCTAAAAAAACCAATTATCTAGATGCTTATTATCTTTTAGCTCAAATTCAAATAGGTGAAAATAATATAAAAGAAGCTATTAAGTCTGTGGAAACTGCTGTTATTATAGAACCAACAAATCCAGCTTTGCTGTTTCAGTTAGGGCTTTTGTATTACAATACTGGAAATTATACAAATGCAGGTGGTGCATTTATAAAATCACTTCAAATTTCTCCACAATATGCAAATGCTAGATATTTTCTAGGTCTTTCTCTTGCTAGACTTGGAGATTTCAAATCAGCCATAGTTCAGTTTGAAGAGGTGTTGAAGACAAATCCAGATTCAAAAGATGTTGTTTCTATACTGAAAGCTCTAAATTCTGGAAAATCTCCTTTTGAAGAAGTGAAAAGCACTGATACAAAGAAAAATCTTCCAGTAAAAGATTCTAATTAAAATGAAGAGGGTATTTAGATTTTTTAGTAAAGAAATTGTTAGTATAGATCATGCTGCTTATATACTAGCAATATCTTCTCTTTCTTCTCAAATACTTGCTCTTTTAAGAGATCGTCTTTTAGCATCTTCTTTTGGTGCTGGTTTAAATTTAGATCTTTATTATTCTGCATTTAGGATACCGGATATTGTATTTGCAACGGTAGGATCTCTTGTTTCGGCATCTATTATATTGCCAATAATTGCTTCAAAATCAAATGAGGGTCAAAAGGATTTAAAAAACTTTATAGACTCTATTTTTACTTTTTATAGTCTAATTGTTTTGTTTGTTTCGGTTATATTGTATTTTTCAAGTCCTTATATACTGAAAATAATTTTTCCAAAAACATCAACAGCAGATTTTCATCTCCTTTTAAAATTAACCAGAATACTTTTACTTTCTCCTATATTTTTAGGGTTATCAAATCTACTTTCTTCTATTGTCCAATTAAATCACCGTTTCTTTATCTCAGCTTTTTCACCAATTGTTTATAATGCAGGAATAATATTTGGAATATTGTTTTTATTTCCCTTTTTAGGTCTTGAAGGTTTAGTTTTAGGTGTTGTCCTTGGTGCATTTTTACACTTTTCTATCCAAATTCCATTTGTTATTAAAAAAGGTTTGTTTCCAAAATTTTCTTTGCAATTTTCTTCTTCTGTTAAAAAAGTTTTTGCTATATCAATACCAAGGACTATAACAGTTTCATCTGCTGAAATATCAGAACTATTTTTGATATCTTTTGCATCTTTTCTTTCTATTGGTTCTATATCAATATTTAATCTATCGTTTAATATGCAATCTGTTCCTTTTTCAATAATAGGTGTTAGTTATGCTGTTGCTGTTTTTCCAACACTGTCAAAAATATTTTCATCTGGAGAAAATCATAAATTTTTTGAAAAGATTTTAAGCACCGCAAGACATATTATATTTTGGTCTATACCAGCTACTACCTTGATATTTTTATTTAGATTTGAGATTGTCAAAGTCTTGCTTGGTTCTGGTAGGTTTAATGATTTGGCAGTATCACTTTCATCATCTCTTTTTTCAATTTTTGCCCTCTCTCTTGTTTTTCAAAATCTTAATCTTTTATTTACTAGATCTTTTTATGCAAAAGGTAAGACAGCAAAACCTCTTTTCATAAGTATTTTTGGAGCTTGTCTTATCATTATTTCATCTTTTGGTTTTGCAAATCTTTTTGATAATAGTTTGTTTTTTAAAAATATTATAATGACTATTTTTAATCTACCATCATCTGATGGTATTAAGGTTCTGGTTTTAGGTCTAGGTTACAGTTTTGGAACATTTGTAACATCTCTACTTTATATGTCGTTTATTTCAAAGGAGTTTAGTGGATTCTTTATAAAAATTATCAAATCAATAGGTTCGGTATTGTTTTTTTCGGTCATATCATCTTTTCTTTTGTATCTGATAAATTTAAAACAATATTTCAGTGAAAATTTTATTTCACTTTTGATTTATCTTATTTTGTCACTTGTTTTGTTTAGTATTTTTATGATAACCGCTCTTTATGTGACAAAAAATCAAGAATTGGCAGAAATAACCCAGTCAATATTTTCAAAATTTAAGAAAAAAGAGACTTTGACCGAAAATTTATGATTTTTAAAGAAGAAATGCAAAGATAGTTTTTGTTTGCACAAATCAATTGTCGGCTTTCATTTACTGCTTTTTTGTGGTTAAATGGTATTTATGTCAAATATTAGAAATTTCAGTATTATTGCCCATATTGATCACGGTAAATCAACTCTGGCTGATCGTCTTTTGGAGTTTACAAATACAATAGAAAAAAGAAAAATGCAGGATCAAGTTTTAGATTCTATGGAACTTGAAAGAGAGAGGGGAATTACAATAAAGATGCAACCGGTTAAAATGAAGTATCAGTATAAAAATGAAGATTATATATTAAATCTAATAGATACTCCTGGGCATATTGATTTTTCTTATGAAGTTTCAAGAGCTTTGAAGGCTGTTGAGGGCTCTATCTTGTTGGTTGATGCAACACAGGGTGTTCAAGCTCAGACACTTACAACACTTTCTATGGCCAGGGAATCTGGACTTGTTATTATACCTGTTTTAAGTAAAATTGATTCTCCTTTGGCTAGAATAGAAGATGTTTGTCAGGAGATAATATCTCTTCTTTCTTGTAAATATGAAGATATTATAAAGACATCTGGTAAAACAGGTGAAGGTGTTGATGTGTTGCTTGAAGAGATAATAAAAAGAATTCCACCTCCAAAAAATGTGGAAAATGACAATGTCAAAGATTTTAGTTCTCTTGTTTTTGATTTTAAATATTCACCTCACAGGGGTATTATAGTTTTTATTAGGGTTATGTCAGGAAAAATATCAAAAAATTCTATACTTCAATTTAAATCATCAAAGACAAAATTTAATGCTATTGAAGTTGGTATATTTTCTCCTCAGGAATTGCCAAAAGAGTTTTTAGAATCTGGCGAGATAGGTTATATAGTAACTGGTATAAAAGAACCCGGTATTGCTTCTGTTGGAGATACTATTACATTATTTGATTCAAATACACCAGCCCTTGAAGGTTATATGACACCAAAACCTGTCGTTTGGGCATCTATATATCCAGAAAGTCAAGATGATTTCAATACTTTAAAACAAGCTTTATCAAAATTAAAACTTTCTGATTCAGCTTATAGTTTTGAGGAGGAGTCTTCTGGTGCACTAGGCAGGGGTTTCAGATGTGGTTTTTTAGGAATGCTTCATTTGGAAATAATAACAGAGAGACTGAAAAGAGAATTTAATCTAAATTTGGTTATTACAATGCCGACTATTACTTATAAGATTTTTCCTAAAACTGGAAATCCGTTTATGGTCTATTCACCAGCTTTTTTTCCAGATGATGGAAATTTTGTAAAAGTTATGGAGCCTTGGGTTTCTGTGACCATCATTACTCCTATATCTTATCTGGGAAATTTGATGACACTTCTTTATGAACACGAAGCCATACTTGGTCAATCTGAAAATTTTGGAAATGATAGAACAAAACTTGCTTTGTCTATGCCACTTAGAGAAATGATGAGGGGATTTTTTGATAAAATAAAAAGTTTAACTTCTGGATATGCTTCTATATCTTATGAAGAAGGGGAGATGAAGGATGCAAATGTTACTAGACTTGATATTTTGATAGCAGATGAAGTTCTCCCAGCTTTTTCTAGGGTTGTTTCCAAAAGAATAGTTGAGACGGAAGCAGAGAAGACTGTTGAAAAATTACATTCTGTTATTCCAAGACAACTTTTTCAAATGAAGATTCAGGGTAAAGCTTTGGGAAGGATTTTGTCATCTCAAACAGTTTCAGCTTATAGAAAAGATGTTACAGCTCATATGTATGGTGGAGATATAACCAGAAAAATGAAGCTCCGTGAAAAGCAGAAGAAAGGTAAAAAGAAAATGGAAAACAGAGGTAAAGTAAATATACCACAAGATGTATTTCTGAAAATGATGAGAAATGACTCTTAGACTAGAATAAGCCTATTGTATAAGCTAAAACCATACTAAGTATTACAAGTATAGCTACAACTTTCCAGATTATTTTTATGATTTGTTGATTTCTCTTTTGAAAAAGCATATAAATTGTTACAATTATCTAGATAATATCATGGTTTTAGATTTTGAGCAAAAAAGAAAATTTAGGCAATTTATTTACTCAAAAATAACTTTGGTTGTATTGTTTTTAATATCCTCATATGCAGTTTATTCTACATACAATGTCTATTTAAAAAAAACTAAAAGTCAGAAAGATTTAGAATTGATTGAAAAAAAACTATCAGATTTGGAACAGAAAAATAGGGAACTTGATGGACAGATAGAACTTTTGTCTACATCTTATGGTGTTGAAAGAGAAATAAGATCAAAGTTTTTTGTCACAAAATCTGATGAAAATATGGTTGTCGTTGTTGATGAACCTGAGACTAAAAAAACTGAAATAGTAAAAAAGAATACTTGGCAAAAAATCTTAGATTTTTTTGGTATTTAATGATATAATACCGTTTTAATAGTTTAATTGTTAAATTATGGAAAATAAATCACAAAACAAAGGGGTTTTTATATATTCAACACCTAGCTGTCACTGGTGTCATACTGCAAAGGATTATTTTGGTGCAAACGGTGTTTCTTTTACAAATTTTGATGTATCTTCTGATTTAGAAAAGAAACAGGAAATGTTTGATTTAACTGGTCAAATGGGAGTTCCTGTGATAGTTATAGATGGCCAAACTGTAATTGGTTTTAACAGGTCAAAAATAGACAGTTTACTTTCGTCTGGTGGTTATATAAAATCACAACAAATGGCAGCTTAGCTGCTTTTGCCGTCATAGCTCAACGGATAGAGCAGTTCCGTCCTAAGGAAAAGATGTAGGTTCAATTCCTACTGATGGCACTAAAATATTATATTTATATGAATAAAGTAATTATGACAATTGGTATTCCAGGTTCAGGAAAAACAACAATAAGTAAATCTTTTGCAGAAAAAAATAATTATGTGTATATATGCCCAGATGATATACGAAAAGAAATTACTGGAAATGAATCTGATCAGTCTAGAAATGCTGAAGTTTGGAACAATACTTACCAGAGAGTTTTAAGTGCAATTAATTCTAATTCAACAGTTGTTGTTGATGCAACTTTTGCAAGTTACAAAGATCGTAAATCATTTTTAGATTTTCTTCGTTCTTCTGGTGTTGAAAAAATACAAGGTTTGTATATTGATACACCTCTTGAAGTTTCAAAAAATAGAAACCGTAATCGTGATAGAATTGTTCCTGATTCTGTACTTAACAGGATGGATAGTTTTTTAAAAAAAAATCCCCCTGATATAAATGATGGTTTTGATTCACTTTTTATATTAGATGAAAGTCGAAATATGGTATCAGTTGAGATGAAAAAAGGTGAAGGTGTTATAACAAAAGAATTTAAGATTAATTGAAATATTGACTTTTATATTTTAATGTTGTATTGTAGATGAGGAATGAATACAAAAAGAGATAAACCAGTTAGATATAAAGTTGCAATAACAGGTTCATTTTCTTTTATTCCTGATGATAAATTACCAGAAAGTTGGGTTGTAGAAGCTGATTCTACAGAAGAAGCGATCGAAATTGCAAAAACAAAGTCTTGTTTTGATATTATACATAGTGTAAAAGTAGAAATTTTAAAATTTTAAATAATAAATTTGCCGTATTACCAATTACCAACTTAACCACTAAAAGTGGTTTTTTGTATATTATTTTTTAATAAATTAGTGATAATTATTTTTCTATTCAGTTTTTACTAATAATTATAATTTTTTAGAAATATCTAGATATTTACTTGGTTTGATTTATATGCTATATTTTTTTCAGATGAAAAAAAGAGAAGTTCTGATTAACCATATTCTTATTATTAGTCTCTTTGTTTTTTACTTTTTATTTCTGCCGATTTTAACATATTTTATAGATAAGATAGGGGTAGAAGAAAAATTTGTATATTTTGAAGGTCAACATACCAGAATTTATGTGCAAAAAGAAAGCAAAACAATAAGACTCACTGGATGGACATATTTAGTAGAGGAAAATGGTATTGTTGTTTTTTATCGACTTTTACCTCCACCTAGGGTGCCAATTGCTGTAAGAGCAAGAAGAGATGCTACGAATGAAGAAATTGCTTTATATAAAGAAGTATTTCCTGATAGAATATCATTTTTAACTGACCTTTTTAGGTCGTTTTTCTATTTAAAAAATTAAAATAATTTTGCTAAAATCTTAATTATTGTTATCATATATCTATGACACCAGAAGAAAGAGAAATGTTAAAGAGGGTATATCAGATGACTGAAGAAAACAATGATATGCTCGTCTCAATGAGAAGATCTATGAGATTGTCTAGGATTTGGAGTATTGTTTACTGGACTCTTATTATTGGATCTGCTGTTGGAGCTTATTATTTTATACAACCTTATATAGATCAAATATTGAGCATATATACTTCTGCATCTGGAGATATAAACAGTGCTAAAAATCTTTTAAACAGTTTAAGATAATAGTATAAAAGTAAAATTGCAAAAGTTCTATTTTTTGGTATTATATTTCCTATGCCGAGATAGCTCAGTTGGTAGAGCATTCCCCTGAAGAGGGAAGGGTCCCCAGTTCAAGCCTGGGTCTCGGCACCAATAATAAGCACTTAATGATTCTTTTTGGTGGATCAAATCGGGACGGCTCGAATCGCTAACTAAGGGTTTTCTGGCATAAATTCTGGGGATTTTGGTGCTCAAGCATGTACTTATTTGTTTTGGAGTAGAAGGTTTCGAACCAAAGATTTCTTTAATAGAAACCTTTTTGTGGAAAAGGTTTCTATCTAATGCAATTTTTTCCATATTCTGCACATCATTTATCCATTTTTGTATCGGTTCAAGCCAATGTTTTTGTTTTTGTCAGGGAATATTACGGGTGTCTGATTGCTTCATCGGAAGATGACCGCAATCGGATGAGGGCATCAGTAGCAGTATTCCACCAACAACATCCGCCCTTCAGCTCATGTTGGAGGGTGGATTTTGTTTTTCATCAAAAAATATGTTACATTTAATCTATCAATATGGTCGATAATTTACTTCAAAATAGCATCAAGCCTCCTTTTTTAAAATGGAAAAATTCGATCATTATTTTTCTTCTAATTTTATTTGGAATAATAATTTGGTATTTTTTATCTAAAAACCAATACGAACCAAAAAATATTACTTCTGTTGAATCTGTTGATCAAAAAATTATAGATTGGGATACAGAAAATGAAGGTAGTTTTACTGGATTTTATACTAAAAGAAAAGATGTTTATGGAGAAGAAAATACTGGATCATTTACTTGTGATGACTTTGTTTTGTTAAAAAAAGATGAAGTTATAGCAAAATATTTCAAAGAAAAATATAATTGGGATTTAAATGAGATTTCTATAGATTTAAGTAAAGTTAATTTGACGGATAAAAACAGAATCATAAATTCCACTAAAGATAGCCCAGCGAATTTAGTATTAAAGAAAAAAATTGAACCAGGAAAAGGGGCTCCTGCCTGCTATTCATTTTTTGAAATTCTAGAAGTGAAATAATGTGAGCTATCACCTTGTTACCTACCTGAAACATTGAGGGTAGAACACCAAAAGAAAAAATATCATTTTAATAATTCAGAAAAATTGTAACATGCACAAAACCAAAATGCAAGGAACTTTTTTCTTTTGGTGTTTTCCTTAACCTTTTTTATTCCAAATGGACTTACTAAACTAACTACTGTATTAGTAATATTTTCTCTATTTATTTCTACTTGATACATAAATATAGTCACAGATTTTCCTTTTCTGAAAATTGAAATTTTACCATTGGATAGATCACAAGAAATAATATCACCAATAAGTGGTCTATATTTTTTTCTCATCCTAGAAACAATTATACAGTATCTATCTAATTTCCACGAACTTTTAGTTTGGCTTGTTTGTTTCTGTCTATTTTAGGGAGTTTGATTATTAGGAGTCCATGTTTTTCTACAGCTTCTGCTTCTTCAACTTCTATTTCGGCTGGAAGGGAAATTGTCCTACTAAAAGATCCCCAATACAGCTCTTGGTGGAAATAGTCATCTTCTGAAACTGTTTTTTCAGATTCTCGCTTTCCTTTTATCGTAACATTGTCTCTGGTTATGTTTATTTCCAAATCTTCTGGTCTGACACCAGCAACCATAGTTTTGATTATTATATCATTGCCATTTTGATATACATCTACTGTTAACTCTCCATCAGAATCATCGGAGTATTCATAGTCAGTATCAATATTTTTAGAAGGTTTTATTGTTTTTTTTACAGTTTCAGTTTCTTCTTCATCATCATAAAAATCATTCTCCATTTCTTTTTCATCGAGTTTTATGGCACCTGTTAATTTTTCAAAAAAACTTCTTTTATCTTTCATTTTATTTTTTAATATTTAAACTTGTATTTTTTATTTTTTCAAACATTAAAAGAAGGATAATTATTGCTAACCACACCAGTGCAAATATCAGAAAAAAATTATTACTTATCCAATTTATAATGAACAAATTAAAACTTGTATGTAATATTATAGCAATAATTATACCAAAAAGACCATAAAGTCTTTTCCACAGTTTGCTTTTATAGAAAGATAAAGCTAAAAACACTCCCACTGTTCCAGATGATAGTATATGAAGAAGTGTTGCTCCTATGAATCTCATATTTCCAGTTATTAAAAGTTCAACAAAGTTTCCTTTGTTTAAAGGGTCTATCAAAAAAAAGGTATTTTCCAGTGCAACAAATCCTAGTGCAGAGACAATCATATATATGACAGGATCTATCGGTTCATCATCCACCTTGTTGTGTATTCCTCCTATAAAACCGGCTAGAAATTTTAATATTTCTTCAATACTTGCCCAAACTGTAAAAAGAATTATTGTATTGTATTGAAAAATATTTTTTGTAAAAGTTTGTATAGGTAGTGTTACGACAACTGCCAACATTCCCATTAAAAAAGTTAGTATTATGAATTTGTTTGGTTCAGGGTGAATATCTTCTTTAAGCCAGAACCATAACCAGATCAAAGCTGGTAGTATTCCAAAAAAAGGAGCAAAAAAAATATAATTTGAAACCAAGGCTTCTTTTATTTGAAATAGAAATTCCATTATCTTATTTTACATCAGGCCACCTTTCTATCATAAGCATATTATCCCCATACTCCATTATCTCCCAAAGTTTTTCTGTTATAAAAGGCATAAAAGGATGCAATATTTTTAAGATAGAAGATGTTATATGGTGTAATAGAAATGCTCGGCTTTCTTTTGTTTTTTCATCTGCTAAAAGTGGTTTACTTTCTTCTATGATTTTATCTGCAAATGTGTGCCAAGTATAACTATATATTTTTTCTGATACTAGATATGACTTGTATTCATCCATTTCAATAGTTATCTCTTTTATGAAGATATTAAAATCATCAAGTATCTTTTTATCATTTTCTGTCAGTTCAGATTTTTTATTTTCATATTGACTGACAAATCTGCATATATTCCATAGTTTATTTGCAAATAGTTTGTAGGCTTTGACTTTCTGTATATCAAATTTACTATCATTTCCTGGACCAACAGATGTTGTAAGTGCCATTCTCAAAGCATCAGCTCCATATTCTTTTATTATATCTAACGGATCAATACCATTTCCTTTTGATTTACTAAATTTTTCTCCATTTTTGTCTCTAACTATTCCGTGAATATAAACTGTCTTGAAAGGTATTTGACCGATACTATATGTTGACATAAGTATCATTCTGGCAACCCAGAAAAATAGTATTTCATAACCAGGTGCCATAAGAGTTGTTGGATGATATTTTTTTAGATCAATATCTTCTTTTGGCCAGCCAAGTGTTGAAAATGTCCAAAGTCCAGAAGAAAACCAAGTGTCGAGAGTATCAGGGTCTTGAATAAATCCTTCTTCTTTTGGTCCTTCTATATCACAATATATTTTATCGTCTTTATACCAAACTGGTATTCTATGTCCGTACCAAATTTGTCTAGATATACACCAATCTTGAAGGTTATCTATCCAGTTAAAATAGATTCTCTCAAATCTCTCAGGGATTATTTTGACTTGACCACTTTCAACTGCAAATCGCATAAGTTTTTTTAAAGTTACAGTTTGATTTTTTTCAATACCTTTTAGTGTATCAAAAGGATAGTTAAATTCTTTATTTACATTTATAAACCATTGCTTCATTATTTGAGGTTCTATAACTCCACCACTCCTTTCTGCCGTCCCTATGTTATGAGTATAATCTTCTTCTTTTACAACTAAACCTTTATTTTTCAGTTTCTCTATTATTTTTTCTCTAGCATCTTTTATCTTCATACCAGAAAATTCTCCAGAAATAGAAAGTAGTTTTCCGTACATATCTATTATTTGTTCTTTGTCTAAGTTGTGTTTTTGGGCAATATCAAAATCCACTTTATCATGCCAAGGTGTTATTGTCATAACACCTGTTCCAAATTCCATATCAATACTTTCATCTTTGATGATAGTTGCTGTTATTTTACCGTTTATCCATTCTAGATCTATTTTTTGACCATCTTTATATTCAAAGTATCTTGGATCATTTGGATGCATTACAACATATTTGTCTCCAAATTTAGTTTCAGGTCTTGCTGTTGTTATTGTAAATGGACCGTATTTAAGATAATAGAGTTTAACTTTTTCCTCTACATAAACAACCTCATCATCAGATATAACAGTTTGTCCTTTTGGATCCCAGTTTACTATTTTGCTTCCTTGGTAGATAATACCGTCATTATACATTTTTTTAAATACAGTTCTAACAGCTAGATTTCTTTTTTCATCCAAAGTAAAAGCTTCTCTTGACCAATCAAGGGAGTTACCAAGTTTTTTTATTTGATTAACTATTGTATCGTGACTAGATTTGGCAAACTTATCAACTTCTTTTAAAAAGTCCTCTCTTTTTAAATCGGTCTTTCTAATACCGTTTTTTTCTAGATTTTTCTCGACTTTTGATTGAGTTGCAATTGCAGCATGATCTGTTCCAGGAATCCAAAGTGTTTTAAAACCTTTCATTCTTTTATATCTAACAAATGTATCTTGAAGTGAACCTTCAAAAGCATGACCTAGGTGTAAAACACCCGTTACATTTGGAGGAGGTAATACTATTGAAAAATACGGAGAATTTTCGTCTACTATTTTTGATTTTAAACAGTTATCTGGATTAAAGAAACCGCTAGATAACCATTTTTCATAAATAGAATCTTCGGTCTCTTGTGGATTATAAGGTTTTTGAAGTTTATCTTTTTCCATTGTTTTAAGAGTTTAGCATATTTCGAGCATTTGTTCAATGTCCTTTATATGTCTTTTAAAATGATATGTGTCTTTAATAAAAATAATAAAAAGCATTAAAAAATAAATATAAAATAATAAAAATATAAAAGACATTTATATAATAATAAAAGACATTAAAATAAAAAATGGCTAAAAATATAGTTTTTATGTAAAAATAGGTTGACAAAAATAAAAAAAAGGTGTAATATTTAAGTATTAAAAACTTGATTATTTATTATATGAATTCAGCAATAAAAAAAATGTTTCTTTCGTTTCTAAAAGTGGGTATCTTAACCACGGGATTTTTTGTTTTAAGTTTTTCTTTTACAACAAAAATCTTTGCACAACAACAAGATATGGGGATGGGTTCGGTTTTGGTGTGTAAAATTTTAGTTGATGATGGTGGAAATATAATAAAATCAAATCAAGTTTCTCAATCTAATTTTTCTATAAAAATTGCTGATAATAAGAGTTTTACAAATCCAGTTGATATATCATTTTCAACAGATTCTTTTTCTTTAAATGAACATTTTTTAACTAATGAATATGATTCTAATTGTAAGACTTTTGATCTTCCTTTTGGAACTTATTACTATTCAAAAGAATTGATTTCAAATAATTCATCTTGGAATACTCCAAGATACTTTGATGGTTTAAATTTTAATTCTTTATCTCAAACAAGAGAATATTCAGATCAGTTGTTTAATGATATAGATTCAGATGATGTGTTGGTAAATATTTCTTCTGATGGTTTGATTTCTATTTCTGAAGAAAATCCTTATAGATCAATAATTATAGTAAATACATATAAAAATCAATCTCTTGATATGGATCCTGGGCTTGCAAATCCCCCTGATACTTTCAAGTTAATTGCTACAAGTATAGTTTGTGACAGTGAATCTGATCTTCCAAACTGGGGTAAAAATGGTTCTACTGATATAACAGCTACAACAAGTTCTGATTTTCTTTCATCACATCCAAATTGTAGACCAGCTTCTGGTTGGAATTTTGAGTTTATATTGGGGTATATGGACAGTATAGTGCCAAAAGGGGACTTTATTGGACCAGCAACAACTACTGGATTTACAGTTTTTGGTCCGACAGATATAAATGGTCTTGCTTCTACAACAGTATTAATGCCTACAAATCCACCTGTTATATCTGTTAGAGAACATTTAAAAGAAGGATATATACCATTTAAGTTTGATATAAATACAAATCCTTCAGATGAAAATAATTATTCTGCTGAACTTTATTGTTATACAGATGTTATACATTATGATAACTATGATGTTGTTGCTGGGCCTATAAAGGACAATACATACCATTGTGTTGCTTTCAATGTCCTTAATAGTTCTACAACTACTCCAAACACTGCTCCCGTCATAACTTTAATAGGATCGCCTGTTGTAAATATAAAAGTAGGGGATTTATTTACTGATCCACTTGCAACATCAACAGATAGGGAAGATGGTGATATAACATCTAGAATTGTTGTTACGGGATCTGTAAACACAACAACTGTTGGAACTTATACATTAACTTATACAGTTACAGATTCAGGTGGACTTTCAGCTTCTACAACTAGAACTGTTATAGTTGAACCAGTTTCTCTTCCAAATGATACTGCAAGAATTATTGCTACAAGCATAGTTTGTGACAGTGAATCTGATCTTCCAAATTGGGGATTAGGTGCTTCTGATATAACAGCATCAACAACAGAACAATTTTTAAATACACATCCAAATTGTAGAGTAGCTTCTGATTGGAAATATCAATATGGTTTCAAAGGAAGTGTTTTGATACCAGCCCATAACTTTGTTGGAGAAGTTGCTTCAACTTCTGGATTTACAACTTTTGGTCCAACAAATGCAAACGGTGTAGCTATTGTTGATATAAGAATGGCAACATCTTCTCCTGTTGTAATAAGACAGGTTTCAAAAGAAGACTATATTCCATTTGCTGGTTATGAAAATGGAAATGTAAGTGCTGAAATGTATTGTGGTGCTGATGTTTTCAACTATGACAATATAGAAGAACTTGTAGGTTTAAATGAAGGTCAAACTGTGTATTGTGTATCATTTAATACACTTAAACCAATATCACCAATCAATACTCCACCTGTTATAACTCTAATTGGAAATAATCCTTTTTATGTAAATTATGGAGCTTCATTTGTTGATCCACTTGCAACTTCAACAGATAGGGAAGATGGTGATATAACATCTAGGATTGTTGTAACTGGAACAGTTGGAACTATTCCTGGAACTTATACACTAACTTATACAGTTACAGATTCAGGTGGACTTACAGCTTCTACAACTAGAACTGTTATAGTTAGAGAGCAAGATGTTTCTTTGAAAGGTTCTATAAAATTCTGTGCAGTATTTGTTGATAAAAATAACACAATTCAATTAAATAAAAATAATTTACCTTTTGGTAATTTCTCTATAAAACTTGCAACTTCAACTGATTTTGATTCTACTTTATATGGTCAAAAGTTTTGGACAAGCAACACATTTACTCCAAATCAAAAAGTTATGTCATCTGTAAATGATGCAGATTGTGTAACATTTAATGATCTAGAACTTAAAAATTATTATTACAGTCAAGTTTCTGTAAATGGAAGTTTGTGGAAAGTTGTTAAATACAATGATCAGGCAAATATGCCAGTTAACAATGTGTTTGATATGCTACCTTATAGTCCAGAGCTTTTCAATGCAACATCAACAGATGATGCATCAAGAAATATAAACTCAGATGGTCTTTTGGAAGTTTCATCTTATAAAAGGGAACATACTGTTGTGTTGCTGTTTGGTTATGATGAGATAAATCAATGTTTACTTCCAGATGTTACAAGTTCACTTTCTGTTCAAGCTACTTTAAATTCAAGTTTCTCTTATCAAATAACAGCATCTTCTTCGTCTGCTGTGACATTTGATATTGGAACTTCAACTCTTCCTGCTGGTTTGTCATTTAATTCAAATACAGGTTTGATAACTGGAACACCAACAGAGGCAGGAGCATTCTTTGTTGATCTAAAAGCAACTAACTCTTGTGGAACAACATCTTCTATTAGAATAACAATATATGTAAATACACCTTCAGGTGGTGGGGGAGGTGGTGGAACAAATCCTCCTCCTGCTGTTGTAACTTCAGGTGGTGGTGGGGGAAATGGTGCACCTATTGTAAATAACCTTGTCATATTTAATGAAAAAGTTATTGAGGTAACTAGTGGGGTTGCTCTTGTTACTTGGGATACAAATATACCAGCAACAAGACAAGTTGGTTTTGGAACAAACTCTGTTCTTTCAGCTAGTTCTACAGAACCATTTGGATATGCTTCATCTACTGCACTTATATCATCACCTCTTTCTGTAACTCACTCCGTTACAATACCTATTTCAGCAGATGGTAAGTATTATTTCAGACCTGTATCAAAAGATAGTATAAGACAAGTGATAGGAAAAGAACTTGTCTTGGATAGGGTATCTTCATCTGGATCGTCTTGTTATTATCTATTTGATTATCTAAAAGAAGGTTGGAATAATAATCCTGTTGAAGTTAAAAAGCTACAAGTTTTCCTAAGGGATCTTGAAGGTTTTGATGTGAATATAACAGGTGTTTACGATGCTCAAACAATAAAAGCACTTAATGCATTTCAAAATAGATACAAAGATGATGTTTTGACTCCTTGGGGTCACACAGCACCTACATCATTTACTTATATAACTACAAAGAAAAAAGTAAATGAAATATATTGTAAAATGGCATTTCCACTTACAGTACAACAACAAAGTGAAATAGATGCTTTTAGAAATCTATTGAACAGTCTAAAAAATGAAAATATAGTATTACCAGAAGATCAAAGTCTAGATAGAAATTCATTGCCTACTATTATAAATACAAATGAAGTCGGAGTTATAGAACTCCAAAATGATGATAGTTTGTTATCTACAACAACAAATCTCTCAACTCTTGCGGGTATTTCAACTACAACAAATGATATTGCTTCTAAGGTAACTGCCACTGTTGTGTTCTCTGGTAAGAAGATAGGGGAGTTAGTATCAAAGATATTTGGTTGGCCTTTTGGAAATAATCAATGTTCTGTTTGTAAATATTGTGTAGTTGTCAAATGGATACTTGTACTTATAATTATTTTACTTGGATATCTATTGTATAGAGAAAAGAGAGCTTACAAAAAATTTGTTGAAATAAATAAAGAATTAGATTTATTAAATAAATAATATCTTATTAACTAGAAAAAAATTTGATTAGAGAAAAGGCTCGGAACACTTACAGTTTCCGAGTCTTTTCTTCGCTTTTTGAACAAGTCTGAAAAATATTATATCAGATATATTTAAAAATAAAATACAGTTTACAAATTAGTTGTGTATAAATGGTCTGTGTATTATAATATTGACTTTTATATGTATTATTGTATTCTTTAACAAGAATGAAACACCAATTTTTTATTATCGATAACCTTAATAATAAATTTCATTGTAATTTATATGGTTTTCTAAATTTCTTGATTATTTGGTTTTTTTTCTTAATAGTTATTTGTTTGTTTTTACTGATTCCGAAAGTTTTTCTATTGGTATCAATCATTTTTTCTTTTCGTTTTCTAAGAAAGAAAATAACAAGAGAATTTTTAAATAAAATTATTGGATATGAATCTTCTGGAATTTATATTGATTATGATTTTATTTATTTTTTCAAATCAATTAAAGAGATTTTATTTTCAGATTTAAAGACTCTTTATAGTAAAAGAACTTTATTTGTTAGATTCTATAAAATAATTATTTCTTTTGTGAAATTGTTTAGAGAAAATCTAGTAAATAAAAAATGGGTAAATAAAATATAAATATAAAATATAAATAAAAAAGTAGGGGAGACTCCCCTTATTTTTTTTTATTTATATTTTTTATAATTTAAAAACAACCGCTTTGTTTTTAATATAATTTTAAAGCAAATAAAAATTAAATAATATATAGTAAATTTTGATATCATCTTTTAAGTTTTTATAAATTTTTATTTATGTCTTAAATATATAAAAAATATGAAACTTTTATTCGAAAGTCTTTTTTAATACAAACTAATATATCTCTATATAAATGACCCAAAAGATATATTGTGCGACGTTCCCGTAATAGAATATAGCAACTCCCCTGTTGCTAGTCAAATGCAACTCCGAGAGGAGTTTTTTGTTTAGTAATTTGCGAGTTGGTCGATGTTCCCTATTAAAAATATAATCTCAAAATATTTCTATGAAATTTGAAGAAAAAGTTACTTGTCTTACTGCGGTCTCTAAACCCTACGACTTTGCCGGAAATTCCGGAGTCTCCCATCATATTCGTTTTAATGTGAATGGCGAAATCTTTGACTGTAAATCAACAGAAGCACAGGTATTGGAATTTCAAAAATATGTCGGCAAAGAAGGCACGGGCTATACTGCCGTTTGTGGCGCGTAAAACGCCCACAACGGCTGTACAGCCAACCAAAGAGACAAAGTTGCCGATAGAGCATTTAGACATCTTTGAATCGCGCAGACCTTTGGGGAAACGGATTTATTTTCTTAAAAGAAACTGACGGGAATGAAAAACTTTCATCATATTTAGTAAAATATATGGCAAAAGCCTTTCTTTCTCCTGAACTAAAAAACCAAAAAGCATTTGTCGCGAGTAGAAATTGTAAACGCCCAGTAGTTATTGGCGGTACAGACGGTGTTTGGTGGGTACTTGATGATTATTTAGGTGAAAATGCCATCGCTTATCGTGAGCAGACATACGATACACATTATCTTGGAAAATGTCGGAATAGAAGCTATATTCCCTATTTTAAGTTATAAACAAAAGAGCGACCCCAAACAGCTAAGTGGGATCGCTCGAGCGAACATCAATAACAACATCGGATACATAAGCCTGTCGGAGCGCCTTACTGATTTTCAGACGCATATTCATCTTTTGGGCATCTGCCTCAGTTCCGCTCGGAGAGCGAAGATCGAGTTTGTTAGTGACCAGAAGCGCCGAAGGATAAAGTTCATTGCGAAGTAGAGAAACCAGAGAATCAAGTTCAACCGACATGCAGGGATTAACTCCAAATTGGAGCGTCTCTGCATCTTCGGCTGAAACCGATCCCAAGATTACTCGTTGACCTTTTGGTTGGTAGTCCTTTTCATCGAAGTGTCCGGATACCGATTTGATTTCTCGGATCATGAGCCCGACGAAAGGAAGTGTGGGATGCGTAGCGGTAAAATGTCGCAACGCAAGAATGGCGAGAACGAGTTCATTTGAATGCTTGGCACCAGGGATCTCCCGAATACACTTGTCACTCAACTCGTTGACTGAAAAGATTGTCTCTCCCTGCTTCGGTTTGGTTTTATCTTTTGGAAAGTAAAACTTGAACCGAAGCAGTCGGATTGTCGCACTCTGGTCAGCCGAGCAGACTTTTGCACCACCAAAGAATTGGGAACGCATGAGCAGATAATTGCAGAAACTTTTAGTCACCGCATCGCGCCCAGTCTTGGTTGTCTGAAGCTCACCACTCAACTTTTTTATCATCGCATGGTCAGCTTCATACACACTCCGCATCTTCTCGTTGGCCTGCCTCATAGCGTTGAACTCCTCGGTCGAGGCGCTTAATTCTTCTCCGAAGTCACGCAACCATCTGTTGAATAGTGTGCGATCTTTCAGCAAGTCGAACGCCTCGGAAACCCGAGCTTGGTGTTCTTTGATTTCCGTCGTGTGAGCACGGTCTGGGTGCACTCGAGCAAACAGACTTCGTGCAGTAGCGTAGGCGTAATCGTAGAGTTCGTCCTCGGAAAGACCCAGGCGCAAAATCTCGTGCGAAAAGCCTATGGTGCGGAGTGGATTAGCTTTGGCCAGCTTCGGTTGAAGACTGGCCTCAAGCTGTTTCCGCAGATTTTGAGCGTTGCTCATCAATCTTTCTCCTCCTCGAGGATGTAATCGTCGTCACTGTGCTTCTCAAAATAATCCATGAAGCGCATCGGGACAGATGCCCCTTTGAGGTGACACCGCGAGATGATCTTGTTGGTCAAGAAGTTGATCACCTTGGTCATAATAACCGCGGGATCGTTGTTCTTGATTTTCAATTTCTCGCAAATCTCATCCATGTCGGCGAGGATCGAGTCGATCATCGCTTCCACATTCTGCACCGAGCCGTACTCAAGCATGAGTTTGGCTGCAGAATTGAACGAGATCTGGAAGCCGGTAACCGAGCGGATCTCCTTGTTGCAGAGTTCGGTGACGCCGACAACGAAGTCAGCGACAGTATCGAACTTGCTCACAAACAAGTTCGGCGAAGTCTCTCGCTGTTCAAGGTCGTGAGCATGGAGCGTCTGATGACCCAAGAACATCCGCAAGACCTTTGCGAAAGTTTCGGGCTTTATGGCCACATCGCCAGCGATGGTGAGGTAGAATTGTTGTTCCACGACCGCAGGTAAGCAAGCCTGCGTCCGAGCAACGAGCTTTTCGGGCTTCATTCGCAACTGCGTAGCGATAGCCACGACAGTCTGGTTCACAACCGTCAGTCCATGCTCCTCATTGGCATGCTGAATTGCAGTCACGTCTTTCAAATCCATGTTGTATGTATCCTTTCAAAGAACTTTGGAAATTCTCCATCATGATAGCACAATAGATAATACATGTCAAGGATTTTTGGAATAAATTAATATAGAAAATAGCCTTTAAAACAAGGACTATTTTCGTCTCAATCACCAATATTCCCAATTCACTTGACTTTCATAACCACTCGTATATACTGGTAGGTACAGATGGCCCTTCGGGCTCGCCCTCGCAAGAGGGAGAATTAAAGAGAAAGCTAGCCGAAATTAACTCGACTGGCTTTTTTCTTTATCTCAACAAATAGATTATGCTCAAGGTGATGTATTTTATTTATCAGTCTTTTGCTATCAATATTTTTGATTTGAGAAAGACTTGCCACTGCATTTTTACCTCTGGATTCCAGAATTTTATAAAGCAGTGGAGTATGTTGAAATGGTGTTCAACAGCTTTTGGGGAATATCCCATATTGAGGACATTTCTGAATTTGATAATATCTTCTCTTCCTACCTGCTCTAAGGGTTTATTCACAATGATCTTAAATTTATTAAGAGTATTAAGATAATCCCTCGCCGAAGATTTCTTCAATCTTCCACCTGTCTTGAATTCAATGAATTCTTTTATGTATGTTTCCATAGAAAATACAAAACCCAGAGATGCTAGTCCCTGGGCTTGTACCTAAATACTTTGACGAGAAAGGGTAACTTTCCCAACTGCAAAGCAGAAAATATTTCTCAATCAATATTATATACTTAGTTCCCCTCTGTATAAAATCAGAGATTATTTATATATAAATTAGATATACAAAAAACCTTCACTATTTTTCCCCTACTATTTATGTGAAGGTTTTTTGTGATTTTATTTAGTTAATTTCTCTAATCTTCTTATATCCTCTTCTATGCTTTTCAGTCCTTTTAGAAAAAACTCTTCTTTGCTTGTATCTATGCCTATATTTTTAAATATATCTTCCGGAGATTTTGATTTTCCAGCTTTTAAAAACTGCTCAATTTTAGATTTAAATGAATTGTCTTCTTTCCATTTTGATAAAAGTGCTTTACTTATAATCTGACCATAAGCATACGAATAGACATAGAAAAACGATCTTATGTGTGACAATGTCACAAAAAATAATCCATCGTCATCTTCTATGTCAAAAGAATTTCCCAAATAAGATTTAAAGTGTTTTGTTAAAATTTTTGATATTTCTTCTTTTGATAAATATCCACTTTTCCTAATTTCTTGATGTAGTTCTTTTTCAAAATTAAAAAAAGCAATTTGTCTAAATATTGTTGATATGTCAACTAGTATTTTATTGTGCAAAAATACAACTTTTTCTTTTTCAGAAAGTGTCCTTTCCAAATCTTCTTGAAGAAGTTGTTCAAAGAAAGTCGAAGCAACCTCAGCTGTTGATGTGCAGTATCCTCTGTAAAAAACTTTTTGAGATTTTGATAGTTCTGTGTGTATTCCGTGACCCATTTCGTGAGCTATTGTTTCTACTGACCTTATATTGTCTGAATGGTTTAAAAGTATAAAAGTTGGCATTTGACCTCTTCCAGAACAGTAAGCTCCGGAGTATTTACCTATCTTTGTGTTGATATCTACTTGTCCATTTTCAATAAAACTTAAAAACATATCTTTGTATTTAGGGTCAAATTTTTCTAGGGAACTGCAAATTAGCTTTACTGAGTCTTCAAATGAGAAATTTTTCTCAATATCCCCTATTTTAACCGATCTATCTTCGTATTTTAATTTTTCTATTCCAAGTATTTTTTTGTGCAGTTTATAAAATCTGTGGCTTATTTTAAAATTCTTAGTGATCAGATCTACCAGATTTTCAATATTTTTCTCTTCGTTTTCATAAGCCAAGACAGTGCTACTATATGGGTTTTTAAACCCTCGATTTTCATCGTCTATTTTCTTATAATTAAATACTGCATTTATCTCTGCTTCTGCAAAAAAACCAATTTCTTTTAGTTTTTCGTTTATCTTTTTTTGCAATTCTCTTCTTTTTTCAATATTTTCACTACTTATTATATTGAAAACTTTGCTTATAGGTATTTTTTCATTGTCAAAATCAATAGTTTGGTTTTTTATCAATTTTTCATTTCCATCAACCCACATATCATAACTTGTCTGGTTTAACAGGTTTTGAAGCTTTTCTTCTTTTTCAGATAATTTGTATTTCCCATCTTTAAATATTCTTTCGAGAAAGTATTTATAATCTTTAAAATCTTCATCTTTAAGTAGCTCTTTTTGTATTTTTGTATCAAGTTGACCTAATCTAATTTCAAAAAATAGAGTTTCATTTATTGCCTTGTTTAACCTGTTACCTATTTTTATTTTTTGAGAATTTACATATTTGTTTGAACTTTCAATATCTTCTCTTAAAGAAAAATACCAAAGGGGTTTACTCGAAGATATTTTTTCTGTTAAGATCTCAAAATCCCTAACAGCTTTCAGTAGTTCTTTTTTATTACTAAAATCTTTGTTGGAATATTTTTTATTAAAATTTTTACAGATATTTTCTGTTTCAATAATATCTTTTTCTATCTGAGGATCCTTGTCATTTTTATACAAAAGCTTCAAATTCCAATTGTATTTGATTTTATTTTTCATAGCAGAAATACTATCATTTTTGTATATAAAACAAAAGACCCTATTTCAGGTCGTCCATATTTTTTCTTTATTCTTAAAGAAGTATATGATTAATCCGGTTATATTAGATAAACCAACTACAAAAAAATCAAAATTATATTTCAAAATAAAACATTCAACATCCTTAAAAGATGTTAAATAATAAAGAATGGATTCAATTAATAAAGAAATATACATCCAAGAACAAAATACATTTTCTTCTTTAGTTTTCATTTTTTTTCCTTATCAATTCTCTCTGCCTATCTATTGATGTTAAATTTGGTCTTGCTATTTTCGTATGAAAAAAATGAATTAATCCAAGATAATTCAATAAAAGTAACACTACATATAATTTATAATGTTCATTTACGATATTTCTGAAAAAATCAAAAAATAATGCAACAGATAATAAATCTCCTGAAAAGAAAATAAATGATACAAAAACCCAAAAAGCAAAAATTTTTGTTTCTTGTCTCATATTCCATGATAGAGTATATCATAAAAAGATAAAACAAAAAAGCCCTTTCGGGCTTTTTTGTTTTGTTAGTCTGTTTTTGCTAGTTGACCTTCTGATCTTGGACCCCAACATGGTTTTGATGAATTCCATGGTTTAGTTCCAAATTTTTCATAGAGTTTTCTTGCATAGGCAGTGTTACCTTCAACGGTATAAATGTTATAGTTAGCTTCTTCGGCTGTATCAAGATGATAAAACTCGTTTATTTGCATAACTCCAACATCTTTGTTGTTAACCTTACCTCTAAAGATCTCACCATCTTTATCAAATTGACGAAATCTAGACTCACAGTATGCAATATCCATCATTATAGGTATATCTTGGAAATAAGTTCTAACATATTCCTCTGTGGATATTTTTTTAGATATCTCATCCTTTTTAGGAGCAGTCTCTCTGTACTGCATTTCTATCTTTGGTGTATTTGTTGCTGTAACTGGTGTTTGAACACCTGATACTGCTGAAAAGACCATAAACAAACTAATAGCTGTAAAATTTAAAATAAGCGAATTTTTATAATGATAATTCTAGAGTGGTCTGTCTAATGAAAAAGCTCAACATTTGAGCTGTATATATTATATCACCTTTTGGCAACAAAAGTCAACAGGTATTTATGCATTTTTTACATAATATGGCTTAGTATAGCCATATTATGTATATTATTATAACACATAAAAACCATATTGTCAATTATTTTTGATAAATATTTGATGTGGTTTGATTTGAAGTATATTGCTATATGATATTAATATTTGGATACCTTGATTTTAAAGTTGCTTTTTCTGCTATCTTTAGACCACTGAGATAAAGATCTCCATTAAATGGATTTGGTAACACTAACCCTTCTGCTGTTCTTAGGCCACGAAGATAAAGACTTCCATTAAATGAACTTGGTAACACTAATCCTTCTGCTGTTTCTAGATTGTTAAGATTAAGACTTCCACGATAATATTTAATATTGCCAGATAAAGCTTCTTCTTGATTTATACCTATTTCTTCCTCTTTAAAACCGGTAATGAAAGCCAGATCTTTTTTTAAATCTCTGTTTTCTATTATCTCTTGAATTCTAGGATCCCTGTCATAACCGAATCCTTCTATTTTATTATTAATTTCATACAGAAACTCTAATTCATTTTTATTTAAATCAATATTCCTATTTATTTTCTTTTCTATTTCTGTAAGTTTTTTCATATCTTGACTTTTCTTTTTATACTTTTCTCCATCAGGAAATTCTTTCATTTTTCCTTCGACTACTGGTGTAATATATGGATCTAAATGTTGTGAACCAGCAATACCCCTTACTTCTGCAATCTCATTACCGCTCATTCGTATGGCAACTCTTGGTATTTTAGGATTACCATCTTTGTCATTTGAATAGTAAACATAAAAATCTCCACCTTTTAGCTGGTTTCTTGCAGTCTCTTTATTTCTAGTGCACCATTCAAGCGGATGTCCTTCTAAAGATTTAACTAATTCATCAGGATTTGATCCTTTGAGATATTTAACCCATTTACCATCTGTATTTTCTAAACCTTCTTTTGAATATTCTGGAACTTCTATTAGAAACTGAGCATAGATGCTGGAGAAATTTTCAGTAGATATTAATTTAAGATAATCCTCATCTGATAGTTTAATGCTTTTATTTAAAAGGATTCTTTTTGTTTTGTTTGTAATGTTATATTTAGCTTTATCTACAATAGCCTCTATTGTTTGAGCTAATGCACCTGCATTAAAGGGTGGGAATGGTGAAATTGTTTTTCTAGTTCTTCTTTGAAATATTCCAGTTTCTTTACCTGTTTTTTCATCAACTTTTTTTTCAAATTTACCCATACCAAGCAGTGATGTAAAAGCAAAATATTTTGCCCACATGGGATACATGGCATCATTAGATGATAAGTAGTTTAACCATAGATCCAAACTATGTTTTTGGTCCTCTATTATTTCTTGGATTTTTCTTTTTTTATATTCATCTGTAATTTCTACATAACTATACCCTAATTCTCTTGCTATTCTTGATTCCAGCATAAATACACTATCTTCAATGTCTTCAGGTTTGATTATATATTTATTATGGTAATATTTTCTAATTCTTTCAAATACTAAAGGATCTTTACTGTGTCCCTCATGGGTTCTTTTTAGTATTTCAAAAAAATTTGCTAATCTAGTTTCGGGATTATCCTTGGGTTTTACTTGACCTGATTGATCTAAATCATTATCTTTTATGGCTTTTATCTTGAGTCTATTTGCTTCATGTTCTACGTCGGCAGATTTATTTAGATCAGGATTTTTTTTGTTTATAAAATGTTCTCCAAAGTTTATCATTATTCCATTATATACTTTGTTTTAAAAATAGTAAAAATTACCTAAATAAACAACAATATAACAAGTGGGGCTAGTAAATATGGATAAAAACCTATATTTTTGATAAATAGATGGTCTATAATGCTTCCAAAATTATATATATTTTCTGAGGGTATGATGAAATAAGATACAGATAATATAAGTATAGACAGAGATATTCCAAATATTATCGATCTAAATATGCTCGTTTCTGTATCAAATGAGTGTATGTGTTTGGATATAAGTAGATATATTACAATTGAGACTGCTAGATAGACAACCCACTGGTTTAGAGAATGGAAAATGGGACTTTTACCCTCTAAAATTATCTTTTGTAATACTGGTGTTTTTTCATAAAACAAAATACCTATATAAAGAGATAATATTGAGGAAATAGCCTTATCTTTACCAAAATAAAAAGTCAGAAAAGAAAAAACAAATACAAGTCCAGCTAAGATTATATAGTCAATTGGCATAGAGTAATTTTATCTTTTAAAGTTAATATTATCAAATAAAAACTGTGTATTAATGTTTAGTTAGGCTTCATAATTTGTTATATTGACTTTTGACTTTTTTCATGTAGACTGGTTTGAGATATGAGTCAAGAAATAACCTTTTTTGTTGTAAAAATAACCAAAATATATGCAAGTTCAATAACCGCTGTTTATAAAAGATCTGATTCTATAGAAAAAATAAATGAATTTTTAGTAGATTATGTGAGAAAACAATCAGAACATTTTGGAGGTTATGATAGATTTTATTTAATGGAATTATTTATTAAATTGAACCCATCTCTTTTTACGAGTTTTGATTTGTCTAACAAACAGTCATATTGTTGGGTAATTTATAGGCCAGGATTAACTGAATTTATTAAAGTACAAAAAGTAAAAATCTTAACAAAAAATATTTTTGTTAATACCAGTGGAGTGCCATTTGTAGATAGTTATGAATATTCAGATGTCTCAATTGAGAATTTTGATGTAGTTTCTGATCTTGCTATTGAAGATTTTATAAAACAAGTAAATAAAGAAAATTCTTTAGGTAGCCTTCAGTCAATGTATGAACTTATAAAGTTCTTTTCAGGGTATAAAAAATCGGTATTAACTAAGGCTCTAAGAAATAGGATTGCAAAAATTTTTAAAGAATTAAAAAAGAATTAAATTAGTATTGCAGCTAGCCCAAAAAGCTAGTTTTTTTTGTGTAATTTCTGGTATGTATCCCATAAAAGCATAATATTTAGAGACTTGCGAAGTTGACCGAACAGAGCACGAGGAAAATTTTAGCAAAAATTTATCCGTGCTCTAAATATTATGCTTTTATGGGATAGTTGTGTAATTTCCAATTGTTTTTTACCCCACTTTTACAACCCCTTTTCTTTCATATCTTCAATTATCTTTTTTTGTTCTCTATTTAGTTTCTTTGGTATGTTTATTTTAAGAGTAACTACAATATCCCCTCTTTTACTATCTAAAACAACTCCTTTGCCTTTTATTTTTATTTTATCTCCGTCTAAACTACCTTCTGGTATATCTAGTTTTATCTTGCCATCTAGTGTTTCAATGTCTATTTTATTTCCCAGTATAGCATCTGTCACTTTTATATTTAGATCCATAAGTAGATCATTTCCATATTTTCTAAATATTTTATGTTTTTTAATATGTATTTTTATGTAAAGATCTCCGTTTTCACCTCTTGATACAGCCTCACCTCCACCAGATAATCTGAGCATTTCCCCATCTTCTATTCCTGCTGGTATTTTTATTTTTAATACTGTCTGTTTTTTTAAGACACCTGTTCCTGAACAGTTTTTACATTTATTTTTCGGTATTTTTCCTGTTCCAGCACAATTTTCACAAGTCTTAGTTGAAGCTATTTGACCCAAGAAACTTTGTTTTATTTCTCTTATGGTTCCGTTTCCTTTACAAACAGAGCAGTTTTCCATAGAGGTTCCTTTTTCTGCTCCGCTTCCATTGCAACTTTCACAAGCGGATGTTTTGTGGAGATTTATCTCTTTTTCAACTCCAAAAACAGAATCTTCAAAAGATATTTCTAGATCAACAGAAATATCAGCACCTTTTTTTCTTCTATTTCTTTTGCTGTTTCCACCACCGAAAAAATCACCAAAAATATCCCCCAGATCAAATTCAAATGAATTTGAATTTCCAAAACCATTACTAAATCCTCCAAAATCAAATCCTTCAAATCCAGAAAAACCTCCACCACCAAAACCACTACCTCCACCAAATTGTGGCCCAGATGAACCAAACTGATCATATTGAGCTCTTTTCTTTTCGTCTGATAATACAGAATATGCCTCGTTTATCTCTTTAAACTTTTCAGCATCACCACCTTTGTCCGGGTGGTATTTATGAGCAAGGTTTCTAAAAGCTTTTTTTATATCGTCTTTACTGGCTTTTTTATCAATCCCGAGGGTTTTATAGTAATCTTTTGACATATATTTTGTGATGAAATTATAATTGACTTTTAGCTTTTTTTCAAGTGAAATGGGTTGATTAAATTTTATAGGTAGATTAAAAAGAATTAAGCTCATTAGCTTATTAAGACCTAGTTTTTTTGACTTTTTTCAATAAAAAGTTATCATTTTATAATAGATGTTTTCTTTAAGTGTATATATTAGAGAAACTAATAAAACTTTATATTTTTATAAAATTCCACAACAAAATGAGTTTGAGAGTATTTTGAGAAGAGTTGGTTTTGAAATAGATTATAGTGTTATTGATAAAAGTCATCCATTTCCAAAGATACAGCATAGTGGGATAAAAGGTGTTGACTTTTCTATAGCTAGAGTCAGAGATAGTTTAAAAGTAGTTAAAACAAATGGTGTAGATATTATTGATTTTATAAGTAGACTTAAAAACAGTAGGGGTTATTCTGTCAGAAAATGACAGTTTTTCTTTTTTATAATTCTCAATAACTTATAAATCACCTTTTTTCATTTGAAGATTATTTCGTTGAAATATGTCTTTTAAAGAGATTATTTATCTCCTTCTTTCTTTTCCTCAAACTCACCCTCCCTTACATTTTCATCTTTCGGTGTTTCTGTATTTGTATTTTGTGTCCCAGCTTTGTTCAGAGCTTCACCTATTTTTGATATTTCAGATGAGAGTGTTTCAGTTGCTTTTTTAATGGAGTCAATATTTTCACTAGATATTTCTTTTTTGAGATCAGATATTTTTGATTCTATACTTGTTTTAAGGTTAGATTCAATCTTATCGCCATTATCTTTAAGGGATTTTTCAGATGTGTATATTAGTTGCTCTGCTAGGTTTTTGACTTCAACAAGTTCTTTTCTTTTTGCATCTTCTCCGGCATTTGCCTCCGCTTCTTTTTTCATTTTCTCTATTTCTTCTTTTGAAAGACTTGACCTTGCTTCAATCCTTATAGACTGCTCTTTGTTTGTTGCTTTGTCTTTTGCTTTTACGGAAAGTATACCGTTTGCATCAACATCAAATGTAACCTCAACCTGTGGCATACCACGAGGTGCAGGAGGAATACCATCTAGTATAAATCTTCCTAAGGATTTGTTATCTTGTGCCATAGCTCTCTCTCCTTGAACTATGTGTATTTCAACAGATGTTTGGTTATCTGCAGCTGTTGAGAAAACTTGAGATCTTGATGCTGGGATAGTGGTATTTCGCTCTATAAGGTGTGTAGCAACCCCTCCCATTGTTTCTATGCCAAGTGATAATGGTATAACATCAAGAAGTAAAACATCTTTTACATCTCCTTTGAGGATACCTCCTTGAATAGATGCACCTAGGGCAACAACTTCGTCTGGATTGATTGATTTGTTTGGTTCTTTGCCGAAAAATTCTTTCACTTTTTCTACCATTTTTGGCATTCTAGTCTGTCCTCCAACAAGGATAACTTCGTTTATAGAAGATTTATCAAATCCAGAAGATTCTACCGCTCTCTTTGTAATATTCATAGCCCTTTCTATAAATTCATCGCAAAGCTCTTCTAGTTTTGCTCTGCTTATTTTTATCAAAAGGTGTCTAGGTCCAGAAGCGTCCGATGTGATAAAAGGAATATTTACTTCTGATTCCATTGCTGTTGAAAGTTCTATTTTAGCTTTTTCTGCTGCCTCATCTAATCTTTGTAGTGCCAGAGTGTCTTTCCTTACATCAATACCAGATTCTTTTTTAAACTCTTCTGCTAGGTAATTTATAATTTTTTGATCAATATCTTTTCCTCCCAAGTGGCTGTCTCCATCTGTTGATTTTACTTCAATAACAGAGTCACCAACCTCCAAAACAGAAACATCAAATGTTCCACCTCCAAAGTCAAAGACAACTATTTTTTCGTCTTTTTTGTTTTTATCAAATCCATAAGCAAGAGCTGCTGCTGTCGGCTCGTTTATTATTCTTAAAACATTAAGTCCAGCAATCTGTCCAGCATCTTTTGTTGCTTGTCTTTGTGAGTCGTTGAAATATGCAGGAACTGTTATTATTGCCTCGGTTACTTTTTCCCCAAGTTTTGCTTCGGCATCTGCTTTTAGTTTTGAAAGTATCATTGCTGACACTTCTTCTGGTGTATATTCTTTATCTTGAAGTTTAACTTTTACACCTCCATTTTCTGCCTTGTTTATCTCGTAAGGAATAATAGCTTTATCTTTTTGGACAGCAGAATCTTCATAAAGGTGACCCATAAACCTTTTTATACCAAAAATAGTGTTTTTAGGGTTTGTTACAGCTTGTCTTTTAGCCAAAAGACCAACCAATCTTTCCCCTGTTTTTGATACAGCAACAATAGACGGAGTTGTTCTAGCCCCTTCTGTATTTTCCAGTATTTTAGGGCTTCCAGCCTCCATTATAGCCACTGCGGAGTTTGTTGTTCCTAGATCTATACCTATTACTTTTGACATATATTTAATGTTGTTTATTCACAAAGCTTTTAGATTTAAAAGCTCTATGGTTAATCTAATAATTTAATGATTGTTAATATGTTAACTATTATAATAAACCTGAAAATTTTTGCAAGTTTTTTGTAAAGATGTTAACATAAATTTTAGATATGCAAATAAAACATGAAAAAGATGGAAAATTTGTATTTATACCTCAAAATGACTATGAAAAAGGTTTTTTAACACATTTAGCTGATAATAATGGTAAAAGTTATACACTTACTGTAAATTATGATAATGAAATGTGTCAGATATCATTTGATCCAATTGATTAAAGTAAATCTAATTTAGTAAAGGTACAAGGCTTAGGCCTATTTTTTATTCTCTAAAATTCTCCCACTTTCACCTTTGCTGGGCGGATTATAGTTTCGCCTATTTTATAACCACTTTGTATAACCTCAAGTATTTTATGATTATCCTCCTCTTTTTCTGTTTTTATGGACTCCATAGCTTCGTCTCTGTTTGGATCAAAAATCTCACCTAGTGGATTTATCTTTTTCAAACCGTTTGATTCCAATATGCTATTTAATTGACTGTATATATATTCAACTCCAACTCTCCAATTAGAATCAACCTTCTCCCACACCTCTTTGTTTTTCATAGCTAGTTCAAAACTGTCTAAAACAGGTAAAATTTCTATTATGAAATTTTGTTTTGCAAAATCCACTATACTTTTTTTAGCTTCCTCGTCTTTTTTTCGGAGGTTTATAAAATCAGCTTTATCTTTTTGCCAACCTAAAAGATACTGACTTGATTTTTCTTCAAGTTCTTTCACTTTTTCTTTTAGTTGATTTATTTTTTTACTATAATCAACTGCTGTATTTTCTTTTTCTTCATCAAATACTACATCATCTAGAATATCATCATCTTTTTTTATATTTTTTTGATCTGACATAGTTATATTTATAAACTATTTTTAAAATTTTTTCCAGTATCAAAAAACCGGTTAACCCGGCAATTACGATATTTCAATATTAAAGTCAAATGTTCTTATTTCATCTACATTTATATCTAAATTTTTACCATTAATACCTGATAATGTAATTTTTCCATCTTTGACACTTATTACTTCATATTTTTTACCTCTATAAGTTACTAGTTTTCCAATTACTATAGATAACATAAGAGATACTGTTATTTTATCTATTTGAGAACTATCTCTATTTACAGGATTTAATGCACATCTTCTTAATACCATTTCATTTTGACCAGTTTCTTTGTTTGTTATATGTAAAAAACAAGTATGGTTATTTCCTTCTTGTTCCATATCTACAAGCATTATATACCTATAAAAATTGAAAGTAAAATAGACACAATACTGTGTCCATTTTAGGATTACCTCTTGCTCCATTGTGGAGCTTTTCTAGCTTTTTTAAGACCGAATTTTCTTCTCTCTTTACTTCTAGGATCTCTTTTTAACATTCCAGCTTTTTTAAGAGTTTTTCTCATTTCAGGTTCTTCTTTTATCAAAGCTCTGCTTATTCCATGAGAAAGTGCTTCTGCCTGAGAGTGTATCCCACCACCTTTTATTTTTGCTGTTACAGAGAAACCCTCTTTTGCAGTTTCTTTAAATGGTCCTTCAGCTAAAAGTCTCATTTCTTTTGTTGGAAAATATGAAGAAATATCTTTTCCATTTATTTCCATTGTTTGTTTTGTTGATTTGAAAAGTCTAACTCTTGCAATAGATGTTTTTCTTCTCCCAACTGTTTCTATGTATTTTATTTGTTTCTCCATATTTTTATTCACTTACAACTAAATTTTTAAGCATTCTATCTCTCAGTTTGTTTTTAGGTAACATTCCAGAGACTGTTTTTTTAAAAGCATTACCTATGCCAAGTCTTGACTCTAGTTTTCCAAGTGTCTCTATTTTTAAACCCCCTGGATATCCAGAATATCTTTTATACAAAGTACTTTCTTTCTTTTTTTCATCAATATTAAGTTTTGAAAGATTTATAACCTCAACTGTTATGTTTGGTATTTTGTTTTTAGCAAAGTCTGAATTGTTTTTTCCCATCAAGATAACTGCAACTTCTGTTGCCAATCTTCCCAATTTTTTATCTTTTGCATCTATTGTGTATTTCATATATTTTAAACAAATTCTATATAAGCCATTTTTGCACCATCTGAAAGTCTACTAGGTAGTTTTGTTATTCTAGTGTATCCACCATTTCTATCTTTAAATTTAGAAGAAATTTCTGCTATTTTTTTGATAGCTTTTTCACCTATTTTAGCTTTGATATCTCTTTTTGAACTAAGAGTGTCTTTTTTTGCAACAGTAACGAGTTTTTCAACAAATGGCCTAAGTGCCTTTGCTTTTATTTCTGTTGTTTTAATCTTGTTTTTCAAGATAAGAGAAAGGGCAAGTGAAGACATTAAAGCTTTTCTTGTTTTTCTTACTCTACTTAATTTTTTTGTTTTATTATGATGCCTCATTTCTCTTTATTTTTAAATAATTATTTCAAACTTATTCCGTATTCTTGCAAAACCTTTTTTATTTCAGAAAGTCCCTTTTGACCCATTCCAGCGATTTCTAGTATATCAGATTCTTTTTTACGAACAAGACCTCCAACTGTTCTTATATTAGCATTTGATAATGAGTTTAGAGTTCTGACTGATAGGTTCAAATTTTCTATTCTAGTTTTTAAAAGTTCATCATCTGGTGTCATTTCCTCCTCCATTTGTTCTATTTTTGGTGTGTTTTGTATTGTTAGGTCTTCTTCTTCTTTAAATCCAACAATTGCTTTAAGTTGGCTTATCATTATAGATATAGATCTTTCAAGTGCTTCTTTTGGAGTTATTGTTCCATCTGTTTCTATTGAAATCCTTAATCTGTTAAAATCTGTTCTGTCTCCAACTCTCATATTTTCAACTTCATAGTTAACTCTTCTTATAGGAGAAAAGATTGTATCAAGAGATATTGTTCCTATGTCTACTTTATTTTTCTCTCTTGCATCTTTTGTTACAAAACCAAGTCCAACCTCAACTGTTATATCCATATTTATTTCACCTGATTTGTCTGTTATTGTTGCAATTATTTGATCTGGATTCAGTATTTCAACTTGACCAACTGTTTTTATATCTTTTGCTGTTACGATACCCTCACCTTTTGCTTTAAGAGATAAAACAACAGATTCAGATCCTGTCATTTTTATTCTAACTTGTTTTAAGTTTAGTAGTATGTTTATAACATCTTCTTTAACTCCTTTTATTGTTGAAAATTCATGAGAAACACCTTCTATTTTTACTGACGATATAGCTGCTCCTGGAAGTGATGAAAGTATTATTCTTCTAAGTGAGTTTCCTAATGTGTTACCATATCCTGGGTAAAGACCGTCAATTTCATAAACACCTGAGAATTTTTCCTCAGATACAATTTTTGGTTTTGAAGGTAAAAGGATTTCTTTTTCGTACATTGTTTTTTAAAATTATTTTAATAAAATATTATACACTATTTATTGAAAAAAGTAAACTATCTACTGTAAAAACCTATAACAGCACTTAAATCAAACATCATACTGTTCTCCATCTTTGGAACTCCAACTAACTTGAATGATCTATTTTTAATATCTGATGATATGTAATCAGGAACAGTTATGTTTTTAAACTTTTCCTCCATATTATCAAATAGTTTACTTGATTTACTTCCCTCTCTTATTGAAATAACATCTTTTTCTGTTACCTGTATAGATGGTATTGTTACTTTTTTACCATTTACTGTTATATGTCCGTGAGATACCATTTGTCTAGCTGATCTGTGTGTTGGTGCAAATCCAGATTTATAAACTAGATTATCAAGTCTTGTTTCTAGTCTTTCAAAAAGCAAAGAAGCTGCTTTTGATGCTTTTTTAGCAATAGATTCTTTTACATATTTAGAAAATTGTCTTTCAGAAACTCCATAATACATACGAGCTTTTTGTTTTTCATTCATTTGAAAACCAAATTCTGATTTTGGTTTAGAAAAACCTTTACTTTTAGTTTTTCTTTCTGATCTTAGGTTAAATTTCTGTGTTTGAGTTTTTTCAAACACAGGACTTCCTAATCTTCTTGCTATTTTATATTTTGCACCTATTTTCATATTTTTTAAAAATTATACTCTTCTTGGTTTCTTTTGTTTTGGACCATTATAAGGGACAGGTGTTGCATCTTTTAGCCAAGATATGTTTATACCCTTGCTTATAAAACCTCTTATAGATGATTCTCTTCCTGATCCAACTCCTTTGACAGTTACACCAACTTCCTTGATTCCCATAGCAGATGCTTTTGCACCCAAAACCTCTCCAACCTTTGCTGCTGCAAAAGGAGTTCCCTTTTTAGCACCTTTAAAACCAACAGCTCCACTTGAAGAAGACCCTAAAACATTACCTTTTATATCGGTTAATGTTAGTTTAGTGTTGTTATATGTTGACTGAACAAAAAGCTGTCCTATGTCAACTTTCTTTTTAGAAACCATCTGACCTGTTACAGTTTTTGATGTTTCTTTACTTTCTTCTGTTTTTACGATTCTTTTTTTACCCATTTTATTTATTATTTTTTATCTGCTGCTTTTCTTCCAGTTCCCATAGTCTTTCTAACATTTCCTCTTCTTGTTCTGGAATTTGTCTTAGTTCTCTGTCCTCTAGATGGTAGAGATCTCATATGTCTTAATCCTCTGTAAGCTCTTATATCTTTAAGTCTTTTTATGTTAGATGCAACTTCTCTTTTCAAATCACCTTCTATTTTTATTTTTTCAATAATAGTTCTTATTCTGTTTTCATCATCTATTGATAGTTCTTTTGACTTTACTCCGATTTCAACTTTTGCTTCTTTTAAAATTTTTTTAGCAAGAGGTCTGCCTATACCATAAAGGGCTGTTAGAGCTATCTCCATTCTTTTGTTTTCTGGAAGTGTTATACCTAGTATTCTCATATTTTTTATTTTTATCCTTGTCTTTGTTTATGTCTAGAATTAGCCTTGCATATTACATACAAATATCCCTTGCGTCTAACAAGCTGGCATTTTGGACATCTTTTTTTAACTGAAGCTTTTACTTTCATATTTTAAATTCTTCTTATTATACGACCTTTACCACCATAAGGATCTGACACAAAAATTACTTTATCTCCAATCATTATTCTGATAAGGTTCATTCTCATTTTTCCAGCTAAATAACATATTATCTCTTCACCAGTATCATCTCTTTTTACCTTAAAAAAAGTATTTGGTAAAGCTTCTGTTACTACACCAGAGACATTATTATCCTTGTTTTTACTTTCTTGCATTAAAATTTTTGAAAAAAACTGATTTGTTTCTCAAAAAACAACTATAAATTAACAAATAAGCTAATAGAAGATATACTATCAAAAAAACAAAATTAAGTCAAATACCTTAGGTGATTATCTTCTATTCAACTTCTTTTATAATCACCTTCTCTGGTTTAATAGGAATATTGGATTTCCAAAATGGTGATATTTTGACTTTTGCTTCTTTTATTCCAGGGTATTTTGAAGAAAGTAAATCATTTATAGAGTCTTTTCTTAGGCCTATTAGATCGTTTTTAAGTAAAGTAGTATCAATTGTTGATTTTATCAGCACATCACCCGATATATCCATTTTTATAATACTGTCTGAATCTTGGGTAAATACAACAGAAAGTGAATCCAGATTTTTTATTTCAGCTGGTAGTATTATCTCATTTTTTTCTTTTAAAATATCTATAATTTTTTGACTCAAAAGTGTCTTATCAAAGATAACCACTTCTATTGAACCTTTTTTCTCAGCCCAAACACTACCATTTTCATCGACAATCTCAATGTCTTTAAATGTGTATTTGATTGTATTTGGATAGTAAATAAAATTATCAGGTGTTTGAGAGTTTATTTGACTTAGAAGGTTTTTCTTTAATTCGGCAGATAATTCAATATTTAAGGTTTTTTTCAGATTCTCGTCCAGTGTTTTTTGTGTTCCTAACTGTCCACCAGATATATCATTTTTAGAAATTGCGGTTATTGTTTTGTATTTTGGGTCATTTTTAAATCCAGGTATGGTAAATTTTGTATCTTTTGGAGTGTTGTATTTGTCACCGGATTCATCTGCAAAAACAGTAACATCACTTTTTCCTGTCGGTAAACTTACAGCATCTTTGATTCTGTATATAAGGCCATTTGAACTTTCAAATCTGGTATTTGCTATCAGTTTCTGGATTTTACCACTTTCGTTTGTTACAGATAATATTCCAGATGCTTTTTGTTCGACTTTTTGTTCAGATAGCTTTTCTATAACTTGTTTTGATGCAGAACTTTCTAGGTTTATGGTTTGATAACCAAATTCTCCATTTTGTGGATTTTTTATAACAGTTAGAGTTTGTTTAATTGGAAAAGTATCTTTTTTTAATGTTATAGAAACTGTGGCTTTGGATAATAAACTAAAAATACCAAAAAATAGTGCCACTACAAAAACAAATACTGAAAAATATAAAGTCTTTCTTGATTCTTTGTGAGGTTTATCAAAATCGTATTCAAAATTGTATTTTTTACTTGGAGTATCTTCTTTTTTTATATGAACCCTTGCATCTATAAAGTTATCGGTTGTTTTGTTTGAAAAAGACTGTTCAGTGTTTGTTTTAGGTCTTACATCAAAAGATGCCCGATTTCTTTTAGGTATAGAAATGTCCTGAATAGACTTTTTATTTGAAATAACATCTTGAACTATTTTTTTTCTCATAATTTATGATTGGAAAAGAAACTTATAATAATTGTATAAAAAAATATCAATAAAACAAATAGGACTTTTACACATTTTTAGTGAAATTTTGATAAGAACAAGCTTTCTACACCTATATAAATATTGAATGTTGTTGATTTGCTATGTTCAATAAAATTTTTAAAAACACTTTTCTCTATTATTTTTGTGTGTATTTTATTTTGTCCGGATATTTGAGGATTTGTTGTTGTGTTTTCTATAAATTTTTGATAGATATTTGATACATCCTCATCAACTGTTAAAAATATATTTTTTGGCAAAAATATATTAGGTGTTACAGATGATAGACTTTCTTCTATGTATATATGATATTCTTTTTCTACATTAGAAAGTATGTCATCCAATATTTTTGTTGTTTTTTCATTTAAAATTTTCATTTGGTATGAATTTAGTGTTGAAAGAGCTATTTGATAAGGTAGATCAAGTTCTTTACCAATCTGTCTTATTAGGGTATTTTTTCCAAACGGTATTGTAATTGTATGTTCAAGAAGATTGTTTGATATGATTGTAAGTTCGGTAACTTCTCCTGTTATATCTATGTGTCCATAGTCATTGTTGTTACCAAACATCATATTTACAGCTTCTTTGCAGACAAGTGGAAAAGAATGGTAGATTATCCTATTTTTATCTATATGTGTGTGGCTATAAAATTTTTTCTCCAAGTTTTTTATAAAAGAATCTGGTGCAACAGAAAGATACAAGTTAAATTGAGCTTTTTTTGTTTTGATACCTATTGGATCGGATATTTCATAACCATTTATTTTTGTATTGATAATGGTTTTCTCTATTACTTCTATATTTTGCCCTCCCAGTTCTTTTTTATATGAAACAGACTCTTTTTCTAAAACATCTTTTATAAAATTTTCAGTTATGTAAAAATCAACATCGTTTTCTATACAAATTTCTTTATTTTTAGAAAAAAACCAAGGTGAAGACAGTGTGCAAAATATTCTTTGGGGATGGTTATGTTTTTTGTTCGGATTGTCTTTTAAAAGCTTAGAGAGTATTTCATCTGTATATTGTAGGGTTATGTTTTCTATATCATCAGTTTTTGGTTTTTTATCTGGATTTATAGGTAAACTTTTGGTAAAAATAACCTCCGGTTTTTTATCTTTTTCAAAAAGAACCAATCCTGCTCTAACTGCACTGTTGCCTATATCTATAATCAGACATAGATCTTTATCTGTTTTATTGAAAGTAAATAAATTAGAAAAAAAATTCATAAAATAAATTATAACACAAAAATTTTCTAAATATATCCCATTTGTTTGCAATTATATATTGAGAGGTGTCTACTTTTATTCTAATACAGCTTTTATTCTCCTTATTCCAGATGATACAGCTTCTTCTTTTGCTATTTTAAATTTACCTAGTTCGTTTGTGTTTTTAATATGTGGCCCACCACAAAACTCTTTGGAATATGCAGATTCAATAGAATCTCCTATAAAATACACAGACACTTCATCACCATATTTATCTGCGAAAAAATGCAAAGCTCCTGATTTTTCTGCCAATTCTTTTTTCATAATAATATTTTGCACAGGTAATGACTCTTTTATCTTGGTGTTTACTATATCTTCAACTTTTTGTTTTTCTTCATCTGTCATTTTTCTATCAAAAGAAAAATCAAATCTAAGTCTCTCTTGTGTGATATTGCTTCCTTTTTGAGAAACACTATCTCCCAAGACATCTCTAAGTGCTTGATGAAGTAAGTGTGTGGTTGTATGGTATCTTGTCTCCATAACACCATCTCCACCAAGTCCCCCTTTAAATTTTTTTTCAGAACCAGTTCTTGAAAGTTCTTGATGTTTTTTTAACTCTTCTTTGAAAGCTTGTTCATCTATTTTCAAACCTTTTTCTTCCGCCAGTTCTTTTGTTAGTTCAAAAGGAAAACCGTATGTTGTAAATAGTATAAAAGGACTTTCGCCTTTTTCAAATTTTTTCATACCATCATTTAATGTTTTTCTAAATTTATCCTCTTCTGTGTCTATTGTTGATTTTATGAACTCTATTTGAGATGAGGTGTTTGTGTAAACATCTTTATATGGTTCTAAAATGAAAGGAACGAGATTTGAAAGTCTGTATTTTTCTATACCTAGTTTGTCAAAATATAAGACAGCCCTCCTTAAAAGTCTTCTAACAAAATAGTTTCTGTCTGTATTTGCTGGAAGCACACCATCTGCTATTAAAAATATAGATGCCCTAAGGTGATCAAGGACAACTCTGAAATGTTTTGTATAGTTTTTATCAAGATAAGATTTATTTGATATTTTTTCTAATTCAACAATGGTTTTTTCAAAGAAATCTGTTTGAAAAACATCATTATTATTTTTCTTTGCCATCACAATTCTTTCCAGACCACCACCAAAATCAATATTTTGTTGTGGTAAGTTTTCAAAACCATCTGCAACTTTTTTATACTGCATAAAAACATTATTGCCGATTTCTAGGTATCTACCACAATCACAATTTGGATGACAATGTTTACCAAATTTTTCATCGTGTTCTATTTCAGAAAATTCATAAAACATTTCACTGTCTGGTCCCCCAGGTTCTCCAAAAGGCATTTTCTCTGGAACCCCTGCCCTACTCCACCAGTTTTTCTTTGCGTCATAGTAAAATATTCTAGCTTTTTTACCATCAATTAACATACCTTTTTCATATCCATCTTCTTCGCTACCTATATCTTTTTCAATAGCATCAACAGAAACCCTTTTAAATAATTCTTTCCATATTTCCCCTGCTTCTGTATCTTTTTGGACTCCATTTTTTTCATCACCTATAAATGCTGTTACAAAAATTTTTTCAGGATCAAGACCTATTTCTTTTATTAAAAAATGAAACATCCATTCTATTTGTTCTTTTTTAAAATAATCTCCAAGAGACCAGTTTCCTAGCATCTCAAAAAAAGTGGTATGCCTATTGTCACCTATGTCTTCTATGTCACCTGTTCTAAAACATTTCTGAGAATCAGCAATTCTTTTACCTTCGGGGTGTTTTGCTCCTAGTAGATATGGAACCATTGGTTGCATTCCAGAGCCTGTAAAAAGAGTTGTAGGATCGTTTTCTGGAACAAGTGAACTACTTTGTATTATTCGGTGTCCTTTTTCTTTAAAAAAATCTAAATATTTTTTTCTAATTTCTGATGAATTCATTTTTATATATTAAACAATTTCTGTTAAAAGTCCATTATAAACTGTTTATTTCATCCAATATGTGTTTTATCTCGTTTTCTTTCAAACCAATAGATGAAAGTATATCTGGTCTGTCTGAAATAGTTTTACACAATACAATCCCTTGATCTAACAATTCTTTTTTGTCTCTAACTTTTAGAGATGTTAGACAAGTTAATGGATGAAGTTTTGCTTGAAGTATCATATCGTGCAGATTACCCTTTGGTGGGAAATTCCAACCGATCATAACTAATCCTCCCTGACAAGTTCCATAGTCTATTGCTGTTTTTGAAAATTTTGTATTGGTTATGAGGTATCCATTGTCCAGCTTTCTTTCCTTGCCGTATTTAAATGTCATTTTAGATAAGTCATCGAATCTCGCTTTTACATAAAGAGCTACTTTTAAATCAGATTTCATACCTGGTTCATTGTGAAATTTTGCTTCACACATAATTAGTTTTTTATCATTCCATGCAATAACATCTATTTCGTGTTCAACACAAAAACCAGAAACAACTTGTCCTGTTAGTGTGTGGTATCCTTCGGCTTTAAATATTTCTGCTATAAATTTTTCAAATGGAAAACCAGATGGCCCGAGTTCTAGTACAGCTTTTTTTAGAGAATATTTTATAGCAATTGGCTTGTCTTCTTTGTGTAGCATTTCAAAAGCATGTCTATAAATATCTCTTGTTGTCATACCATCTTTCAGTTCCGAGTTTATATGATCCAATATATCCGTGACGACTTTTTCAGATGCTCCAGCTTTTTTCAAGGAAAATCTAAGTTTTTCTATATCAAACTCTTCTTTTGAACCATCTGCTTTTATAATAAAAATTGGTTTAGAAATCATTTTTAAAATTATATCACAAGACTTTAATTTGAAAAATTTTTTTATACAATCTCTGCTGATCCGACACATCTATCACCCAGATAAAAAGCCAATATTTGTCCAGAGGATACTGCAAATTCTGGTTTTTCTAAAAGAACTTTCATTTCACCTTCATTACAAACAACAACTCCTTTGTTTTTTTCTCCGTGGTATCTAGTGTAAACATCAAAAGTTTCATTTTCTTTTATTTCAACATCGCTGTTTGTTTGAATATTTTTTATTTTTATTTCTGTTATTGTTGAGTCTCCCTCCTTTTCTTTTGTTGATACAAATAAAATATTTTTCTCTATATCTTTTTTTATCACAAAATATCTTTTTTTATCATCTTCTTCTTTCAGTAGCGGGGTGGCAACTCTTTGTCCTATTGTGTAGAAAAATACTCCGCTATGCTCTCCAACTTTACTGTTTGATGTATCTAATATGTCGCCTTTTTCCTCTTGTATATAATGTTTTAAAAAATCTTTCATATCAATTTTACCAATAAAACAAAGTCCCTGACTGTCTTTTTTAAAAGCTGTTGGTAGTTTAAATTTTTCCGCCAAAGCTCTGACATCTTTTTTTTGCATATGACCTATTGGCAAAAGTATTTTAGATAATTGATCTTGGTTTATTCTACATAGAAAATATGATTGGTCTTTTTTATCATCAACTCCTTTCAACAGTGCAAATTTTCCATTTTCAAGTTTTATTTTTTGGGCATAGTGTCCTGTTGCAACAAAATCAGCCCCGTCTTTTAGTGCTTTGTCTAAAAATACTCCAAACTTGATGTATTTGTTGCAAAAGATATCGGGGTTTGGAGTCTCTCCTTTCCTGTAACTTTCTATCATATAGTCAACTATTTTTTCTTTGTATTCTTTTTGGCAATCTAGTGTCTTAAATGGCACAGATAAACTGGCACAAACAGCCATTGCAGATCTCCTCTCCTCTTTCCAGTTGCAAGGTAGAAAATCTGGCGACCAAACTTTTAGGAAAACACCAACAACATCATATCCTTGTTCTTTTAAAATAGCCAAAGAAACAGAGCTATCAACTCCACCTGAAACACCAACATAAACTTTACCTCGTTTTTTTTCTCTATCTAAAAAATCCTTATTTTTAAACATATTTTAGATACATAGTATCACATTTTTTAAAAAAGCCAAAAATCGCTTGACAGAAAATTTAGGTTATGATAACTTATTATAAGTGACAGGATCGACGATCCAGTCCGACTCTCCACGAGAGGAGAGAGGCCCGACGGAGCCTTGATTCCGTAAAAATGTCCCCCTTACAGGGGACCCCTCGTGCGACGATCATCCTCTGTGATGTCGTCGCCAAACAGGGATGGAGGGAGAGGGTCTTCTGTTGTACAACAGATCCTTTCCCTCTTCAAGACATAGGGCTTCGGCTCTGTTTTTTTATTTTAAATATTTTTGTTTATTTACTTTATGCTCCTCAAATGTTTTTGAATAATACATCTTTCCATCATTTCCAGTTAAAAAATACAGATAATTTGTTTTTGTTGGGTTTAAACTAGCTTCTATGGCTTCTTGACCAGGGTTGTTTATTGGCCCCTTCGGTAATCCCAAGTTTACATAAGTGTTATATGGAGAATTGATCTTGAGGTCCTCCAGTGAAAGTTCACTTGTTCCTTTACCGTTTATGTATTTGAAAGTAGCATCAACTTGAAGAGGTATTTTAAGTGTAATCCTTCTCCAAAGTATTCCTGAGACTATTTTTCTATCATCTTTACTTTTAGCTTCACCTTCGAGAATAGATGCCATTGTTATTATATCTTTTAGACTTTTACCGGATTTTTTTATTTCATTTTCAAATTTAGATATTTTTCTATCAAAATTGTAAGTCATTTTAGTAACTATTTCATCAAGGTTTGCTTTTGGTCCAAAAAAATATGTGTCAGGAAAAAGAAAACCTTCTTTATCTTTGGTTTTTTCCAGAAAAGCTTGTTTATCAAAGTCGTGTAGTTTTTTGTATAGTATTTCAGATATCTCCCTGTTTGATGTTCCCTCTGGTATTGTAACTTTTATAGAAACACTTTGAAAATTACCAGAGATTATTCTTTTTGCTATTTTGTAACTACTCTCACCTCCTAGTATCAGATAGTCCCCTGCAATGATATTTTTATCTCCACCTAAAAAAACTGTAAATATTTTAAAGATTTCAGTTGATTTTATAATCTTCTCTTTTTTCAAATTTGATGATATTTCTGATAAATGTTCTCCTTTTTCTATTTTAAAATATGAATTGGCAACTGTGTCATTTGGTGCTTTTATAAAGTTCAAGTGAAATATTGCAAAAATTATATATATAGAAAAAATAGAAACTAGTATTCTATTTTCTTCCAAAAAAAATCTCACCTTTGAAAAATAGTTCATTGTAATATTGTTTTATATTTATATAGGTAAGTTTGTAGGAGCATCTGCTTTCTTTGATGTTATTCTCTCTATTGATGAGCTTTCAGTTGACATTTGACCAGGTAGGTGAAATAAAGTTGCAAGTTCTTCTGTGTTTAATACAAAAGATTTTTCTGTAAATTCGTTATAAAAATACTGTCTACTTTTATATGCCAAAAGCATTTTCAGTTTATCTTTGTCTTTTTCAGGCGACCTTACTCCTTTAAAGCCGTTTAACTCTGAGTTAAAATGTCTAAAATTTGCAACAATACCAGCTCCATTTGCTTTATTAAATTTTTCCTTTTCGGCAAAATATATAGCTCGTATTCCAACATCAAAACCTGGTTTAGTAACACTTCTTTCAAGGGCTTCTATTGTATTTGTCTCCCCTTTTGTCAGTGCTCTGTGTGGTGGTTGAACACCTTTATCATCTTTTGGAGGTTTAGCTTTCTCTTGTATTTTTTTGATTTCTTCTTCGGCTTTTTTTAACCATTTTAGATCAATTTCTTTGCCACTTACAGGATCAAGATCTTCTTTTATATGAGCTCTGGCTATTATTTGAATCCAAATATTATGATCTCTACCAACAGAAGATAGAAATTCTATCAAGGGAGTGAGGGGGTCTATTTTGTATTCTTCTTTTGGATTTTCATCCATACCATAGTCTATATAAGTTTTAATAGGATAAGGATCGTCTTTTGTTAGTTCAAATTCTGTTGCCCACATAGACTCTTTTTCTTTGTTATAGCAAAAAGGTATACAGTAGTCACTGACTTCGAAAACTTCTATTCCTGGGTATTGCGAATATAGTTGAGCCTCTATCATACCTTTAAAATTGCTTCTCGCCCACACAAAAAATCTAACCTTTCCATCTATGACACAGATTTCAAAAGAGTGCCAAGCCCTAGTCTGACCTTTTAGGTAGTATTCAGATTCTATTTTTATTTTACTTAGATCAAATTTCCATTTTCCATCATCATCGTTTATAACATCTTTCCATTTGAACTTAAATTTATTTTCTCCTCCTGTTTGATAAAGTGAGTTGAAAAGAAACTCCATTGCTTTTGGTGATTTAAAGATTTCTTTTGGTAGTTTAAGTTCAAGCAGTGTATATTTTTGTGATGCAAAAAATTGAGCTCTTTTGTATACAAGCCAAGTCTTTTTAAAGATATTCCACAAGATTATAAAACACCAAGCCGGTGAGGTGTATAGTAAAACTTTCATAGAAATTATAAAAGTTTCATTTGTAAAAATATCTTTAAAAATAGAGTCTGTAAATATTTCCATATTTTTTCCTTATACAAACATTATACAGTAATTTTTAAAAAACAAAAACACCTGTATTTTAACAGGGTTTGATTTGGACGACCAGAAGAATGTCAGGTTCTGATAGATCTAACACCTTGCCTTGCAAGAGTGTTAGGTCCCAGGATTTTCCTGATGGGTTTTACCCTTCCCCCGGTCGTCCAACTTGTTAAAAAATACTACAAATATTATTTTTTGTCAATAAAAATGCATATACTACTACTATGGAGTTTTTAGGTTTAATCTTCTTGATCCTAATCTAATAAAAAAGGATTTCTTCCTTCATTTATATCCAATTCTATACTACATTTAAGTGTATCTACTTTTAGTGAATAGTTATGGAACTTATCTTTATCATACAGATTATTCTTTATATCTTTAACTCCTTTATCTGAAAAATGTTTAACTATACTATTATTAAAATCTATCCATTCTTGATCCTTTATTATTATTGGTGTATTTGTGGATATATAAAAATATCTTTCTTCTTTTGATGGTGGTGGATTGCCAACCAATGTAACCTCTAGATCATCAACATCTCCCCCTATTTCTTCTAGAGCTTGATCTATTAGTCCTATCCATAGATTTTTATTACTTGAATATCTCACATCCTGTATAGGTGACTTAAGATTTGCAACATAGCCAATTTTTTTTCTTTTATTTAAAATAGCAATACCTAGATTTTGCCCTTCAATATATTCGGCAAATGCAATATCAGGGTGTTTTACTATGCAAGATTGACCATTTTCAACATAAACAGTTTCTTGTCCTATATTCTCTTTTGTATTTCCATTTTCCATATTAAATATTGAAATAATATTAAAATATTTAATATTATTTCAATATTTTTGCAAAAGAAAAAGGTGCCTTGTGGGCACCTTCTTATAATTTTAGGCGGGAGTTGTTTTGGATCTGCAAGTCTCTGAATGGACGAGTCCATCAACTTGCACGGCACTTTAGTGCTCAACTCCCACCTAAATAAAGTATA
>JACCDT011269019.1_pt1 | contig 51276 bp, 63 predicted proteins | sample 7446291 | NCBI WGS metagenome assembly JACCDT01 (sample SAMN15323446, study PRJNA562643) | freshwater metagenome | isolation source: river surface water | place: USA:Blue River Watershed | collected 2017-08-17
ATTTGTTAATATTAAACCGCAAATGATTCCCCACATCCACAAGTACGAGATGCGTTGGGGTTTATGAATTGAAACCCTTTACCATTTAAACCATCTGAAAACTCTAATTCAGTTCCAAATAGGTACAATAGTGATTTATTATCTACTAATATTTTCACTCCCTTATCTTCTGCTAAAGTATCCGATACATGCTTTTCAGTATCGAATGAAAGTTCATATGCTAACCCACTACATCCACCACCTTTAACAGATACTCTAACGTATGGAGTTTTAAACCCACTTTCCTCAATGAGTGATGTTAATTTCTTTGCTGCCGTTTCCGATACTGTTACCATTAGATGTGGGTTTCTTCAAAGATTAATTGTTCCAATCCTTGCTTTTGTCTATAATCTTTTATTGCTTCTTTGATAGCATCTTCAGCTAATACTGAACAATGTATCTTAACCGGTGGTAATGATAGTTCTTCTACCAATTCCATATTGTCCATTTTGATTGCATCATCTATTGACATTCCTTTCAACCATTCAGTTGCTAAGGAACTAGCTGCGATTGCCGAACCACATCCAAAGGTTTTGAATTTGGCATCGGTTATGATATCATCATTAACTTCTATTTGTAATCTCATTACATCACCACACTCTGGAGCACCTACTAAACCTGTTCCTACATTATTTTTAGATTTGTCTAAAGTTCCTACATTTTTAGGATTTGAATAGTGGTCTAAAACTTTGTCACTATATGCCATATTATCTTATTTACTTTTATAAATATACGGAAAATTATCCTATTTGCCAAGTTCTTAATCCAAATTTATTCCAAGTAAATGGTTGATGATATCCCATTTTTAATGAATCCAATGCTTTAATCACATCATATTTGGTATTATTTGGGCAATAAAAGAACATAAATCCACCACCACCGGCACCACTTATCTTGCCGCCGGTTGCACCCGCTTCTAATGCGGTTTTATATAACAATTCTATTTCAGGTGTGCTAATTCCTTTTGCTAACATTTTCTTTTGCTGAAATCCATAATCTAATATTTCACCCAAATCGTCAATCGTTCCTTTAATCAAACAATCTTTCATCAATTTTGCTTGCTCAACTAATGCATGAAGTGATAATACGGATGTTTTATTTTTATCTTTCATTTTTGTAACTTGTTCTTGCAATACATCAGAACTATTACGAGTAAAATTTGTAAAATAAAGAACTACATTATTTTCCAATTCATCTTGCACACTATCTTTAATGCGAAGGGGATTAACTATTACATCATCTCCTTTAAATTCCATATAATTGAATCCACCAAATGCAGCTGCGTATTGGTCTTGCTTACCACCATTTTCTGCCAATTCGACTCTTTCAATTTGGATTGCCATTTCTGCAATATCATATTCACCCAATGGTAAATTAAATAATTCCATATAAACACCAATAAGAGAAACGATAAGCGTAGATGATGTTCCTAAACCACTACCCGTTGGAACATCTTGATACGAAACTATGTCGTATCCGAATGGTTGTATTTTAAATCGTTTACAAATGTGATTATGAGTTGCTTTAAACAGTTTCAATCCATACGAACAATCTAACTCATCACTAAATTCATGCTCTTCAAATTCATCCTTATTTACCCATTTAAACGCAATTTTAGTATCATCTCTTAATTGTAAAGATGTATGAGTGAATAAACGAATAGTAGTATTGATTACTGCACCTGTGTGGTGTTTACAATAATCAGGCATATCCGTTCCACCTCCGCCAAAACTAATCCTGAATGGAACTTTGCTCCTGTATATTTTCTTCTTCATCTGGTATACCATTTTCTTCATACCATGTTTTAACATTTCTATCTCCTACTAAAAGAAAGAAACAATTATAACAAAGTGGTCTAATATTTTCTAATTTACGATTATTAAGATTTCCATCTAAAAAATCAATAAGTAATGGCATTTTTCCATCAGTAATTCTTTCTTCACTAAATCCACAACTACCACATACCTTTGGAACATATCCACTATCGAATAATTTATTTTTGAATTTATGAAGTGGATATCTTAAATGTTTTCCAGCAATTAAATCATCAATGTGATATTTTTTATTTTTTATCTTTTTTGCCTTATGAATTCCAATTCCATATGGATTTTTTAAATCTTCAAAAATACCATATAATTTAGCATATTTTTTGTATGTGTTATAAGATACACCCAATAATCTGGCTGCTTCAAATGCTGATTGTGATTTTTCTTGTGCTGCTTTTATCTGTGATTCTAATAGTGGTTTTGCACCTACACCTCTTTTTCCCTTTGGTCTATCTTCTAAATTAGGAAAAAAACTTTCTTCTATTTGTTCCATACTAATAACATTTAATTATACTAATAAGTATATCAAACTAATATTTTTATTAGTTTATTAAATGTGTTTTCTGGGTTATCGGATGTATCTAAATCTACGAAAAATTCAATAGGTGGTTCATAATCTAATGCAAATTTATCTTCTCTACCTCTCATTTTTTTAGTGTGGCAGTAGATTTCCTGAACTTTACATTCTGATTTTAATTTTTCTCTTAATTCTCTATATGGAGATACTAAACTGATTACCACATCATTACCACAATTATCTAAATATTTTGCGATATCAAATGCTTTGGTAATATTTTTTTCTCTACCTTCTTTGGAATAATCTTTGTTTGGAAATAATTCTCTCAATTGGTCACCGTCAATGTGAAATACCGATTTACGCCAATTCTTCTTGTCGGTTTGTAACCAAAATTGTAACTTCTTTGCCAATGTGGTTTTACCACTTCCCGGCTGACCTGTAAATAGGTAAATCATAACTTATTTTCTTTTTAATGCAAACTCTGCCGCTTTAAATGCTTTTGTATTTTTATCGTATTTTAATGCTGAACTAATTTTAATCATTTTACCTGTGTCTGGATTTTTTACTTTTTTATCCAAATCTTTTGGTAGTAACGATTTTAAACTCATATCATTTCCTTTTGGAGTTTCTTTTTTATTTGACATTGGTTTTTCTTTTTCAGATTTATTGAAAGTGTTTTTTGGGATAGATGGTGTTTCATGCTTTACGTGTTGCACCTTCATTTTTATGTTTGGATATTTTTCTTTTAACTTACTAACGGCTGATACATTCTTGTGGGAATCATCTATAAAGAAAACATCATTATATCCCGATTTAATTTTATCTTCAATCCAATCTGCTTTCTTTTGTGGGTCAGAATCACCCAATGCAACTACATATATGCCCTCCAAACCAATATCTTTTAAATAATCTTTAACCGGCTTATATGCACTTCTTGCAGTTAATATAACTACTTTTCTTTCACCTTCAGAACGTGTTACTGTTTTTAGTAATTTAGTAATTCCTTTAATTTCTTGTGGGTCTTGAACTCTTTCAAAATCAGAAAAATCAAATTTATCATCTTCCTTTGGTTCATAAATTGCATATTCACCAGGAGTTAATTTTGATTCTTTACCATCTTTATGCTTAACGTAGATATGTGATTTTGTTTTAACTAATGTATCATCAAAATCAAATACTCTTAATTTTTTATTTTCATCAGCTTCGTTTATGGATTTAAACGCATTTACGAATGGATTGGAATAAATTTTTCCAAATTCAACTTTCATTCCATTCCACAATCCTTCTATGAATCCGTTTTTACCCATTTAAAACTTGCTTTTTTGGTTTAGCTTTTTTAGAAAGTTCTTCGTTTTCTTTGGTAAGATATTCTACTTTAACAGTCAATGCTGCTACTTGCTTTGTTAAATCTAAAATCATATTTCTCATCTCATCTTTTTCTTTTGATGATTGAGCCAATAATGCTTCTAACTTTGCGATACGGTCTTTGCAATCATGTCTGATAAATTCATCATCACGTTCTTTTCTCATTGCTCTTTTTTCATAGAAACGAAATGCAGTTGTTCCACCTAATACTGTGATTGCTGTGATTAATACTGAATATATATTTTCCATTATTCTTCTCCCTTATCACCCAACTCGTGATAGCCGGTGTTAGCTTGGTTAATAAATTGCATTGCTTGTGAAATATGGTCAGTAATCCAACCTGGAAGGTTTTTTTCTTGTGTTCCGATTTTACCTTTGAGTTCGGTTGCGTTTTTCATTATATCTTCTAATTGACCCATTGCCATACCAACTTCATGGTCACCTCCCGAATCTGCTTCATTCATTTTATACTTAAGTAACTCCGTCATTTTGTTGAATACTTGCTCACCACCATCTTCTCCCAAACGATATGCTCCACCAAGTTTTTCATAAATTTTAACTTTGTTTTTCATTGGCATTTGCTTTTCTGCCAATTTTTTCCAAATTTTCGGATGTGTTACTTCAAATTTCATATTATATTTTGTTGTATATACTGATATAAATATTAAAAATTTACAAACTCATCTTCTTTTTTCTTAACAAATGATAATATAGCATATCTACCAATTCCACCCGTTACTTTTGTTACCATATGTGGTATATCAAAAGTTTGTAAATCTATTATAGCAACATTTCCAAATACTGGAAGAATTTTTTCTTCATTATTTAGTATTAGAATTCCACCATCTTCTTCATTATAACTCTCATTCAAATAAATAAGTAATGCACATATTCTGCCGGTTGCGGTTCCATCCGAATGATTTTCTAATATACAATCGTTGTTATAATATGTTATACTACCAGGTGTTGAATATTCTTGGGATTCCTCCATATCAAAATAAAAATCAACTATTTTTTTGATTAATTTTTCGTAATCGTTTATCGCATATTTACTTTTTGAATCTTCCAATACTCTTGATAAACCTCTGAAAAACCAAAGTTGTGCTAACTTTTTGCTATTTAATAAAATTTCATCTTTTTTTTGATTTGCAACCTCAAAAGTTCCAAAATCATCATTCACACAAATTGAATTTTTAGATTCTCCCGATGGATTATATAATGCATCACCCCTAAACGAAGTCATATATTTTTGGAAATTATTATCTTCGTTACATTTTAATTCAAGTAATTTATTATACTCAGTTTCATCAAAATCTTTTAAATTAAAATATGTAAATCCTTCTTTACTTAATTTTTCTTTTGATTCTATTATTGTCATTTGTTATAGAATTTATTAATTTCGGTTTCCCAATTCGAATGTGCTATTTTTTTAAACTCTTCTTTTCTATCTTTCAATGATAAATATTGTTTAATTGTTTCATTTGGTCTATTTTTATGGTTTTCACCAACAATTAAATTTTCCATTACAAATTGACCTATATTTTCTCCACGTTGTATTAACATCATAGCACATGCCATCACAAATGTATCTTCCAATCCATAGTGTCCAAATGAATCAGGAATACCAACTCTATCCAACAATGGTTTACTGATAAGTGTGAACCAACCACCGGCAAATTTTAATTGATTTATTTGTGTAACATTTACCTCTTCTAATTGTGGCAATCCTTCTGCGTATATGTCACAATCCAAATGATAGTTTAGTGGTTTATTCCAATAATTTTTATTAGTAACAATATCCCATGTGTTATCCCATTGCTTTACAAATTGTGGAGTTACTACAAACATATCTATCTCTGCATTTTTTATCATTTGATATGCAGATGTTGCGTAATATAATGTAGTATCTTTAAAAACGATATCGGTATCTAACCAAATGAAAAAATCAGCATCTGAATTCTTTTTTAAACTATATCTTCTTTGTGAAACACATCCCAATATTTCATTTGTATCATGTATAATTTCCCATTTACACCAATCTAAATATTTTTGGCACAATTCGATAGAACGTTCTTTAATATATTCTTTGGGTAATTTAGAATTTTCCCAATCGGTCAATTCATCTGAAAGACACATTGTTATATCAACCAAATATTCTACCGATTTATCTATGTATGCCGAATTTCTTTTTAATCTTTCCAATGTTAGTGCCAAATCATCAATCTCCTGCGGCATTGCAAATATACTAATTATACCTTTCATAAACTTTGTTTTTAATATATGGGTCTCTATCGTATTGATGAACTATTGTAAATTCTTCACCCTTTTGATTATAAAATCTTCCATTATCCAAATATTTTGGAGTTGGTTCTGTCAATGGAAACTTATCTTTATTTACCCAAACTGTTCCTAATTGTGTTGCAAATCCTCTCTCTTGGTCTACAAAATCTACACTATGTTTATAATGGTCTAATCTCAATAAAACATTATATGCAGCTTGGTCGGATAGTTGTTCTGGGTTTGCAGTTGTTTTACTCCATCTATAAATGTCAATAAATAGGTCTCTCATTGCTTCTTTTTTGCCAACAATTGTTCCTGCGCAATAACTGATTTGGTCTTTCATTCCAAAATCCCATTCCATAGGAAATGTTGTTCCACTATTTACACATGCCCATGGGTCATCTTTTAATCTAACACATTCACTAAATGCAAGAATATCCCTTCTCATCCATTTGTTCAACCATTCGGTTGGGTCTTTTTGAAATATTACATCCTTTACATCTGTCCAAATTATTACATCAGTATTGTATTGATGTAAAAGTGCATACATATCTCTAAATCTTTGTAGAATGATGTGTTCCTGTAATTCGGAATGTGCAATTAACCAACCTTTACCATCTAAATAATTTATAACTTCTTGTGAAACATCATAGACCAACATTAATTTTTCACCGTTGAATCCACTTTGTTCAACTGATTCAACATATGGTTTAATGTCATCTACTCCGTATTTTGTTATACAACCTACTATTGTGTATTTCATTATAACTGTTTTATTATTTCAATATCTTTTACATAATCTGCAATCTCATAATCTTTCCAATGAGTATAAGTTGGATATAAGTCTGGTCTTTCGTGATACCAAGTTTGAACCATTTGTGGATTTTGAACAACTTCATATCCACCCGCCATAATAACCAATTGTGCTAAACAATCTGACCATCCAATTAATTTATGTTGAGATGCAATCATATCGTAATTAAGTTCTAATATAGGTCTAAATTTTTCCCAACTTTTAGTCCACTTTTCACAATCAACAATAAATCCGCCGCCGGCTCCATATCCTTTATTACCAAATATGTTTAATGGTATATCTGTGTTTCCTCCGACCTGTTTAACAACATCCAATAAAACTTCCGGCATAACATTTGTATTGTATTCAAAAACTGCTATTCCAAATTCATTACCTTTTATGATACTAATTGGTTTAAGAATAAAACTATCCTCTTCTAATATTATCATAAATTTAGAGTCAGAATATTTACATGCCCAATATATGTTATCACACCAAAGTAATGAATTATCCATTGGCCAGCAATCTCTACCAATATTATGTTGTTGATGGTTTCCAGGATAACCTATTTGAAATGGATTTTTTGAACATTGTGCATTATATTTTTGTGCAACTTTTTTATAATTTTCAAAATCACCATTATCATCTACTTTAATATAGATGTCTCCATCAGGATAGAATTCTCTAAACTTACGAAAAGCATGGTCAGCTGCTTCCCAATTTTTATATCCCCACAAATATGCATTTAACCACTTTCTCATATTACCAATTGTATCTTAAATTTGGACAATGATTTGGAAACCAATCTGAAATTGGTATGAATACATCTTCACCATCTTTTTTACAAAAATTTATGATAGAATCTTTACCATTTAAATAAACACATGCATATTCATTTTTCATATCTCTAATTAAAATGTTATTTTTTCTATATTGTTCTAAAAAACTAACTTGATTATTATAGATTGATATTTTTCCAGGATTGAAATACAATGTGAAATCAAGTCCATTTTCATTTTTTAATTTATTATAAAGTTTATTATTAATCATACCATTTGAAATTTGAGCATGTCCTGCTATATCCATTCCGTCTTTTGTATATCTCTCATTATTCCAAAGTTGACATAAATAAATCATTTCAGGAGTTTCTTCATAATAATTCAACATTTTATCAATTCCACTATCTGTCAAAGAATAATCATCTTCAATGAAAGTTATAAAATCGGATTCATTGTTATCAAACTCTAATACATTGTGCCAACTAGCATAAGAACCACCCAAATTAGGTCTTTTTAAGACTATCACATTTGTAAACTTTTCAAGTATTTCATAAAAATAAGATTCTATATAATTTGAATCAACGCTCGATTCATCCTGCGTATATACAAAATATATTTTATGAATTTTATCTTTAAATTTTAATAAATTATCTAAATGTGTTTTTGCAAAAAATAGATAATCATTTAAATAACCATCTGGAACACGATCTCTATTTGATGAAAAATATAAAGCAATTGCTACTGATGTTTTTTTCATATTTTATTTTTTAAAATCATTTGTATGTATTCTCTACCACGAATTGTTTTGGAATTTCCATTTTCTACAAATCCCAATTCACTATAAAGATTCTTAGCAAAATTATCAACGAATACCCAAAGTGATGCATATTCTTTATCTTTCAAATAAAGTTTATATGCCTCTCTTGCATATCCTTTTCTTCTATGTTCTGGGTGAATATCTACACCAACTTCATCACCATTCGTTCTAATATACCCCACACTATTTCCATCTACTTCAATTATATACCAATTTGGGGTTTTATCTAAAAACCATTCAGTACATTGTTGTAATGTAAATATTGAATCATTTTCTAAATTTACTCTCGTTGTTTCATCATTTCTAACTTCCAACAAAAATGGTAAATCCGATACAGATAATGTTCGTAATACCATTACCAACCTTTTTTAATACAATCAACAATATATTGTCTTTCTTCTTGAGTTACCCACCAACCTACTGGTATTGAAACTACCTTTGGTAATACTCTATCTAATGTTGGTAGAGGACTTCTAAATTCTTTTACTGCAGTATGTTTATCGTTTCTCTCATGTACTTGTGATACTACGATGCCACAATCTTTCATATGTTTGTAAAATCCATCTCTATTCTCAACCAATAAACTGTAAATCCAAAATGCCGAATTGTGGTCTGGATTTCTTTCTAATAAAGTTACACCATCAACACCTTTTAAATTTTCATCATAGAATTTAGCATTTTCTCTATGCTTACCTATGATTGTTTCGGCATCTTTTAGATTTTCCATACCAACAGTTGCACATACATCATTCATATGGAATTTGAAACCCCACTCTACAATGTCTGCTTCACAACGAAAATCTTTTCTATTACCACCCCTATCAATACCATACCAACGAATTAGTTTTGCTCTATTGTATAAATCTTGGTGTGGTAATAACAACAATCCACCATCTACTGCGGTTATGTGTTTGATTGCCTGTAAAGAATACATAACCATATTACCATGATTACCCAACTTCTTTCCTTTATATTCGGAACCAAATGAATGTGCACCATCTTCGATGATTGCCGGTCTAAACCCATACAATTCAAATGATTTGTCTTGTATCTTTTTTAATCTATCTAAATCTAATGGATATCCGCCCCAATGAACTGCGATGATTGCTTTTGTCTTTGATGTGATTTTTCTTTCTAAATCATCCAAATCCATATTAAGAGTTTTCTCATCAATATCAACCCATTTGATTTTTAAACCATTTGCAAGAATAGGCCAGTTGGATGCAGTACAAGTTAATGCGGTTCCTAAAACTTCATCACCTTCTTGAATTCCTGGCCAATATTTTTCTCTAGTAGAATATCCATCTGCCGTTACTATATTTGATGGTTTTTTTAATAAATGTAATGCTAAATGCAATCCTGATGTTCCCGAGTTAAGTGTTACTACTCTATCGGAATTAAAGTATTCATTTAATTTTTGTTCAAATTCTTCCACTTTTGGTCCTTGCCCAATATATCCACTATCTAAAATTTTTCCAACTTCAATTTTAGCATTTGGATTCATATACACTTTAAATAATTGAATCGGTGTGTTAATTTTTTTCATATTTTTTATTTTAAATAATTTTAATTACAGGAAATAAAATAATAAATTTACCATTATATCCATCTTTTTTTAAACTTTCAATAATAACATCTTTGAAATTATGTGCCAATATTAAAATATAATCAACATTGTTTTCTTTTAAATATGTTCTATCTTTTATTTGAATACCTGTACCTGGTATAAATTTGTTTTGTTTTAAGTCCGTATCATCTACTACAACATCTAAAATAGTATGGTCTATTTTTGCACTATTTAAAAATATACAGCCCTTTGCAGCTGCTCCAAATCCTATAATATTTGACCCATCCGCTTTTAACATTTTCAAAAACATATTACAATCAGAAATATGGGATTCTATAATACCACCCCAATTTTTGTAATACTCTTCTGTTATTAATTGTTCTTCATCTATTAATTTTTGAACACCATTACATGCCTTTAAATAATCCTTTTTACTTATTAAAAGTCTTAATGTTCCACCATGAATTGGATATTTAACCGCCTTTATGATATGCAGTCCAAATTTTTCAAATAATATTTTAAGTGGTTCTATTAAATAGAAATATACATGTTCATGATATATTTGGTCATATTGTTTGGTTTCCATATTACTTTTCCAATAAGGAAATTCCAAACACCAAATACCATGTTCTTCCAAACTTAAAGATATTGCTTCTACAAAATCTGCAATTGGTGGTGTATGTTGAAACACATTTGTTGATGTTATTAATTTGAATTTTTTATTTAACTTCTTTGCAGTTTCTACACCCCAAAATGCATTATGCGATGGAATTCCTCTTTGTTCACTCAATTTTGTAAGATTGGTGGATGCATCTACATTTAATACATTTAAGTATGGTTTTTTATTTAAAAATGTTCTTAACAAAGTTCCGTCATTTCCACCAATATCCATAACATTATCACCTTCTTTCAAAAAGGTATAATGGTCTACAAACCAAAACATTTCCTTACAATGTTCCGCATAAGCTTTTACAACGCCTGATTTATATGCATATTGTGAAAACATTAAATTAGGGTCTACATTTTCGGTAAGACACGATAATTTACTTTTAGTAAAATATTGAACTGCAAGTTTGTATTTGGGTGATTTAAATGAATCTTCTCTCGTATCCGCCAAATTATTTACCAACGGCATTTCACCTAAATCAATGTATGTAAATTTATCCGAATCATTTGTAATCGGACAATTTATAACTTCTGTAACACTTTTATTCATTTATTCTATTTCATTTTGATTCAATATAAATTTTGGTCCAGGTATTCTTATTAAATTAAAATCCAATTCTGATATTCTTTTTATATTTTGTAATAAACCTGATTTATTTACAAATTGAAACATAGAATGTTCTCCTGACTGTATTTGTTTTGTTTTATAGATTTCTTCAATAACACTACCATAGTAATTACTAAAATAAGAAATATTTTTGAAATTACCAAACATAATATTATCATCGAATTGGATATGCCCTTGCCAATGATTTGATGCAACATATAAAAATTCAGAATTACCATACATTTTTATTGCAGTTATTGCTTTATCTACATCAAATAAAGATAAATCAAATCTACTTCTAATAACAACATCATATGGTTTATTAAATATATTTGAGTATTGCATCATATTAATAATTGCATTACTCATACTATATGATAAATTTATGGTATGATAAGATGTTGTAGCGTAATAACTATCAGATGGTATTACATCTACAAATTTGTGTGGATTTGATACCGACATTTCTTTTGGTTGGAAATCTTCTATAACTTTATTAATATTTGTTATATCACTTTCTCTATCTTTACCATACCAAGTATGTATAAAAACATCCGTATTTAGTTCATTCATTAAATGTTTCCATTTACTAATATCATATTGTCTTGGTTGACCTGATAAAACCAATGCTACTTTCATATTATAATTCGTTTATTAAATTTTCTGCTATAAAACTATATTCTTTTTTATAAGATGCAACCCTAACACACTCAGCTGCTATTAAAATATCCATATATTTTAAATTAACTTTATCTTTTATATAATTAAATGATGCTAAATCATTTTTATAAAATTTAAAACTAAAGCATAATTTGGCAAAATCTATTTCATATGAACCGAATTTGTTTTTATTATACAATGGGTCTATTAATTTAAGGCCAATTTTAGTTGGTATTATATTCATAACACTTAAATCACCATGAGAAAATGAAGGATTTATATTTAACTCATTTAATAATTTTAATAATTTATCACCATTTGTTATTAATGCATTATTAACTAAATGATTTTTTATATTATCAATATATGATTTAAAGTTTAAATCATTTAATTTTGAGTAACTTTTGTAACTATCAATTAAATCAAAAACATCATCTAACACAATATCGGCATCTTTTTTTATAAACTCCATTAAAATAGAATTATTTTCAAACTTATAAATTTTTGGAATTTTATTTTTATTCATAAAATTATTATACCATTCATTTTCATAAGGAACGGTATCTCCGATTTTTAAAACTCTTTTACCAATCTTTGTTACTTGATTATTCGTAAATCCGGTGCTTAATTGATTTTGCCTCAGTTTTCTGAATGAAAAATTATCAACGTATATATCTTGTAATGTTCCAAATCTATATATTTCACTACTAATATTTGCTTTTACTTTACTTCCATTTTTTACTAATTTTTGAACTACTTGTGAAACGTTTGAACATTCGTTTGAGTTTTTATTAAACTCTTGCACATCTGGAAAATAATATATACCTGCTCCGGATTGTTTGAACAACTTTTGCTTTTCATTACACTCCACTATATTTCCATATCTATTAATTTTATAGTTACTATAATTTAATAATTTTTCTTTGTTTTCAAAAGTAAATATAGTTGGATATTTTAATTTAAAATAATCTAATTTAATTGGTATAATATCACAATCGACAAACATAACAGGACCGGTCAATCCAATAGTTCCTTTTAGTAATGTTTCTATTTGTGAATTTGTTTTTTCTATTAAACGTATATCAACTAATTTATTATTTTTAAATGTAGAATTTAATTCATTAAAATAAGATTCATTTGTTAAAATAATAACTTTAGAATTTTTAAAACTATTCGTTAAATTGTTTACTGAAAGAACTATTCCGGGAATACCTTTATATAATAATAAATGTTTTGGTGTTTTAAACAAACTCCCCATTCTTTCATTTTTTCCATTTATAGGATAAATTATATTCATTATTTTCCGTATTTTGCCCAATCATTGTGTTTAAATAAACCTTGATTGTGACCGACGTTGTAATTTTGTTGTGACCACCATTTACTAATATTTCCTTCCAATGCAATACCATCACCCACAAAAGGTCGGACTGTATCTAAATAAAATTCTTTTTTGTATAAACAGGGATTATTTGTCCAATTACCATATCTAGATGTTGTATAAAACATTTCTTCCGTTCTTTTTATTTTATCGGGAAAATCCACAGATGGGTCACACCAATGAATTGAATCTAATAAATGTGGTGATGTGCATCCGATTTCCTCATCATAATAAGTTAGTTCTTTTCCAATGTGTCTAAAAGAAAAATGTGGATATCCTGGATTTTCTCTATGTCTTAATCTTACCACATCTAACCCATTTTCTATTGCCTCAATACTTCTTTTAAGAGTCCAATGAGTTACTTCTTTATTTTCTACTAAATTCCAATCATGCTCCAATACTAAAACGTATTTAGATTGTGCATTTTCTGTTAATTTAATAAATGCCTTACCTATTCCAATATTAGAATTCATTCCTATAACATCCAATCCAAAATGTTTTGCAATTTGATAATCTTGCTCATTGAATTCTTGAAATAGAATCGTAACATCATTTACTATATCAAATAATCCATTTTCATAATATGTTGTTAAAGTATCTACTAATACTTGTCCACTTTGCCAAGATAATATACCTATGCTGATTGGTAATTTTTCCATTGATTTATTAATTTATCTACTACTTGAATTTGTGTATAATTGTTTAAAACTTTTTGCATTCCATTAAATGCAATTATTTCCCTTTCTTGTTCATTTTCATTATAATAATTTATTTTTTCAATACAATCAAACATATCATTATACAAAATTATTTCTTCACGTTCTATAAATAATTCATTTAATTTTGCTTCATTCGGTAAACGGTCTGTTATAACCAATTTACCACATGCCATTCCTTCAAATAATCTTCTTGTTACTTCACCATATCTACTATTTTGAATTACCATTAAACCACTATTCAAAAATTCCGTATGTTCTTTTGCATCCATTCCATTCCGATTTGCAATAACCCCTTCTGCCCAATTTGTAAGATAATCTAAAAATTGTGAATTACCCGGTCCTCTACTCGTAACTCCAACATATTTTGGTTCTACATTCATTGGGAATTGAACGGCAGTATCGGCCCAATGTGGTATCCATTCTGCATTTATTCCTCTTTTTTTGTATTCTTCACAAGCATTTGCTGCGGGTGTGATTGTGTAATGAAATCTATTTGCTTTTGGATAGTTTCTTTCAAAATTTTGTGGGTCATCTCCACTCTCTTGTATCCAAAATGCCGGAACTAAATCTTTATTCAAATATTCCGAATCAAATCTACCCCAATCCATAAACAATACAATATCAGTTTGTGGTTTAGAATCTATCCAATTTTTTAAATCGGTATCATTTGTTTTTATTATATCAATTTGCCAATCTCTTTTTTTAAATTCATTTATCAAAGACATTGGTGTAGACCATTGTTCTCCATCTTTGTAATCGTATATGAATGTTATTTTAGTTCGCATATTCTTCTCTTTTAAATTCTATATCATAATGATTTTCTCCAGTTCTGTTATATGGTGAATATGGATTCCAATTTTCTCCCATACTTACAAATTGAGTTTCTGCGTAAAATCTATTATTCCTTTTTACTTTATCTAAATTTATAGTTTTTGCATAATTGCCTTTCATCCACCAAAAATTACCAGAATATAATTTCCAATTTGCCAATTCACTATACAAAACACCGAATGTATTAAAATCACTTTTTTCAAATATTTTAAATACACTTTTTACTTTTTCAATATTAAAATAATGCATTAATTCTCTCCAAGATTTTATATTTTTATAAAGAGCTTCTTTTTGTTTTGATGCACCTTTCGTATGAAAATAAAATATAGAATCCGAATCGTTGAAAATGTTTCTATCTTCTTCTATTAAATCTAAAGTTGTAAATTCATTTCCTTTACAACGAATATCTCTAATTTTATAATTTACTTTATTATAACCATAAATTTTTTCAATTATGTTTTTTGAAGATATGTTTTCATTGGCTATTGAAATTCCAATATTTAACTTAAATGGAAAATCAAAATGTTTTTGTATTAAACCAATTTGTTCATCTATAATAGATTCAACACCTTCAATTGCGTATATGTGATAATAAACGTGTACCATTATAAAGTATCGTAATAATTGTTTTGTTTTTCTTGTCTATCTATCGTTTTGGGATGTCGTATACAATAAACTTCATCGGTAGGAAATGCTGTGTATGATTGAAATCCAACTATTCTTTCATGCACTCTACCACTCCAACCAATTTTATCGGAATTTTTGTAGATACGGGTTTGCACATCTGGAAAATTTACCCATCCTTTTTCGTTTACATTCCAACCCCATTTTTGAATATGTGCTTCTGTCAATCCTTCGACTGTGTTAATACGGGGAACTACAATAAGGTCTTTATCAGTATTGTTATCTAAAATATCTTCTAAATTAACAATTAAATCCGGCGTAAGATATTCATCTGCATCTAATTGGAATATCCATTCACCCTTGCATTGTGAATTTAATAAGTTCTTCCATTGTGCAAAATCATTATCGAATTCGGATTCAATGAGTGTGATTTTATCGGCATTTGCTTGCAGTTCCAAATACTCTACCATTTCGATAGGTGATTTTGGTGTATCTAATAAAACTACTACTTCTGAATTTTCTCCTTTGTAGTTTAGTAATTGTGTAACTAATCTTATAATTTCTTCATGTTCATTACAAGCCGTTATTGCGTAACTTAATTTCATTTATGTAACTTTTTAATTTATCAGTTGGTTGCCATCCTAATCTATCAATAGCATCATTATTAACTCTTATAGTTTCTCTGTAATTTCCTTTTTGTTCAGACATGTAAACTCTGACGCATTTAAATTTGTCAACAAACATTTGTGCAACTTCATTAATGGAATAATTGCATCCCGTACCCAATTCCCACGCATCTTCATGCTTCTCATCACTCTCCGCTATTCGTATTAATCCATCTACTATATCGTCAATGTGTGTGAAATCTCTACGTTGCTTTCCATCACCAACTATCGTAATTGGATAATTTTTTTCAATTTGAGCTCTCCAAACCCCAATCACCGCTGCCATATGAGAATCAACCAATTCACCAGGCCCATATACATTATAAAAACGAACTATTTCAGCATTCAAATCATAAACGCTCTTATACATTTTTATCCATTCTTCACCCATATGTTTACTCATTGCGTATGGAGATAACATTGGATTATGATGGCGAGATGATGAACCGGCATATATTAGTTTTGATTTATTTTGAAATGCATATTCTACTACCTTTTTGGTTCCATCTACATTGACTGAAAATGTTGATGTTGGATTTTGAAAACTTGGTTGTATTCTACTCAATGCTGCTAAATGAAAAATGTAAGTATATGGTTTATCATCTATATTATCCATTGCTCTAATATCACCACCTAAGAATTTTGAATAAAATGGGATTTTAGCTTCTTTACCAATAGAAAGATTATCTATTACATCAATTTCATAACCACCTCTTCTATGCAATTCAGCTACTAAAGCTGCACCTACAAAACCACATCCGCCTGTTACTAATACTTTTTTCATTAGAATATTTTTTCGTTTGATGTTGTATAACTCCATGCAGAACCACTAGGATATCCATATGTAATTGATGATGGATTGTATGAACCACTACTAAATGATACTATATTTGGATTAGCAATTGTAATATAACCAGTACCAGGTGTTGTTGTGATTGTTCCAAATGAACCACTACTACAAGTTATTTTGTATGGATTGTATGGGTCTGTTAATGGACCTGGTGTAATATGTGGTAATGTTACAAATGGTGCTGAATTTGGAACTCCCCAACCTGGTCCAATTGGTGTTCCTATTCTTTCTTCATCAGTAACTTCTGCTAATTTTTCTTTTAGATAATCCCATTGTTTTGGAGTGATATTAAATTCGTGCACTCCTTCTGTAAACCCTTTTAACCAAATAACAAATTCTTTTGATGTCATAATTATACATTTCTTTTTTGTGATTTTGTATCTATTCCGATTACATTTTTATTTTTAGGAGTAATTTCATTTACATCCATATTTAATTCAATTACTTTTTTTAAACCACTTATTTTATATGTTCTATAAGAATCATTTGTAATTGCTGGCATTTTACTTATTGTTTTTTCATAAATCTGCTTTGCATTTCCTCTCATTTGTAATCGTTCTGTTTCTTCATTTACAAATTTACCAAAAAACCTTTTAATTAAATTTGGATTTACATTTGATACTTTTATACAATGTATTATATCTTTCGCTCTTGATACAAAAAGTGTAAAAACAATAGGGGCAGTTGTTTCGGTAAATCTACCTTTATCACCATCCGCATACTCATATTCTTTTATAAGATAAAATTTACCCCTAGTCATTTTGTTAGGGGCAATATTATTTCTATCATCTACAAATTTACGATATATGGGATTGTAATTACTCATTATTTATTTAACATTTTCAATTTTGGTAATTGTAATTGCTGAAACTTTGGTTGTGTTTTAGTATAAATACCATACTTGTCCAAAATACTATCAAACAATTTTGTCATTTTTGATAAACTAAAGTTTTGTTTGTTTTGTTTACCCAATTGGAATGCCGCAATTTTATATTTATCGTAGTTTTTGTAGACATCCTTTATACTTTGTAATGCTTTAGAAATATTTACATTAAACCATTGTGATTCTTTTAATAGAAACTGGTCTGCAGCTGATTCGTGTACTGTCTTTAATTCACCATCCAACAATACTGCTCCATCTTTTAAGAAATCCAAATGCCCACTCCAATTAGAAACGATTACAGGTTTACCCGTCAAACTGAATTCTAATAGTGGTCTACCAAATCCTTCACCCTTTGTAAAATTCAACATTGCTTTTACTTTTGGATGTTCATATAATCCATTTAATTCGGATGGGGTCATATCACCATGTATCAAATATACAGGAACTTTACCATAATCCTTTCCCAAAGCATGTTTTATTTTTGAAATTGTAGCTTCTCTATCTAATACGCTAAACCCAGCTGCCGATGTTTTTAATACCAAAGCGGGTTTTACTTTTTCATCTTTAAATGCCATTGCGAATGTTTTAATCATCATTCCTACATTCTTTCTATCTTCACCCAATTCACCTTTCAACCAATGTCCTACGAATAAGAATACAAAATCTTCTTTGATTTGGTCTAATTCAGTAACACTAGCCACTACATCTGTTCCAAAATCGTTTTCATCAAATCCTTCAAATAAAACCTCAACAGGTTTTTCAATCCTATGTTGACGTATTAATTGTCCTGTTTGTTGATTTGCCTCATTATAAACCGTTCCAACTAAACTGATTTTTGCATGTTCGGATGGTGTTATAATTAAATCCATTCTATTACAACCGTGTATCCAATCCAAAGCACATGCTGTGGTTTCGATACCCGCTGTTATTCCAATATTGTAATGCCCAATTGCTTGGAATTCATTTGGAACAGTCACTTGTATATAAATGTCAGGTTTTTCTGTAATTTGTGGTATGATATTATCGACTATCCATTTATGGAATTCATTACTATAATTTAATGCATCCATTGGAGTTTGCCCCCAACGTGTGCTGATTATTTTAATATTGAATTTATCTAATTTATATAAAGAATGTAACAAGTCTCTAGAGTGGTCACCATATCCACTTCTTGTTGCTATTGGTGCTTGAAATACTAATGTTGGTTTCATATTATAACTTAATTAAATTGAATTTTTTAATAGGTTTCCAATTTGCAAATGCACCTTCCATACCATCGGCTAAAGATTGGCACATATATTCTCTACTTAGATTTCCATCCCCTAACATCCACTTTCTACCTTTTAATCCTGCTGCTTTTCTTTCTTCTCTACCCATATCATACCATTCTCTAATCAATGGTGCTACATCCAAGAAATCAACTCTATCATCAAAAATATATGGAGTAGGAACCGAACCCGTTGTTGAACGAACTGGCCAAATTGGTTTAACCCAATCACCCCAAACGTGAGTGTTCTTTTTATATCTATCATGCAAAGAACCAATCTCTACATAATCTTCTGCTGTTAATAACTTACCACTTCCCTTTTGTCTAAATCCACATTGGTCTTGCATACCACCCGTTACATTTACAATGATTGGGGTTCCAGCCATTACAGATTCTGCAGTTGCTAATCCAAATCCTTCGTTTGAAGCCAAATTGATTGTTACATCTGCCAAATTGTAAAGATAATTTAATTCCGCTTCTGTGTATCTATTTGGTGCAAAAATGATATTTGCATCAGGCATCAAATGTTCTGCTACTTTGGGTAAATCCGTTCCGTTTTCATCAACAGGAGTAGTATGCATTAACATACAAACTTTATCCTGTTGTTCGGGTCTTAGAGTTTGTCTAAACTCATCAAATGCCAACATCGCATCTATTGGTTGTTTTCTACGAATATTTCTATTACTCCAATACAATACAAAATCATATTCCTTATCTCCAAATATACTTTTCTTAAAATCTTCTGGAACATCAACAGGTTTATAATCTTCTGAATTAATACCATGTGGAACATAACTCACTTGCCAATCTTCCGGTTTAGTCCAATGTTTTTCCTTATCCCAACTCCAAACTCTTTTAGTAATACCATAAGTTTGTTTTGAAATACATCCAATCCAATCACAACTTTCGTAATAATCTCTATTGTATTTTGGGTCTGGCAAATCATCCCAAATGTGATAAAAGAATAATGGTGTAGTTTGTCTAATTTCATGCGCCATTTCATACAACCAAATCCAATATCTCGGGTCAGTAAAGTGTAAGATTGCATCTGGTTTTTCAATCATCATCAATTGACGAATTGCATCGGGATTACCATATCCATCGGATGGATAAATTTTAACGGATGCATCTTCAACACCCGTTCTTTGTCTAACATCTTCCGTTAAGTCTAATACTTTGCCGGCTTCTGGATGTTTTATTGCGGCTCCCAATTGAACCCAATCATATTTATCAACCGTTCCTAATACCAATTGTTTAGAAACGTTAGCGATTCCACTCGCCATTCTTAAATCATCTGAAAGTAACAGAATTTTCTTTTTTGCCATAACTAATTTTAAATATATATTGCTTTAATTTAAATTTTTTAATCCTCTATCACATAATCCTCTTTCAAAAAACTCACACCATTCGCAAAGTTTAGTTGCTTTTTTAGGATATTCTATGTTGAGGTTATAATTACCCTCCGTATCAAATACGATGTCTACAAACTCTTTAAAACCCTTCCATGCTTTATTTATAGATGGTTTACCATTTGCTGGAACATGTCTACTCATTCTATGCGTTGGTATATCTTCTTTTACTTCAACTTTTCTCTTCAATATAATAAATTCAACATCAATAATATCTTCCGAAATGTTTAGTAATTCGGCATAGAATTTTTTATATAAAAGTATTTGTGCATTTTTAACTGGATCTGATTTTTGATATTTACTCCAACCTCTTGTAGATGTTTTGAAATCTATAATTTTATATTTGCCAGTAAATGTATCTCTAATAATCAAATCTATAAAACCCATAAAGTTTACATTGTCTGCAATCTTTGTGTTTATGGGTTGTTCAATTGCTACTAATTCATCGTGTTTTAACGAAAAAAACTTATTGAAGTTTTTAGATTTTTGAAACCATTCTAATAATACTTGTCCATCATAAAGAAATTCAATCATTTCTTCTTTTGTGCAAATAGTAGAACCCAATTCACCACCAGTTTCTTTTAAATAAGTTTCTCTCATTCTTTCTTTGAGAAACTCATTTAAGTCAATCATTTTATCGGCCTGGGATTTAGAAATTCTTAAACACTTTTCTAAATAGTGCTGTAAAGTTTCGTGCATTGCGGTCCCAAATATAGAATGTATATTTGAAGATGATTCTGATAAACCATCTATGTATGCTAATTTGTATTGCTGTGGACATGAACTCCACATACTATATTGTGAAAATGATACTCTTGCCATAATATTTTTAAGATACTAAAATTATTCGTAAACACCAAATAATTTTTCAACACTATGCTGAATATATTCTACCCATTCTTTACATCCTTCTGAATTTGGATGTCCTTGATTTCCTTCAAAGAAAAAGTTAGAATTTTTATATTTTTCTTGTCCTAAATTTTCTAAATAAAATTTGAGAGTTTTATCTTTTGAAATATAATTAGGAATTGAATTTATATAATTTATAATATTTTTATGTATAATGGGTTTTGCTTCTTTTTTATAAAAAATCCAATTAGAAGGTTGTTCTTCTGCAACATCCACATCCCAACAATCATTATTTTGATTTGGATTTATTAATTGCCACTTATCATTTACTTTTTCAGGAATAACTTTAGTAATACCATCGAATATAAAAAATGGATAATTATTTTTATTAAAAAAATCTACCAAAGAAATAATTGCATTTATTGAGATTAATACAGAATTTGTTACATTCATATAAAACGGTGCCAATGCAAATTTATTATCATAAATAAACTTTGTATGATATGATGATAAATCCCATCCACCAAATCCATTTTCTCTTATAAATTGTGCAGGTGTTATGTGCCAATATTTGGGAAAACCATTTACATCTGGAAAATCTAAACAAACTAATGTTCTTAAACACTCACTTAACTGAATTCCAAAAATAGCATTTTCAGCTATATCTTTATTTATGGTTGCATATTGTATTAAATTGGAAGTTAAGAATTCGTTTCCTGCTCCACCCACTCCCAAATTAATACATTCTAAATTATTTCTATTTGCAAAATATGTAGCCCAAGAACCGGCTTCTTGTAATAAATGTCCATCTGTAAATGAACAACCTGTAGCTACTAAATATTTTTTATTAAGCATTATATTTTTAACTTCAGTTTTGTAATTTGTTTTTTATCTGTTCCGTATTTTTCACAAATATATTTAATGTTTTCTCTACCCTCTCTCGTTGAGTATAAAACTTCAATATATTCTAAAGCTTCTTTTTCAGAACATTGAAAATCTTTTTTAATTAAATCAATAAGAAATTCTTCATACTTATCTTCCGATTTTCCTTTTGTATATTTTAAAAATTGTTTACCCTTTGGAATAAGACTAATATACAATTTATACATTTCCTTTGGTTGTAATGTTTGAGTCAAAGGTAATAAGGTTGCAATCATTTCAACCCACTCCGGTTTCATTGAAAGGAATCGGTTAATCATAAAGTTACTCCAAGATTTCTTATCCTCTTCCGATAACTTATCGAAATAGTTTGGGTCTTGCTCTGCAGTAATTGCATTCAGATGGTCGAATAACTTTTTAGCTGCCATTATTCGATAATTTTTGATTCTTGTAATTCTTGTGGTAATAACTCATTTAAAGGTTTTCCACAACTTGCACACACATACAATTCAATAGGCATAACCGAATCTTTTGGTGCTCCTGTTAATAATCTACTAATTTTTTTGAATCTGTAACCTGGTAAAAATATTTTTCCACCACATTCACAATCCATATCTCTCGCATCATTTAAATTAAAATTCGGCGGTAATTGGTTCATTCCTTGTTCCATTATTTTATTATGTTTAAAATTTGAATAATTGTGCTCATAAACACTATTTCTTTATCTACAACCAATGCATCCTTTGAAAGACCATCTGCAATTGTCAAAATTGTATTTGCTACATTTCCACTTGCATATTCATCTACTCTATCATATAACATTGTATACATTTCGGAGTAATCATTTAGTTTGTTATCTGCTACTGCCTGTCTAATCTTCATAAACATATTTCTTTTATCATCATTTGATTTTAAAAGGTCAATAAGTTTAGTTGCAAAGTTTGCCTCAACCATTACTTTATGGTCTACTTTCAATTCACCCTTTGCAGATTGTAATTGACAAGTATTAAGTATTCTTCTAATATCTGGATAATATGAATTAATCACATCAGCCATATTCTTTGGTTCATACTTAATCTTTTCAGTATCTAATATCTTTGCTACCTGAACTGCTACATCCTTTTTAGTAGGAGGTGTGATTGCGAAAGACTGACATCTACTTTGGATAGGGTCAATGATTTTCTCAATGTAATTACAGGTTAAGATAAAACGACAATGTTTACTGAATGTTTCCATTAAGTTTCTCAAAATCGCTTGTGCTCCCGGTGTCATATAATCAAACTCATCTAAGATGATTACTTTGAAACCTGCAAATCCAACCGACGATGCGAAGTTCTTAACTTTCGTTCTTACGGTGTCCACATTGTTTTCATCCGATGCGTTGATAATCATATAATCACATTTTATTGTGTTTACGATTAATTTAGCAAGTGTGGTTTTACCAGTTCCTGCTTTTCCGTATAACAACAAATGTGGAATATCGTTTGCATCTAAATATTGCTGAATTGTTTCTTTGATGGTTTCATTACCAACATAATCAGCAAGAGTTTGTGGGCGGTATTTCTCCACCCACAAGCTATGTTCTCTTTTGTTTATATCATTTGCGAAAAAACTCATATTATTTTCCAGTTGAACCGAATCCGCCTTCGCCTCTTTCGGTGTTAGATAATTCATCTACTTCTTCAAATTCAATTTCAGGATAAGGTAAAATCATAATTTGTGCACCTCTATCTCCTACTTCGTATTTGTGTAAACCCGTCTTTTTAAAAGTAGCTTGTAATTCACCCCTATATCCACTATCAATTACTCCTACCGCATTTGATAAAAATAAATCATATTTTCTAATGGATGAACGGGGGAATACCAATCCTACAAATCCTTCTGGTATTTCCATTGAAAGACCAAATCCATAGGATATATCCTGTTTGTTTTCATTAATGATTGATGTAATCACTAAATCCATACCAGCATCGCCGGCTTTTGCATAATTAGGAATTACTGCTTTCGGATGTAACTTCTTGATTTTGACTTTCATTTTCTTGCTCTTTTCTTAATTTTTTAGTTTCTTCACTAATTGGTCTTGGGAAAATTTTAAATTCCATACCATTTTGTCTAAATACCAAAACATCTTCTGATTTTGGTTGAATTTGCAATATCAATGGAGTTGGTTCAGCTCCTTCTGTACTCCAACCAAATACAATTGGTTCATTATTGAAAAACTGAAAACACCATTCTGCATCTGCAATTGTTTGTGTTTCTGGAAGGACAATACTACCTTGTGGTTGTAATTCTTCTTGTGGGAATAATTCTAATTGTTCACTCATTTTATTAATTTGAAATTTCTACTAAATAATATTTACATACAAAATCATCAATACTAAATTCAACATTTGATAATCCATCAGTTGAAACTTTTAATTTTGCATTTGTTGCTTCTTTGTTTGCAGTTAAGATTTCTTTCAAATACTTTGATGAGAAAGAAATTGGTTTTACATCACCATCGAATCCTTTGATTGCTGTGAATGTTACTCTATTTGTAGAAATAGAAGAATAACCGATTGCCATCTTCAAATCACCACCTTCGGTAAAGATTGTGAAAGTATCTACATCACTCAATGCACCTTTTGCTTTGATGAAACGGTCTACCATTTGAGATGTCATATCAATCTCAATTCCAAATTGAGGAAGTGCTTTCAAATCTGGAACCGGAGGAATAACACCCAAATCAGCCAATTGATAAGAAGTTTCGGTATCATCCGAACTCAATTTCAATGTAACTGCTTTATCACCACTTTTATCAACTTTTAACTTAATATCGTTATCCAAAACACCAATCATATTTTTCAACAATGATGTTGTATAAATTCCAATATTAAATCCATCGGATGTATATCCATTGAAACCGACTTCACCCAATAAAGTTTTATCATCAGAAATAAATCTTACTGATAAACTTTTTCCTTCTGCATTCCATGCTACTGATTCAATGAGTCCACCCAATGAATACTTTTGAATAAATTTTAATAAATTTGCTTTGTTCATAATTTTGTTTTTTTAAGTTTTATGTTTTACTAATATACGAAAAATATTTCTAAAATTCAAATTTTTCTTTTATATGTTTAAATAATTTTGCAACATATAATTGATTTTCACCTTCGGTTGCGTGTAAGTTTTCATCTGCAAAATTTGGATAATCACCATCAAATCTGTTTTCATCCATATAATCGGTTTCTAAAAATGTGCCATTCCAAATAAACGGAATATCTTTTGATTTTAAATAATATGTTATTAATTGATGATTTTTATACCAATTTATAAAATCTTCTTCTTTATTTTGAAGTTCTATCATTTTTGCCCAATTACGTCTACCATCGGTATCTTCATCAAAATATCCCCAAGGTTTTGGATGATATGGTTCTATACTTCCATCCGATTTATAAAATTCTCTTCTATACGGATAGGTATACATAACCAACACCAATGATGGTTTTAAAATATCCGTCCAAGTCAATATAGTTCTTGATATGTAATCATTACTCCTACCACTTATACCCAAATTTAAGTCAACTCCATTTGGAATTTTTCTAGATAATAAATGAGGCCAAGTTTGGTGATTATGAACATTTATTCCTTCAGTATGAGAACATCCAACTGACATAATTCGTATTCCTTTCTTTTTAGGAGAATCTCCTCTAAATCCAAATTCATTAAATGTGTAATAACAATTGCCTTCATCAGAACCATTCCCTAATATTTCTTTGTCTATTCTTTCCTTTATAGACCATTTATATGTTGCAATGTCAAATTCTTCTGAATTCCAAAATTTAAGTGCTTTCATAATTAAAATGCGAAAAACTTTTGTGCTGTTTTTGTTTCATTTGATACTTTTTCCCACTTTAATGCGTTGTAAAAGTCATCAATTTTATTTTCTAATTCTGCTTTATAAATCTCATCTCTATCAATGTAAGTTTCGATAAAGTCCATAACCTCTTTCGGGTCATTGTAATCTTTGAATGCCAACCCTTCTAGTCCTAATGGGTTTGTTTTAAGATATACCCACTTTACTTTATCACCATCTCTGATGGGTTCGTGTTTATAAGGACAGTTAAAGAATTTCAATAATCTATTGTATGCAATTCCGGCTTTAACGTGTGCAGGTGTTCCTTTTTCAAAATCTGCAATTGCTTTACCTTTTATCCAACTACCATTATCATACTTACTTAATTCTTTGATTGCTCCACCTTTTGCTATTTTGTTTACAGGCAATCCAACCATACTCTTTTTGAATGTCAATAATGAATCATCTATGAATGCGTTATCTTTACCCATTAGAATATCTTTTAGGGTTCTTGCCATAAACTCCTGAAATGCTTTTGGAAACGATGAACGAACTACATCTAGTCCCTTTACGTCTAACTTATCACAAGGAATTCCATTCTTCAAAATCATCCATTGTGCGTATCTTTTCTTTGCTACCCAAAATCCTGCTTTACTGATATACTCTTTCTTAATTTCAAATCTATGTTTCTCTTTTGGAATAAAGAAAAATCTTTCAGCCAACATATCGTAAAACTTATTTAAGAATGATTGAGTTTCCTCTGCAATTGTGTTTACCTCTTGTGCCATTCTTTTTTCATCAAACTCTTTGTAATTAGGATATCTATGTTTCACCAAAGGTTCTGCCATCATATAAATGGAGTCGGTATCAATGTAAACATTGTAATCTTCTTTTGTTCCTAACTCTTTCCAATATTTGATGTTTGCCATTTCAGCGGTTTTCTTAATTACCACCTGTCCTGTCAGAGTTACTGCTTCCGCATTATCTACATCATAGAAACGAAATGCCGGTAGACCCAACACACCATACATTGAGTTCAAAAGGATTTTCTGAACGTGTTGTCTTTTACCATAGAATTCATATTGTTCTGTGTTTCCTTCTTCACCATATTTCTTTTCCAACTTACGATATTCAACCCTCTTTTGAAACCATGTGTTAAGGATATCTGCAATTAGACCTGGACTATCTTGTGAATATAATACACCATTTGCCGCAACACCTAAATTACTATCTTTAATTACTTCTGCCAATTCCTCTTTGGTATATTCGTATGTATCATCTTTACCAACAATTGTGTAAGTTCCAACATCTTCACCTTTAATCCACCTTTCTGCATCCCAATTCTGAATTTTACCAATCTTTGTTTCTGGTGAAATGTTTAAGGTCATAATGATTGATGGATATAGAGATGTTAAGTCCAAGTCATAAATCCAATCATACTTACCAACAATAGGTTCTTTTACATATGCTCCGATAAATTTCTCCTCATTGTTATCACGAAGTGCCTGCATCCTTTCTTGTCTATCTTTTGGTTTGTTTGTTGCAACCAATCCTTTAACCTTTAAGTATGCCAAACATGCACCTTCTAACCACTTTGATGAATAAATGTAATCCTCATACGGAACATAACCAGCGTGACAAATTGCTCTACATAATTCAATGAATTTCAGTTTTGCATCCATTGCCACAACAAGGTCAACGTCCACAATGTTATACTCAATAAACTTTGCTAAATCGTTTTCAAAAAGGTCATCCAAGCTACCTTCGTATTCTACTTTACCTCTACCCAACTCTTTTGTTGCGATGTGGTTTAGGGTGTAACTACTTTCCAAACCAAAGTTGTATTGCTTATACAAATTGATATAATCCAAAATAGATACACCACCAAAAGTCCACTTGTCTCTGTAAGGTGAGTAAAAACATTGTCCGATACGGGATAATCTTTTTGCATGTCCTTCACCACAAACGTTTTTGATACGATTATACAAATATGGAATATCAAAGAAATCTATATTCCATCCCGTAAGAATAGTCGCATTAACTTCTTCGTAGTAATTAAGGAAAGCAAATAGGAGATTTTTCTCGTTATCGAAAATGTGAACACTAACTTCTCTACCATCTTTGGTAAACTTGTCCTCATTTTTCTTAATTTTTCGTTGTTTATCTAATACGAAAACATCAAATAGATTTGTTGCACTATCATGTGCAGCAATTGATGTGATTTCGTTTTGAGCCTCTTTTGTGTTTGGAAGTCCTGATATCATTTCCACCTCAATATCGAATGTCATTATTCTATGACCTGTGGATGGGATATCACTATCATACATATCAACCAATACTCTTGTAGTTTCCGGCACATCACTTTCAAAGAGTTCATCTGCTTCATCCTTTTCCCACTTTGAAATTCGTGTCAGTTTATCACCATTCATAGAACGATACTGTCCGTATGGGTCTTTTTTGTATGCATACTTTCGGTATGGCATTGTAAAGTAACCACGGGTATCATCCCAAATGTGAATTGTGTTTTTTGTTCTTTCGTAATAAATGTTTTGATACATATTTTATCGTCCTACGTCTGCTAAAAATTTTTCTTTCATTTGTTCCCAAGTCATTCCGATTGCATCGGCATAGAATAGGGTTTCAGGTTTTAATCTACCTTCTTCGTGCAATTTAGAATATCTTTTGATTGCTTGCTTCTTCCACCAACGGATTGTATAATCATCACCTTCTACAAACTTATCCTTCATTACTAATTTATCTTCGGTAATTTTATCACAAAGGAATTCATTTCCATTCTCATACATCATTGCGAAGTATACACCTCTTTGAAATCCGTGATGATATTGGTCTGCTTTAATACCCAACTCTTTGAATATTTTTGTAATTATCTTTTGTTTGATACCACTTACAGGTCCGTTTCTATCATATCCCATATTGGCACCGTTTCTGGCTCTTTCTTCGGTGATTTCTTCTGCATACCACTCTGCTCTATTTTTCTTTAACCATTGATGCCACGGGTCATAAAACTTATCATCAGGTTTAATACTAATCTTACCTGCCGTTTCACCTAATGTTTTGAAATGCGGAATAGCATTGTATTGTGAGTGAATACCATAAAGTGATGTTGTTCCAACTGCGATTAGAACATTCTCATATTTTTCTTTCCAATGCTCTCTGAATGCGGGGGATGTTGTTAATGCTGATACCAATTTACCACCCAAAAAGTTATAACCCAAAGGTTGAGTTGCTATGATAGATGTTCCGATTGCAGTGTTATTTAATTTACCCTTTTCGAATTTATCTTCTTTAGTCCATCCAATATACTTATCTCTCACGCCCATTGAAGTAACGTCCGAACCCAATGATATTACACCCAATACTTTACCACTTACTCTATCCTTTACGAATGCTTTTACATTTCTACCCGGATTTGGTGTGAACTCCATTGAACTAATTAACTTTCTCATATAAGTCCACTTCGTTGCTTCTTCACCTTCTTCAACGATTTCTACATAAGGTTGCATGTTTTGAATTTCTGCAATAGTTCCTTCTTTATCGTTTATATCTTTCGGTTTCCAAATCTTATCGTATTGTGCATGAAGTGCAGGAAGTAGTTTCATACTACCGTGCAAATCTTCATTCCACTCTAACCACTTTTTGTATAGAGTTTGTTCCTGAACTGACATTGCAAATAGATAATCCAAATTATCTATCAATGCTTTTTTCTCTCTTTCGAAGTCAAAAGTTTCTGTATTTGTTTCTTCGCCTGTATCCCAAAATTTCATATGTTTAATATACGATTTTTTTCGCACATTACCAAAACTTACTTGCTAATTCAGTTTCGGGTGCGATTGTTAAATGATGTTCTATATCTTTATTAAATTCTTTTGCATTTTTTGGATATTCTCTAACTGCATGTTTTAGAGATTTTAAAATTGCTTTCTTTTCCTTTTTATCACCTGTAATTACTTGCACATATCTATGCTTCGGTGGTTCTTCCCTTCTCCAAAACTCTTTATATCCTTGCTTTCCTATTTCTCTACGAAGATGTTCCAAATTACCACTACCCCACATTGAGAATACAGTCCTACTATGAATCCAATCGTATGGGTCTTTTGTTAGAGATATTCCATAGTTTGGCATTAAAGCAATTTCTGTGTTCATTCCCTGATATATCCAGTTAGTTGCTTGATATATTCCACCCAAATGCTCTTGTCCGTTATCTGCGTAAGAAATTAGGACTTTGATTGCTTTATCATTTTCTCTAAACCATTTGAAAGATTGTCCTATTGCATAACTTTCTATGTTAGCACCATATCCATCATCACAATAAAGACGAGTAAGTTCTAATACATTATCTTTTGTAAGTTGTTCTGAAATTGAATTTGCCGCTCTTGCACCAACAGGAAATCCGTAAACCAAACATCCGATAAGTTTTTCATTATCACCCAATGCGTTTACTTCATCGGTTCTATAAAATATACCTAAAGAGTATCTACAAGCAGTCCATGCGTGAGTATAGTGTTTTTTAACTATAATCTCTTTTGCAATTGATGGACTTATTTCTCTAATTGTAACTCTGGATACATCACAATATTGTTTGTTTGCTTCTTTCATTATTTAATAACCTTTCTTTCCAATTTTTTACTAACGGTTTTACAAAAACTTTTTTTATAGGCGATTCCGTAACAACATAGTGTTCTCTACCTACTGCATACTTTGCTATGGCTGCTTCTGGATTAGTTCTAGCCAATTCACCTCGTGCTGAATTTTCTTTTTGCCACAGTAATACCGGTGCCTTTTTAATAGAATTTCCTAATGTTTCACCAATCATTACCCAATTATCGGCCAGATATACTGCACCATTTCTTTTATTTTCAGAACCTTCAATAAGCGGTTGGACAAATGTTTCTAATAATACTAATTCATCACCATATTTTTCCTGCCATCTTTTAGCACCATTTTCTCTTAATAGTTTAAGTGCCATTGTTCCTACATTTTTAATACCATTATCAGGCACTAAACAAAATCTATAATTATTTGCTACCTTATTTGAATTTATTAATCTAGTTTCTTTATCCCAACCAATCCACCTATCCCTTACACCGATTGCTAAAACGCAAGAAGATATTCCTATTGCACCGATGGGTTTACTATCTGATGTTCTATAAATTAAATAATTAATTCTTCTCTGTGGAACATCTTTATATTTTACATAAGAATGATGTGTATCTATTATGTTTCTAAAAATAGAATTTTGTTCTTTATTTAAACATTCTTGTAAAAATATTGGATAATCATATGTTTTACTAAAATCAAAAAATGACATTTTAAGCTTTTTCATACGGCCACTTTAGCATATGTTGCCATGTTTGGTTTGTAACTATTTTTTTAATATTAGCAGGTGATACACCATTATTTCTAGCCAATACTTTTATATTACGATGTCCAACTTTCCATAGTTCTCTAATCGTTTCAACTTGCTTTTCAGTAAGTTTGTGCATCGGATGCGCTTCACCTTTTAACATAACCCTAATATACGGAATTTTTTTCATTATAACAAATTCAATTTTTCTTTTAATTCATCATAGATAAATTGAGCAATATGTTTATACCCTTCTAAATTTGGATGTTGATTTCCTTCTATATTTAAAGAAGAATACCAACAATTATTTTCAAAAAGAGGTTTTTGAATTGCTTTTTCAACATTTTGTAAATATGATGCAAAACTATAATCAGGTCTTATAAATCTACTAAAATCTATATTAATTGGTTCTTCATCATTAAATGTTGGATAGAATGCATTAAAATAATATCTGTTGTGATTTTTTAATATTTCATCTATTTTTTTATAATCATCATTTGGACTAGTTGTATTTCTATATGGAAATGAAAATGCTACAATTATTAAATCATCATCCAAAATTTCATCAACATTCTCTTTTATTATTTGATATATTTCTTTATTTCCTATCGCACATTGTCCCATATTGATAAATGGTATATCTAATTTTTCTGCCAAATATCTTGGCCAAGAGTTCATTCTTCTATAAAAATCTTCAAATTTATTTGGATGCGCAGAACCTTTCCATTTTATACTATCACTAATACCATACCCATGTGTAAATGAATCACCAAATGCTACTAATCTCATACTATTTTATAGCTTCATTAATTGCATTTTGATATGCTATCTTTGATTGTAAACCAGTAAATCTTTCTAACAATTCACCATTCTTTTCAATGATTACGGTCGGAACTGATGTTACTCCGTATTTTTCTACTTCAGATGTATATTCATCTATATCAATATCTTCAAACTTTACATTTGGATATTTACTTTTGATTTCATTCATTACAGGTGCTAACATTCTACAAGGTCCACACCATACTGCGCTAAATTTTTTGACAGTTACCATTTCCGTTTATTTTTGATTTTAAAATATCATATTCTTCCAACAATGAATCTACTATTGGATGTCTATGATTTGTTAATAATGTTTGTGATGTCATATCTTTTACTTTACTTGCTACTGATATGAGAAATTTAAATCCACTTTCTCCTCTGTTTTTCAAATCCACTTGTTGCGTATCACCACATACTACCATTTTACTTCTCAATCCTAATCTACTTACTATCATTTCCATCTGGTCTGTTGTGCAGTTTTGTGCCTCATCTACGATTACAAATGAATCCAAAAATGTTCTACCTCTCATAAATGCAACAGGAACAATTTCAACTTGTCCGTTTTCTATAATTTCATCAATCTTTTCTTTGTTGTAAAGTTGATAAAAGTTTGCATATATCGGTTGCATCCAGGGTTCCATTTTTTCTCTCAAGTCACCTGGTAGAAATCCAATCTCTTCTTTGCTAACGGTGGGTCTTGTGATGATTATTTTTTGTATTGTTTTTTTAAATAACATATCCAATGCAACCTGACAAGCTAAAAGTGTTTTACCACTACCCGCTTTACCACTAAGAATTGTTATTGCGTTATTTAAAATTTTTTCTTTTGCTAATTTTTGTTCTTCATTAAGTTGTAACTGAAACTTTATTGGTCCTTTTGGTTTTTGTTTCTCTTCTCTTATCTTTTCAGTCATTTCTCTGTGTTTTGCTGATTGATTTTCTCCCATACCTCATCAAGTTTTTGATTTCCTTTTAAGTATTTTGGTTCATATGGACAATGGCGGCAACCACTACCACAGCAGTTGCCTCGTTGAATATGATATTCAGGAGTGAATACCACTCTACCATTTTCCAAATAATATAACGTCTTATCATCTTTATTTAACTTCACACGCACCTCCTGCACAAGCTAATTCACCACTTAAGTCCGTATTATCTGCTAATTCAACTACTTTTGATAAATCAACATCGTGTAAAGATTTCATTAATTCTTCATATTTCTCTTTTGTGCAATCTTCAAAAGGAGCTTGGATATAAGTTCCACCATCGTAAGGTAATACCGAAAGTCCATTGTAGAAATCTTTATTTTCCCACATCCATTCACCAACCGCATCCCATTCATGTTCTCTAATCGAAACGGTTGCAGATACGTTGTGTGTATTGTTTCCACTTCTATGGCCTGGTTTAATCCACTCACTATGCACTCTCTTAACTCTTTCCAATAATTGAATTGGTGATTCGGTTCTAAAGATTGCAGTTTCAGGTGCTTTTTGTGGAATACCAATTACTGCCGTATCATGTGGTCTAAAGTATTCATCTTCCACTAATTCGGGATGATTTAACATAAGATATTGGTAAATACTTTCATTCTTACCTACTCTTACTCTACGAATGTAATAATCGTTGTGCCACGCGTGAATACCCGAACTGGTTCCTAATGTTAATGATGTTGTTCCTGCAGGTTTAACTGTCGTTGTTCTTGCTGAGTGATTGATACCTAACATATCTGCAACTCTTTTATTTTCTTCTTTAACAACTTTTGCTGCTTCTTTCATATTCATTTTCAATACTGCACCACTTCCGATACCTGTCATAGATACACCAATAAGTGCATCCTTTTCAGTTGTTCTTTGCCAGATTGGTCTTAAATAATGGAAATCAGTATAACCAGCTTGTAATGTTCCGATGAATGATGCTGCTTTAACTCTTGCATTCAAATCAGCCTGGTCAATCACATCACTTACATTCACCTCACATAAGTTACAGAATTGGAAAGGTCTTAATGCAATCTCACAACATGGATTAGTTCCCCAATCTTTATCGTTTGATAAGTAGATACCAGGTTCACCTGCTCCACTTGCTTCAATTCTTTTCCAAAGGTCTAAGAAATATTCCTTTGTAATTTTGTGTCTCATCAATACTGCTGAGTTATTTGCTCTACCTCTTTGTGGATTTGTTTCCCACCATGCACCACTCTTACAACTAATCATATCTTCATCGGTTGCTGAGAATAAACAAATCAATGCGGCTCTTCTAATACCACCCGCCAATACTGCATCTGCAATATGACAAACCATATCATGAACTTCAATTGGTGTTAATTTATCACCATCTTGCTTTGCATCTAATATACCTTCTAATTTAATCAAACACTCTTTAAGTGGTTGAGGACCTGGTGCTTTACCACCCGATGTAATCAATCGTGCACCTTTTGGTCTAATATCTCTGAAATCAAATACTGGTTTACTTCCACCGAAGAAATATGCTTTTACCATAACTGAAATTGCATCTGCCCATCCTTCAATAGAATCACCGATTAAAAATCTTCTTGTCTTATCTACGTTTGGTTTTCTAATTTCAGGCAATGCATCTACGTGATGTTTTTGAACTGAATATCCTACACCCGTTCCACCTAAAAGTAAGAACATAATTTCAGCAAAAACTCTATAATCATCAATTGGTGCAAATGCACAATTGTAAATTCTATTTGGGCTGATTTCAATTGGTTTACCTGCAAATTGCATTGAACGCATTGATGGTAAACATTTCTTATCATACACGAATTTGTAGTTTTCTCTAATTTCGTTTTCTAATTTTGGAAACTTCTTAATATGCATATCCATATTACGAGTAACCAATTCTTCCCATGTTTCCCTTCTTTGTAACTCCGGAATATATTTTGCATACTTCATATAAACCGTTATGTCTGATAAAATTCGTGTCGAAATGTCCATTTTTTTGTAAATTTTTTTTGTTTAGTTAATATAATTTTTTTTCGGAAAAACCCGAAAATGTAAAGATAAATATGGACTCTAACGGACAATAGTTCCATTTTCTTTAGTTAATTTTAGGTTTTTTTCAAAAAAATATTTTTTTATTTTTTAATACTTATTACCCCATATTTTCTACATATTTCTTATGTAAAAGTTTCTTTTCCAAGCTTTCACCGTTTTTACTTTCTTTTGTTGCCGCCATACCATCTACTGATGTAGCTGCGAACACATCCATAACTCCGTGAAACGTATCAATCTTTGCCGGAAATGTCATACCATCTGGTCCAAATCTATTTTTTACAATGTGAATACGACCTGTGTTTGATAATTTATCTTTTGTTTTTCTACTCACACTCATAATGAAATCCGCCGTTTGAACTTTCTTATATGAATCGCCCACACTATCCGCTTGAATAACTTCGTGGTCTATTGCTGCTCTATTCGTTTGTGTTGCAGTCCAAATAGGAATTCCACTCATACCACTTAATCCTCTCAACTCCTCATAGATACCACCCAATTCAGCATATAAACCATCACTTGCTCTATTACCACTCTTTAATAAATCTGCGTAATCTATGATGATTAATTGTGGATTGAAACCACTTGCTTTTACTTTATCAATATGTGCTGAAAGTGTTTTTGCGGATGCGAATTGTGGTGGATAGTATTTAATCTTTACTCTACCCTGTGTTTGTTTTACTTTACGAATAATATCATCCTTTCTTAACTTTTGGTCTGCGGTTGCAATATTAGTAAGAATTGTAATGTATCTTTGTCCAACATATGATTCGGATAATTCCAAAGTATAATGTAATACATTTACACCTCTTTGTAGTGCCGCACATGCGATTTTAGATAAGAACCAACTTTTACCGATACCAGATGGGGCCATTACCACACCCAATTCGCCGGGTCCTAAACCGCCATCCATTAATTCATCAATCACATCCCAACCGGTTGCAACTGAATCTCTTTTAACTTCTTCTAAAATGTTTTCAAAATCATCAATAAAATCTAAACCCAAATCATTTTCTACACCAACTTTGGATGCAGCTGTCATTGTATCTATAATCTTATCATACTGACCTGATTTTAGTAAATCAACGGATTTTAAGAGAGCTTCCTTAACCTTTTGATTTTTGGCGAAGGTAAGATACTCTTTCTTAACATAAGGTAAATCATCCGTTCCTATTTGCTGATAAACACCCTTTAACTGCTCAATGACAGTTTGTTTTAAAACTTTATCCTCAATCTCTCCCACTTTGATTTTAAAAACCTCCATGGTCGGACTCTTACGAAACTCATCAAAATAAGTTTGCGTTTCTTTTACAATCCATTGGTTTGCTTGAGATTCAAAGAATTCGGGTTTAGTAATTTCGTTTACCTGCTCTAAAAATTTTTCATCCGAAATAAATGAAGCAACAACTTTAGATTGATACGATTGACCATATTTTACCAATGTATCTACTGCTTCCATTATTCTTTAATTTTTTCTTTTCTTAATTGCTTTTTTGATTTAACCTTTTCGGTTTGTTCTACCGATTCCTCAGTAATTTGTTCGGTTTTTGGTTTACGAGTTACTGCTTTCCACTCTTCCTTTGCAATAAATTTCCAAACACCACTTGCTACCTTTTCTTCCGCATCCTGATTATCGGTTCTGCGAATTTCATCTAAATCGTAATTTTTAGTTTGTTTAATACATTTAATACACTTCATAGTTTGTTTCCTCCATGTTTTTTTTATTATCTAATAACCATTAAAATTTCTGATTCTCTAATCAAAATATATTTTTTACCACCCACTTTGATTTCCGTTCCTTGATGATATGGTGGAAGAATTACTTCATCGCCCACTTTTAAACTCATAGGAATTGCTACTCCATTTTGTGTAAACAACCCATCACCAACTGCTTCTACTACCGCTCTTTTAACATCTTCTTGCTTTGCTGAATCGGGTATAATAATACCACCCGCGGTTGTTTCTGCCGGTGCTGATGTTTCTGTTAGAAGAACTCTATCTCCTAAAGGTTTTGCTAATTTGTCTGCCATAACTTATTTTTTTAAAATTTTGAAATATGTCCAAATGTTGATTGTAACCAATCGTTTATATCTTTAAAAGCATCTATAACACCATGCTTTAATCCTACTTTTAAGAAACCTTGTTTATCAAACTTAGGAACAGGTTCATCGTATCTATCCATAATTTTCAAACGAAGATTACCACTAAATTCTGGTTCTGCCAACTGCATCAATCTACGATTTCTTTCGCAAATTGCCAAACCATTTTCAAATAATTCGTGTGCTTTTATTTTTTTATCCAAACTATTTACATACTCAATCATACTTTCGGTTGAATGATATGTTTCTTCTGCAAGGATAGGAAATGCTTTGATGATTGATTTAATCCCCAAACCATTGATACCTTCGATATTATCGGATTTATCACCATCAATCATTCTAAAATTGATAAAATTGTGTGGATGAATACCAAATTCTTCCAATACTACTTCGGGTGTGTATATTTTCTTTTTTGTAGGGGAATAAACCGAAACATTTTTATTTACCAATTGTAAGAAATCTTTATCAGATGACATTAAAACTACTTTTTCATCATCTTTTCTCAATTGCGTAGCAATGTAACCCATAACATCATCTGCTTCGATTCCATCATATAACATAATGGTAACAGGTAAATGTGTTAGGAGTTCTGCCAATGCCACCATCTGCCTTCTCATTGATACCTGCTCATCTTCAGGATTCATGTCTCCGCCGGTGATGGCACGATTAAGGCGGATTTTGTTTTTAGCTCTATCCGCCTTATATCCTGCGTAAATATTTTGTCTGCTTTTGGAACCACCCTTACCATCAAAAGTTAATATAACTCTAGTAGGGTTAATTAAACGGATAGCGTAGCCGATACTCTTAAGAGTGCCGACTATACCTCCAATATGGTCACCATTATCTGAAAGATTTGGTGCTGTTGACCAAGAACGAATGAAGGTATTAAGACCATCAATAACTAAGGTTTTTGAGTTTTTATGTAAATCTCCAAAACTCTTATGTTCTTCATCTATTTGTTTTAGTATATCTAAATACTTCTTATTAATCTGACTCATTTGCTACATCCGTTGTTTCATCAACTTCCTCTGAAGCGGAACTTTTATATTGTAAAATTGTAACCTCACATATCTTTCGATAAATTTGGTCTTTTAAATCTTCGTTTTTAAGAATTTCTGCGAAATCTTTTGATTGGAATTTCATAACTTCACCGGTATCGGTGTCGATATATTCATACCATGCACCTGCTTGTTTTACCAATTTGTTATCTTTCATTGTTCCCAACCAACTTCCGTAGTTATCAATTCCTCTATCGAAGAAAATAGAGAAATCTGCGTGTCTCAATGGTGGTCCTAAACGATTTTTGATAACCTGTGCTCTCACTTTGATACCAACAATCTTATCACCAACTTTAAGTTGTCCCATAGATTTCAAACGAAGTCTAACAGAAGCATGGAATGCTAATGCTTTACCACCCGATGTTGTCCAAGGGTCACTAAATGCCATTGCGTTCATCTTTTGACGAAGTTGGTTAGTAAACACTAAACAAATGTTTTGTCTACCAATCATATTCGTAATCTTACGCATTGCTTTGGAAATGATAATTGCTTTATCCGTAGCGTAACCATCTTTATCATAATCAGCTTCTAATTCTTTCTTTGTAGATGCTGCTGCTACCGAATCTACTACGATAGTAACCAATCTATTTTTATCAGAAGTTCTAATTTTCTCAATGATAGTTTCACAAGCTTCAAAAATACCTTCAACCGTATCTACTGAAACATATAATAATTTTGAAATATCAACACCAATTGCTTCCAAAAACTCCCTATTAACAGCAGTTTCGGTATCAATCAATACGGCTACTCCACCTTTCTTTTGTGTTTCAGCTAACAGATGGGCGGAGAGCAGAGATTTTCCACTCTGCTCTAAACCCGTAATTTCTGCTATACGGCCAACTGGCAAACCACCATAAGGTCTATTAGAGATTGCTACATCCAAAAGAGCGTTACCCGTAGATAACCAATCTTTTACGTTGGTAGGAGCATCACCACCACCATCCGTAAGAAAGTATGCAATTCTACCATCCTTATTTTGTTTGTTTAATGAGTCTGCAAGTATACTTGCTAAATCCTCTTGTACTTTGGCCATAATTGTAACCTATTAATTGTTAAATAAATCATCGAATGCCGATGCTACATCATCTGCTTTTTTAGGAGTTTCTTTTTCCCAAGGAAGGTCACCATATTCCTGAGTTCCACCCATATCAGTCGAAACTGAAGATTGCTTTTGTGCAATTGGTTGTGTTTTTGGTTTTGGTGCTTCTAATTCTTCAACTACTTCATCATCTGCAGCTGCGGAACCTGGATTCAGCCAATTTTCTAAAACTGATTTTAATTCAGCGTAAGAAAGTTCTTGATACAATTCAGTAATATTCTTTTGATTTTCCAAAAGATTTTTTACAACTGCAGGGTCATCTGATAATTTAGATGTTGCAGGTTTGATACGAATTGCGGTTGTTGGATAAGCTGCGTTTGATTCTTCAGCGGAAGTTACATCTAATACGATATCTCTACCGGTCATTGGGTCTGTAATATCTCCGTAATCAGGATCAGCAATGTAACCCAAAATGTCTTGATAAACTGTCTTACCAAATCCCCAAAACTTAACACCTTCGTTTTCTTTACCTCTTACGATAACAGGTACGAAAGTTCTCAATTTTGGTTCCATTTTCTTACCTGCTTTCCAATCATCAGTATCACCTGTTCTCTTAAGTTTTTCTGCAAACTCAACGATAGGGTCAGGTCTACCAAATGACATTGGTGACAAGTAAGTTTTGTTGTTAATGTTGTAGTGAAAATAAAGTTCGATAAACGGAATGTCCTTATTGAATTTGTAAGGAACGATACGAATTTGTGATTTTCCGTTTGCTGGCTTCCAAATGGAATCAGACTTTTTTGTGTTGTTTTGAAGAGAATTAAATCTCTTAAGTGCCAATGAAATGTCCATTGTTTTTAGATTTTAAGGTTTAAAAAAAATTGTTTAAAGTTTAAGGTTTAGTAGCTACTTCCTACATAACTAAATATAACCTTTTTTACTTTTTACTATGTAAATATAAGGAAATTTTCTGAATTTTCCAAATTTATTTTGCCCATTTTCCACGCTGAACTAATTGAGCAATTATACCATAAACTGATAGGTCCTGATAGGTATCCTGTATAGGTTCTCCTACTTCATCTGGCTGTCCTAAAACTACCAATTGTTTCAATCTTTGTATTTTATCATTAATTCTAAACCAAAGACCTGTTAACGATAATTTTACATCTTCTTTTGTTTGAAGGGATGTTCCTACGGATATATTTCCGGGTCCATAATTTCTTTGTTTTTTACAAAATGTTTCATACATTTCTTGCTGAATTTTTTTAAATTCAACCATCATTTCGGGATACTCCCTTTCGCAAAATTCTACTGCTGATTCTTCTTTCATATAACTTGTTTTATTTCCAAAATTGATACCATTTCTTTTTCTTAACTTCAGGTTTTGCAAATGGTTGTGTATTATCCCAAATGTTTACAATTCCACCATATCTTACCATCATCATTTGACAAAACAATTGATGATATTCTGGTGGTATTTTTTCAAAGTCAGCTTTGATTTCAACATCCAATACTAAACTTTTTGCATCACCCGTCATAAGTTTTAAATAATCATGCATTTCTACAATTGTAGAACTTTTTATCATTAAGTGACTTCCATCACCAATATGAAACTCTCCTGGTTTCGTTTTTACTTTTGGTGCCATAACCTATAAATTAAATGCTTTTAATGTGTGTTCAAATGGATTACCTTCAATTTCTTTTACTAACTGCAACATTTGTTGTGCAAGTTCTCTAACTTCTTTTTGTGCGTGTTCGGAATTTCTCAATCTTTGAAAATGAACAAATGACCTGAAATTAAACATAACATCCATATCAATTTGTGAATTAAATGTTTTAAAGAATCTTGCACTTTCTTTAGCTCTCTTTCTACCCAATATAGGAGTTAAATCTTCCAAACATTCGTGATACAAATGATTTGCTCTATCAGTAAAGTTTTGTAATGCAATTGCCCAACGATTATCCCAATCTTCGGGAATATATGATTTATCTTCTTTTAATTCTTTGTATCGTGCACTCTCACCATTTACACTAACTCCAATTCGGTGTTTGATTAGGTGAATGTGTGTTGCTTGGTCAACCGTTACTAAAAAATGAAACGAACTCTTTTCAAAGGGTGTTTCATGTCCTTCACTTGCTAACATATTTAATAACTTTGGAATTCTATTTATTTTTTCCTCTGTTAAATCTCTACTCGTTGATGTCCACGCAGATTGTGCATGGGTTAAATCACTACCATAAAATCCCAATAACTCTACTTTATTTTTCATTTAATTTATCTTTTAGTTTCATTACTAATGAGCATGTTTCATACTCTTCAAAATCAATAAGTGTTTGAAGATTTTCATCCAATAAATCAGTAAATTCTCTGCTATCAATTGAAAGTGTTATAACCAATATGTTTTTTATAATGACTTGTGCAAAGTCTACACGTTTCTTTTTATATTTCATACCATAGTCGATTCCTTCAACTATTGCTTTTGATATTTCTCTTCTATGAGTTTGAAATATATCAGAAGGTTCTTCTGCGTGTATTTCTATTGGTTCAAACTTTTTTCTTCTTCCCATATTTCTAATATAGGAAAAATATTTTAATATTCCAAATTTTCTTGCGTATTAAAACTTTTTAATACTTTTGTTGGTATTTTTTTATACCCAATGTTAGATGTAGTGATTATACAATTTCTGAATTCTTCCCAATCAATCATATAGGAGTTATCTATTTGTCCGCCAGTTTTAGATTTAACTACTTCGTTTAATGCGTTAATTGTATATATTGTATTTGATTGCTTCTTTCTATGAACTAAAATAGTTTTCCATTCAGAAGGTATAGCTGCCGAACCTTTCTCTACATTAAATGTAATGAAAACTTCTTCCGGCTTTAGTTTACTTTCTAAAACGAAAACATTTGGATTAGTTAAAGTGTAGTTAGTTAATACGAAATTGGTTGATTTTTCTAACTCTTCCTTTGTTGTAAATAAGCAAAGTAATTGTGTGTTCATGTTAAGCTACTCCATTTTTTCTTTTGAAACAGTTTATGGTATCTTTATCCCACTTATAAACTGTATTGAATCTTCCAGTTGCACCTGTTTTACTTCTTTGTCTTTTTTCTCCAATACGAATCTTTTCACCCTTATCGTTTAAGAAGTATGCAATTCTAACCGAACCTGTAATTTGATTTTCTTTTGATAATTGAAATTCTTCTTTTGTAGAACCAAACTTTCTAATAAAATCATCCATATTGTTTGTATTCATACAACTAGCTATAATATCATTATTAATTACACCAACACCACAAACTACTTCAAATAAACCACCATATGCAAATACACCATGTTTATCACCCATTGCACCTGCCATATGGAATTTTTCAATAAAGTTTGTAGCATCCATATAATCACCCAATCCAACTTTTCCTCCTGATATTGGAATTTTGATTTTATTCATTTCATCCAACATTTTTCTTTCTACCGCAACTGAACGTTTTCTTATATTATCTATTTTTTCAGCAACTAAATAATCTAAACCATAATGTTTTTTCAAATCATCAACAACTCTTCTATCTCCTGATGATAATGATTCTGGATCGGTTGCGGCAACTTTTAATAAATTTTTAATTCCGTCACCACCTTGTCCGTATTTTTTTGCTATCGCTGCCAATCTACCTTTACCACTTGATGATGTATTAAATTCCAATGCAAGTTTATATAATTCTTTAGGATTTTTTGTCATCATTTTTTTAGCAGGTTCTGCAACAACCGTTTTCAATTCCGATTCAATGGCATTTAATTTTTGAGTTTGTTTATCTATTAAAGATTTTAAAGCCTCACCATCTTTTTGTTTCATTTTGCCGTTTTTCACCAATTCATCTATTTGTTCTTTTTTAATAGAACCTTCTTTTTGGAATGATGATTGTGCAACGATTGCATCAAATGAATCTTTATCGGATGTGAATTTAATCATCAAATCACCCGTCTTTTGATTATATACAAATTGAGATGTATCCGATGGATTTGCTCCACCACCACCTGCTGCTACTAATTTAAGTGCTATTTCTTTTGGTATTTCTCTGCCATCGGGTGCAAATATTCTATTAGATTGTCTAACCATATCCATTTGCTGTGCCTTTCCGCCGGCATCACCGAAAAATCCATTAACAACACAATCTTCTTCTTTCCACTTATTTGCCTTTATTCCTTCTTTTATTTTTCTAGCTTTAATCAATCCACCATTTGCAGCCATCATCAATCTAGATAATTGACCATCTGATAATTTATCAAATTTACCTTTACCCGCTGCTCTAAATTCTCTCAATTGTTTAGCATTTACACTCGGAACAGCATTCTCTTGTCCAGCTATACCCGTTTTATCAGTTGCTTCTAACAATGCTCCACCCTTTAAGTTTCCGTATAAATGAGTAACTGCATCTACTAAATTTTGACTGTCGTTTTCCAATGCCCATTCACATACATCACATGAACCGTTTTCATTTAACATTGAACCGGCATTACCTGGAGCTGCTCCCGCATCATCATCCCCCTCTGCTTTGTGATATCCTTTTTTATAAAATCCTTGTCTACTTTGTCCTGCTTCAATACTAATTCTATCTATTTCAGGTTTAATTTCTTCTGGCTTTCTACCTTTACCACCAGCAAACACTTGCTGTCCACCACCACTTACACCAAATGCGTTTGGTTCGTTTGGTTTTGTTGCAGGTTGTGGTTCTGGTTTTGTTGATGTGCTTAATTTATCAATCTCACTATCATTATAGCCGGCTTGTTGGAACATGGCTTGTGCTTGTTGATAAGCGGCTTGTTGACCAGCGCTAGCTGAATTTTTATATTGTAATGCCGAACTAACTTTAATTTTCTTTTTAGTATCGGTGTTTGTAACTGTTTGGTTCATTATTTTTTCAATAGGAACTTTTACAGATTTCTTTTTTGGTTTTGCTTCTTCAATTTCTTTTAAGTATGAGAAGTATACCCTTGCTTCATTTGCAAGTTTAATTGGATTAGAAACACCATTCTCTTTTAAAATTTGTGCTAATTTTGTAACTTGTTCCTCATTTGTTAAGTCGATAATACCTTTATCTACACGATATTCTAACTCTTTTAGGATTTCTTGGAAATTTATTGACATATCTATTCTATTATCTTAAATATAATTATATGATATAAATATAAAATTTTAAGGGATTACTTTCAAATCGTTGTAATTCTTTCCCTCATAACTTCGGACGGGGAATCCACCCCTCTCCATAATAGTTTTAATATTCACCATTACTTCATCTCTTTCAATTGGATGTGTATCAATTAAGAACGCATCATAGGTATATAAAACCATTTTACTCATCTTACCATCTAAATAATCTAATACCTCGCCAATTTTGATGTAATTCACTTCAGTCTCCAATGCTTGTAGTAGATAAGAGAATACTTTTTGTTCGGTTGCTCCTTCGATTCTTCCGAAATGAATTTCCCTCTTATAGAGAGGAGTCGTTAAACGACCGGAAATTACGAACTTTTGATACACCTCTTTAATGTAATCATCTACTTTTTGGAAAAAATCAATCTTTCTTGCTTCATCATCCAATCCCCCATAAAGATATCTAAAGGTTAATAACTTTGCTTCTTCGTATGGTAATCCGTAAAGGTTTGCAAGGTGTTGGTGAGCGGTGATACCCTCTGGAAACTTATACCCAATCAATCCCGCTATCAATCGTATATGATATGACTCGTAATCAAATTGTAAAAGAGTTCCGTTTGGATTTCTACTTACGAAACAATCTCTACTACCATCGGATTTGTTTAACGCAGAGTAGTTTATCCCCATATGCCTATTAGAAGGTCTACCCGTTATTGTGTATGGATTGTATTGCGTATAAACAATATCTGTTTTTTTAATGTATTTTTCATCGAAGTTAAAACTATCAATAAATTTTTCTCTATCGACTTTCACCCCGGCCCCCTCCAGCCTTCCCAATATATTGATTGCTGATGAATATTTTCTATACCATTCTTGTCTTACTTTAATATTTGGAACAGTTTTTAAGATTTCATACCACTTCATTAAAGGTATACAATCATTCAATTCTTTAAAATCGTTTCTATACCCCTTATAAACCGATTGTGCGAACTCATTTAGTATAAATGGTTTACCATACTCTTCAAAATAAACCCACTCATAATCCAATCCTTTTGTGTTTAAATACCTATTGTCTAAAACCAAAGTATTTACATGAACAATTTTAGATATATCAAATTTATCTAATTTCTTTGCATCTATATGATTAAAATTAATTATACCATCATCACCATTGGATTGCCTAAAATAGATAAAAGACAAACGATTTCCAAATGGATGTGCTTTGTGTGAACTCCAAATAGGGATTATAAGGTCAATATTTATATTTCCACCCAAAAAAGAAAGTAGGGTAGATTTATCTTCAATTAGATTCATCATACCCTACTAATATACTAAAAAAATTTGGGATTACAAAATTATTCTCCCCAATGCTTTTTTCTCATTTCATAAAGGTCAACCGGTTCTCTTTTCATTTGATTACCTGGATTAAAATATGCACCCTTTTTTAAATAACCACCTAAGAAATTTCTTCTCATTCTTGTGGTATCTCTATTAGGGTCAGAACCATGCACAACATGTGAGTGTAAAAGTGCAACTTGTCCTTTCTTTAATACACCAGGAACTTTACGAAAATCATGCCCTTCCGGCATAACACAACTTTTACCTCTCTCACTTCTCCAGTTCAATGTATTTGTTGCTTTTCTTTCTTCATTATCTTCGATTGGTAAAACAGGCAATCTATGTGAACCTTCATAGTTCCAAACAGAACCATTCTCAGGATCGTGATTATCTAATGCCAATGCTGTATTAATGATTTCATTATGTCCACAACCTGTATAAAATCCATTTTGGTGTTGGTCTCTACCCAATTCACCTTTTGGTTTAAAATATGCCCACGTTTGCATTCCAACTATTTCACCTTCCATTAAAAATTCACATGCTTCAATCAATTTAGGATGTGCCCAAATTTTTTCACACAAATCAGATACTTTATGTGGGTGCATTAGTGGTTCAAACTCTTGCCATTTTCCAGCCTCAGCTTCATTTCTTTCACGTCTGATTTTATCTAATTCTGCATTGAGTTCATCACATTCTGCTTCAGTAAGTAATTCTAAAGTTGTAAATCCTCTGTATCTCCAATCAAATGTCATTTGTTGGATTTCTAAATCCGTAAGATGTTTGTATTTGCTCATAATAACTGTTTATAATTAAATATACGATTTTATTTTTATTTTTCCAAATTTGATATGATTTTTATCATCCTTTATAAAATTGTAAAAGATTTGGTAAATATAATCCTATGTTTTTTAATTTTTGGGATGCCAAAGATATTGCTGCTTTATTTGAATTAGATACACCTTTATCATTAATTTCCCCATTTGATTTATATGTAATATCCAATGGCCCTCTAATTCTCCACTTTAAATCAACACATATAAAATGAGGATTTTCTAAATAGTTTTCATAATCATCAAATTTTACTTCATATACAAATCCGGCCAAATCTGCCGTTTTTGTGACAAAGTATCTTCTAATAAATCCTATTTGATAATCAGTATCCGATGGAGTTGGTATAAAGTTTTTAGGATTCTTAATATTAAACTTTTCTATATTTTTTAACTTAGAATACATATTACTCTTTTTTTACAATTCTATATCCCGCTTCTATCGTTGTTTTCCAACCTTCGGATGAAATATTGTGTTTTGTATTTGTTATTTGAAATACACCTGTTTGATTATAAATTTCTGGAACACCATCTACTTCAAAATATTCACCACAACTTAATCCAGATAACCCATCTATTTCCAATGTAATATCAATCGGCGCTAATGTGCTTTTTGGTTTAATACTAGCATTCATTTTAGCTCTTAAAAAGTCATTATCTTTATATACCAACGTTATATTACCATTTTCTTTTTTAAATTTTGTTGATTTTGATTTTATAACTTCAGATAAATTTTGTGCCTCATTGTCTTGTTTTTCAGCATTAGGGTCAACTTGACCTGTGGGTTTTGCTGTTATCTCTTTCCAAGTTTTATTAATAGATAAATAATCAATTTGATTTATAGAATAATATCCATCTGCGTTTGTATATAAAGAAAAATCTATACTTTTATAAGCTTCTACGGGAAGTTCTAATTTTTTAACTTCTTCTTTTGTTTTTTTCTTTGCTGCGGCCATCAGAGTTGTTTGTGCATTAAAAACCGTCCTTCCTGCCACTAAATCACTTAATTCAAAATTAAAAGAAAAGTTTCTTACATTTGATTTAATTGTACCCGGTTTAAATCTATAAATATCGCTCTTTGCAACTGCACCAAACGTTCCACCTCTTGCATCTAATATAGTTGCGTTATCTCCTAATGAACCATCTTTTATATTTCCATAAATTAAAGTATAAAAACCATATCCCGCATCATTTATCATATTTAATACCTTAAACAAAAATTCTTTTCTTGTTCCTGATTTTTGCCACATTTCTACAACTCTAATGTAGTTTAGAAAAATATTTGCAGCATTGCCAAAAACCATATCTGTATTATTTTCATCCACTTTTGGTATTTTTATTCCATCAGGTGTCCATAAATCATTTACAGGAGTTGTTCCATCCATTAACCTCAATTCTATTTTATTGTTGCCACTACCAATACTTCCATCTATTGTAGTATCTGTAATAAATGAAATTTGCGTTTTATCCGATTTAACAACGGAAATACTAGCCATTGTTTTATTTGGAAATACAACATCTTCATTTGAAGAAATTATGTTTTTATGATAAAATATAGGAATACATTGTATTGGTTGTTTTAGAGTTGCATCTTTGTAATACTCAGGTATATCAAATCTAAATGTTTTCGTATCAATATTTCCATTAGTATTGACAATATAATTCATCAATATTTCAATTATAAAATGTAATGAAATATATGGTTTATTTGATGTTGCCGTGTCAGATTGCTTTTCATTAAGTTTACCAAAATTAAAAAGATGATTTTTCCATTTAGCTTCTGGTGCCATTGCCGTTTTTAATTCTGGTAAGTTTAAATCAACTGATATGGTTTCTAAATATTGTTCATATACCGTTGTACCAGGCGGTGGTGGTGAATATGTATTTGAATTTTGTCCACTTTTTTGGTTAAGCGGTATTGCCAATGTCATTTGATTTCCCTGTGATATGGTTAAGTTAACGGTATATATTCCAGATTCCTCTACTTCAAAGTTAAAATCCGTAACTTTCCCTGCCACCAAATCATATGTTCCCAAAGTTCTACGAAGTTTACCTAAATATACAGATAAAGAATCCGTTGTTGCTCTAAAATAATCAGAAAATCCTTCTGTAAAACTCTTATAATCTTTTTTATCAATTAATGCATCTTGAATTCTATTAAAATAATCTCCATCTGAAATCTTTCCGCTTCTTTGTATTCTATCAAACACAGGAATTTTTTCAGATTCATTTTTTTGTTTTATATCCGTTCTTCTATCTAACGAATTATCACCATATTCTACCAATAAATTCATTCCTGCTTTTAGAAAAAATACTTCAAACATTTCAAGTTGTTTCAAAGTAAAACATTTGATAGTAAGTTTTGCTGATTTTAAAGTATTATTCGAACCATCGGTATCTATATCTAATCCCTCTATAATTGGTGGTGAAACTCTTCTATTTGTTTCACCTTCTACGATAATTTTTTTACCTTTAAAATCATATCCTATTGATGTTTCATTTGTTTCATATAACATTTTTGGGTCAGATTGATTTGTTATAATGCAACCGTGATACATTGCTGCCGTATCGGTTTGTAATATTTCCTTAAGTGCATTCTCTTTTTCTTCTGCAGTTTTATACGGTTTTGATTTTACGACCTTTGCACCACTTGTCAAAACAATAAAAGGTGAAGAAAGATGTTTTAAATTTTTATTTAATTCTCTTTCTTCTAAAATATCCTTTATCCAAGGTTTTAGTGGTGCTAAATACGGAAATCCCATATAACTTATTTATTTATTTTTTGTAAATCATTCAAAATCTTTGCAACATTAGATGGTATTCTCAATTGTATACCAGCTTCTATATAAAAATTTGCATCATTTATATTATTAGCCGTTGCTATAATCCACCACATAGATGGATTTTTATAATATTTGTCCGCCAATAAATCCAATCTATCACCTTGTTCTGTGATTATGTATATATCGTTATCATCAGGAAAAACTTTTGGATATATAGTTGATTCCATATATCTTTTTTTACCTTTAGTTTCTTTTATATTTGTATAAATGTATCTATTTGCCATTTAATATTATGCTTTTGTAAATAATTTTAAATTATCTAGCAATTGCTTTACTACTTCTTTCTTTTTTTCAAAATCAAGAGTTGAAGCGGTTTTTATTTCATTACCATCAAAATTATATTTAAATCTAGTTATCTTTCCTTGCGTATCAACAGTTGGATTTTCAATAACTTTCATACCAAAACTAATATTAACTACTGTTGGATATGGTTTATCTTTGGAATCCTCTTCAAAATCATTCATTGCCCAAGATGTATTATCATCTATACTAACGGATAAAGTATCCATAATACCAAATACATTTTTATAATAACCATCTATTGTTAAATAAATAAGGTTTGGACTAAATGCAATTTGAGAAGTTTTGCTATCCGCATAAGTCATTGTTGAAAGTTGGTCATATGGAAACATTAATTCTTTTAAAGAATTAATTTTTGCAATCATTGTTATTTTTTCGGTTTCATTTGTGTAATATAATTTTAATTCAAATTTTATATTTCTTTCTATTCCCGAATATCTGTATGTATTAAATGGTGAACCCACATATTTAAAGCTATTTACTTCGTTAGAAAAATCTTCAGATATCCCACTAATACTTCCTGGTAAAAGTATATTATAGTCTTTACCATACGGTTTAATAACAACACTTACTATTCCTGCTTTGTTATTATCTTTTTTCCAATTATCCAACGCATTATCATAAACAATAACAGTTGAATTTATAGCATCATTTGCATTATCATATGTTCTTGTTATATCTCTTTCCTTTATTCCTACCTGTGCTAGTTCTTCGGGTCTGGTTTTACCTGTATTGGGTGTTGAATCTATTCCATATACGGGTTCATATTTACTAAAAATATAATCTTCGTTTCTTAATTTAGAGCTTCCTAAATCTTCTGTAGTCCATTGTGGACCATAAGATTTACCTGCATCCGGTTTTTTAAATTTTAATTTTTCTTTTAGTCTGTTAATTCCTTTTTTACTACCAAATGTATTTAATGCTCCTGCTGCCAATGCTGCAGCTGCTCCTAATGGGTTACTACCTCCTTGTTTTATTTTTCCAATTATAGAATCGGGTGCAGGAGATTGTTTTATATAATATTTGGTATTTGCTTCAACGGAATCTCTTAACAATGCCTGTGTTACTGCTGGTAATGTTATCGGTTTTGTTCTTACACCTTTTGGTTTTCTAAAAATTGTATCGGAAACTCTATTAGGATTTCCACCCAATGCTCCACCTATCTGGTTACCAATAAGGTCGGCCAATGCATCCGGTGAAGAAGTAAGTAATGCGGCACCTCTTGGTGCATTAATTATTCCTCTACTTTCAATTAAAACGGTTCCAGATAATCCGTATAATTCTTTTTTTTGTTCCTTAAATAAATCTTGGATTGTAGCCA
>JACCDT010340467.1_pt1 | contig 51272 bp, 50 predicted proteins | sample 7446291 | NCBI WGS metagenome assembly JACCDT01 (sample SAMN15323446, study PRJNA562643) | freshwater metagenome | isolation source: river surface water | place: USA:Blue River Watershed | collected 2017-08-17
GTATCACTTTTCGATCCGAACAGTGCCCTGCTGAAAAAGAAATACAGCAGGAAGGATGCTGTTGATACAACCAAGTCAAATGATATACGGATGTACAGGAAATAGGGGATTAAATCATCCAGCAAATAACTTTCTATTTGCAGCCACAAAGGAGTCAACAATTCATCCACGAAGAGTCCATAAATGACAAGCATGATGACAATCCCTACATTCATTGCGTAAATGAATTTGGATGGCTCATCCAAGAATTGTGATAGGATGCCGGCACTTTTCGATCGTTGCTTTTTTCTGAGTTCTACAGCCAAGCGGTTGAGTGAAACAAATCCAACCTCTATCCCGGCAAAAAATCCTGCCAAAATGAAAGCGATGAAAATTCCAAATAAGAAAAAGGATCCCATGGGAAACAAAGATACATCAGTTCGCAATGAACTGTCTAACCAGTGCAATGACTTCTGCTGAAGCTCTTTCAATGTCATCGTTTAAAACTACCTCATCAAACAGCTCCTTGTATTGCAGTTCCTCAGTAGCCTTGTTGATCCTGGTCAGGATGGTTTCTGCAGAGTCTGTCCCCCTTTTTTCAAGCCGCTCTTTCAAAACGGCGATGGATGGAGGCTCTATAAAGATGGACAATACCAGATTTCCGAATTGTTTTTTTACGTTGAGGGCTCCTTTTACATCAATGTCCAATACAGGTACTTTTTCCTCCTTCCAGATGCGGTTCAATTCCTCAATCGTTGTTCCATAATACAAGCCTGGATAGACCATTTCCCATTCGATGAATGCTTTTTTTTCAATCAGCTTCTTGAATACTTCCTCGTTGGTAAAATGATAATCAATTCCTTCTTGCTCATTGCCCCTGATTTTTCTTGTGGTGGCTGAAACGCTGAACGAGAGTTCTTTGGTCAGCGCAGCCAACAACTTTGATTTAACCGTTGTTTTACCTGCACCCGAGGGGGCGGTGAGTATGATGATTTTATTGGTATCCATTTCAGGCATGATCAGGAATCAATTCTTTTAATGTTTGCACCAAGTGCATTCAAGCGTTTGTCAATGTATTGATACCCTCTGTCGATCTGTTCAATGTTTTGAATGATGCTTTTCCCTTCTGCACTGAGTGCTGCAATCAAGAGCGCAACACCGGCACGGATATCCGGACTGGCCATGGTAATGCCTCGCAGGGATTGCTCTCTTTCCAATCCAATCACGGCTGCACGATGGGGATCGCATAAAATAATTCTTGCACCCATGTCAATGAGCTTGTCTACAAAAAACAACCTGCTTTCAAACATTTTCTGGTGAAACAATACACTTCCTCTTGCTTGTGTCGCAACAACCAACAAGATGCTCAACAAATCAGGTGTGAGTCCAGGCCATGGATGATCATAAATGGTCAGGACAGATCCGTCGATGAAATGCTGAATTTCATACACATCTTGCGAAGGAATGATGATGTCATCACCCTTGCATTCCATGTGAATACCCAACTGCTGAAATTTTTGTGGGATCATTCCCAAATGGGCAATACCAGCGTTCTTGATGGTGATATTGCTTTGGGTCATGGCAGCCAAACCAATAAAAGATCCCACTTCAATCATGTCGGGCAACATGGTATGTGTGGTTCCGCCAAGTGTGTCTACTCCTTCAATGCTCAACAAATTGGATCCAATGCCTGTGATCTTTGCTCCCATGCTGTTCAACATCTTGCAGAGTTGTTGAATATAAGGTTCACATGCAGCATTATAGATCGTTGTCTTCCCTTTCGCAAGGGCAGCAGCAAAAATAATATTGGCAGTACCTGTTACCGAAGGTTCATCGAGCAAGAGATCTGTTCCAACCAGTTGTTTGGTATGCAATCTGAAAAATCCTTCTCCTTGGATGTACTCGAATTTCACTCCCAATTTTTCAAATCCAATGATATGTGTATCCAGTCGCCTTCTTCCTATTTTATCACCGCCTGGTTTTGGGATGAATGCTTTTTTGAATCTTCCCAGCAGTGGACCAGCAATCATCACCGATCCGCGCAAACGACTGCTGTTTTGCTGAAATGCAGGATCCTCCAGTTTTTCCAATGCCACCTTGTCTGCTTTGAATATACAGGTATGACGATCTTTGCGATCGACCTGCACACCCAAATCCTCCAGTAAATCAATCAGCAAATTGACATCCAAAATGTCGGGGATGTTCCGAATCGTTACTGTTTCTGAAGTTAGTAAAACAGCACTGATGATTTGCAGTGCTTCATTTTTTGCACCCTGGGGAGTGATTTCACCATTTAGCTGGATGCCACCCTGGACTTCAAATGCTTTCATGAAGATGCTTTAATGGCAACGGTTATTTGAAACGCTTCTTACCAAACTTTTGTTGAGGCCTGTTTTTTCCCCCGCCACCGTTGCGGTTGCGTTGTTGGAATCCTCCTCCTTTGCCGCCCCGTTTCATGAAACGGTCATCGCGCTCTCTGTAGGCCCTTACAAAGGGGGTATTGGTGAATTCCAATTGTCCCTGTGTTATTGAATTCAATTCACTTCGAATGCTTTCATCCGGAATCAATTCCTTGTGCCAGGTATTGTATGCGAGCTTCATGTAATAAGCAATGATGTGTGCAAATCCTGATCTCTTTTCCTCATTCTCCTCGGCCATTGCCTTTGCGATCACCAATTCAAGGTGTTTGCCCAAATGAGAATACCTTGGGTATCTTTTTGGATAGGGAAGCGGTGCAGGTTTTGCCTTGAGCGATTCTCGGGTGGGAATCGGATACGGACTTTCTACCTCCAAATTGAAATCAGCTATCAAAAAAAGATGATCCCACAATTTGTGTCGGTAGTCTTCAACGCTTTTTAAATGTGGATTGAAAAATCCCATCAACTCAATGACTGCCTGGGCATTTTTTTGTCTTCTTTCCTTGTCTTCAATCGAAAGAATATGGTCCACCATTTTTTGCACATGTCTGCCATACTCCCTCATTGCCAAATGTGGTCTCGTAGTATTATAATCCATTCTTGTTGTTTGAAAGGAACAAAAATAGGGATTATAGGCGTATTTGATTAAAAATGGTCTGAAAGGGTGTCTTTTCATAATTTGCAGGATGTGCTTTTACAATGGGGTAGACATCAATCGGGCTGAGCATATCAGGCTCAACAAAAAAGAAAAAAAACTGTCTGATTTTGATCTGAATCTTCAGCAGCCCATGGCAAGCGGATTCGAGTATCCACTTTGGCCTGTCGTCAAGCCCATTGAAAACGGGAATGACTTTACGCTGGAAATGATGCATTGGGAGTTCATTCCATCATATCTAAAAACAACCGAAGCATTGTTGCATTTTAGAAAAGGCGGCTTCAATGCCAACACCGGCAAAAAAGATTTCCCCCACAATACGCTTAATGCAAGAGGTGAAGATGTCCTTCAGCGTCCCACGTACAAGGATGCAGCGAACCACCGCAGGTGTCTTGTGCTCTCATCTGGTTTTTATGAATGGCGACATCATACGCCGGAGGGAGGCAAGGATACGGCATACCCTTACTACATCAGCTTGAAAAACAGTACATATTTTTTCATGGCAGGAATTTTCAATCCATGGCTGGATCAATCGACCGGTGAAATGGTCAACAGTTTTTCAATCCTTACCACCGCTGCCAATCCACTGATGGAAAAAATCCACAACAAGAAAAAAAGAATGCCTGTTATTTTGCCGGAGCATGAGGCGGAACGATGGATTCAATCGGAACTGTCAGTCAATCAAATCCAATCACTTGCCGTTTATCAAATCAATGAAGATGCCATGATGGCCTATACGATTCGAAAAGATTTCAGACAAATGGAGGATCCCCGTGAACCTTTTCACTACGAGGAGCTTCCTACACTCTGACGTATACTTTTTTCTTGTCCATCCAGTATCCGACAATCCAACAGAAAAACATCAATGCTGCTGAATAGAGAAATGAACCAAACGGTCCGGGTGTGAGTTTTTGAAAAACATCCAAGTTGATCGCCTCTTCATAAGATCTCCCTTTGGCATCGGTGAAAATATTGAACATGATGGGGACAAAGTCAGAGAGTAAATAAATGAACAGAGGATTTTTCCCGAATACTTCGAAAAAGTAAGTCCAGTCTTTTCTATAATTGGTTTTATCCAACACATACACCAACAGGCTGATCAACATCAGATCAATTCCACAGGTATAAAGGGTAAATGAGCCGGTCCATAATTTCTTATTGATTGGAAAACTGTAATTCCAGCAATAGGCAATCGCCAACAGCACGGCTCCACCCAGCAAAAGCTTGGTCAGGGTTTCATATTCTTTCCCTTTTTCTCTCAGCATCACACCTGCATAATAACCGATGATCACATTCACGATGGAAGGAAATGTGCTGAGAAATCCCTCCGGATCAAAAGGTACACCCTCGCCCTTGTACATATGACCTTCGCCTATCAGCCATTTGTCGACTTTGAGTTGAAAGCTACCCATCATGGTATAATCACCTCCCAGGTACATCAACAGCCAGTAGCCCAGTAAAAAAACAATACTCAATATGATGACCGATCTTTTTGACAAATAATACAACATCAGGGAAGCAGCTCCATAGCAAAGTGCAATGCGTTGAAGTACACCAAATATTCTGGTGGTTTCAATCGGCTTCATCACCCACTCATTGGCCTCGTTCAATTTTACAAAGGGGAACCAATAAAGCAAGTATCCGATTAAAAAAATCAACAATGTTCTTTTGAATATTTTACCCAATACAGCTGACTGATTCATTGTTTGAAACTTCGGCATCGTAAAAGCCATGGCATTTCCTACTGCAAACAGGAAGGAGGGGAATACAAGGTCGGTGGGTGTAAATCCATGCCAGGCAGCATGTTCCAAAGGCGCAAAAGGTTCAGCACCGGATCCCTGGTTGTTGACGATGATCATGAAGCATACCGTCATGCCCCTGAAAACATCAAGAGCAGTGAAGCGTTGAGAAGATGACATAAGCGGTTGATTGGTTGATTGAATGTACAAAAAAACTTATATTCAAGGATCATTGCTGATCAATTATGAAGAGGAGTCTTGCCATGAACCTGCTCTTGTGGGGAACCGAAATGAACGCTTCCATGTTTGCTGTATTGGGCGATATCAAACGCATTGGTTTTGATGCAGTAGAAATTCCCATTTTTGATACCAATGAAAATGTATGGAAAGAGTGGCGCAAACAACTCAACAATACATCCCTCAACGCCATTGCAGTAACCATCAATGGTCCGGATGATCATGCCATCAGCGCAGATGGCAGCATGAGAGCCAAGACAATTGAAAGAAACAAGCGTGCATTGGATTGTGCTGCTATACTTGGTTCCAGTTTGCTTACGGGTCCCTTTCATTCCGCCTTGGGTGTATTCACCGGAAGGGCTTCCACTGCAGAAGAAAAGAAATGGGCGGCTGAACATTTGTTTCAGCTGAGTGAATATGCGGCTTCTTTAAATATTACGCTCGGACTCGAATACCTCAATCGTTTTGAGAGTTATCTGGTCAGCTGTGCAGATGAATTGATTGATTTGATTCATGCTGTTAATCATCCCCATTGCAAATTGATGCTGGATACTTTTCATGCCAATATTGAAGAGAAATCCATTGAGGATGCCATCAAAAAAATGGGAGATTTGCTGGTGCATGTCCAGCTCTCTGAAAACGATCGCGGTACACTGGGGAAGGGGCATATTGATTTTCGATCCATCTTGAATGCATTGGATGCAATCAACTACAAGGGGGTATTGAGTATCGAGGCGTTCAGCACCAAGCTGCCTGCAGCCAATATTTGGAGACCCTTGTTTGAGAATGAAATGCAATTGACAAAAGACAGTTATCAATATTTACAATCATTATGAAAAAAATCAACATGGCCATTGTGGGATTGGGATTCGGGGCCGAGTTCATTCCCATTTATCAGCGGCATCCGCATACCAACATGTATGCCATTTGTCAGCGCAACCAGGAAAAGCTGGATGCGATAGGTGAGGCGTTTGGCATTGAAAAAAGATATGCTGATTATGATGAGTTACTGAAAGACGAGCATATAGATGCGGTGCACATCAACTCGCCTATTCCCAATCATGCAGAACAATCTCTCAAGGCTTTGTATGCTGGCAAACATGTTGCGTGTACCGTACCCATGGCGACAAGCATAGAGGATTGCAAGGCAATCGTGAAGGCGTGCAAGGAAACCGGCAGGAAATACATGATGATGGAAACAGTTGTCTATGCAAGAGAATTTTTGTTTGTGAAAGAATTGTATGAAAAAGGTGAATTGGGTAAGGTGCAATTTCTCAAAGCCTCTCATCAGCAGGATATGGATGGATGGCCGGACTATTGGCCCGGATTGCCGCCCATGCATTATGCAACTCACTGTGTTGGTCCCGTAGCAGGTTTATTAAAATTGGAAGCAGCATACGTTTCATGTTTTGGTTCGGGTACTATTCGTCCGGAGCTTGCCAAGATCCACAACTCACCATTCGCTGTTGAATCTGCACATATCAAATTCAAAGATTCAGATTTGAGTGCTTATGTATACCGCTCATTGTTCGATGTTGCACGGCAATACCGCGAAAGTTTCGAAGTATACGGATCCAAAAAATCATTTGAGTGGTCGCTGATAGAGCATGAAGATCATGTACTGCATACTGCCAAACTTCCTGAACATGAGATTCCACAGAAAGTGAAAGTGCCAGACTATGCACATCTGCTGCCGGAACCGATCAGAGATTTCACCACCAAAGGTGTCTATGATGTTGCTGAAAATACGCACTTGAGTTTTACACAAGGTGCCGGACATGGCGGATCTCATCCACACCTGGCCCATGAATTTGTAATGGCTCTCATTGAAGACAGAGATCCTTTCCCCAATGCCGTGCAATCTGCCAACTGGACTTCCGTCGGTATCCTTGCACATGAATCTGCGATGAAAGGCGGGGAAATTATCAAACTACCAGATTATAACAACATCAGTTAACTGTTGACTGTTAACCGTTAACTGTTAACCGTCAACTGCCAACCAACAACTTACAACTCATAACTTATAACTTACAACATGCGTCTTTTATTCATTGGCTTGCTCCTGACTACCCAACTCTTCGCGCAACAGGGAAGAAGATTGGAAGTATTATTTCTGGGTGACAACGGACATCACAGACCCATTGAAAGAATTCCAACCCTGATGGCAGCATTGGGTCCGAAGGGAATCAATTTTACATATACCGATGATCTGAAAGATATCAACGGACAAAACCTTAGTAAGTACGATGCATTGATGATCTATGCGAACTGGGACCAGATTACGCCAGAGGCTGAATCTGCGTTGTTGAGTTTTGTTGCCTCCGGCAAAGGAATCCTTCCAATACATTGCGCATCTTATTGTTTCAGAAACTCAACGGAGTATGTAAAAATGGTTGGTGGCCAATTCTGGCGCCATACCATGGATTCCATTGCAACAAAAGCCATTCAACCGGAACACCCCATCATGAAAGGATTGCAGTCCTTCACTGCTTATGATGAAACATACCTGCACAGTCAGCTGCAGGCCGATAACAATGTATTGGCAGAGAGAGAAATCAAAGCAGATCAAAAGAAAGACCGCCAGAGTCCCGCAACTGAGCCATATACTTGGACGCGCTCCTATGGCAAGGGAAAAGTTTTTTATACGGCATATGGACATGACGACCGTACATGGAGTCAGCCTGGATTTCAATCACTGTTGTACAATGCCATTGTATGGTCAGTCGATGAGGATGCATTGAAAGCGTTCAATGCAAGAAATGTAAAACCATTTGAATACAAAGAAGCAAAGCTTCCGAATTACGAACAACGTCCGGGTACACAATACCAACAACTTCCTCTTTCTCCCGAAGAATCCATGAAACATATTCAGGTGCCGGTTGAATTTAATTTGGAACTGTTTGCTGCTGAGCCGAATGTCATGCATCCCATTGCCATCAGTTGGGATGAAAGAGGAAGAATGTATGTATTGATTACGAAAGATTATCCCAATGAAAGAAAAAAAGAAGGCGGCAGTGATTATATATTGATATGCGAAGACACCAATAAAGATGGAAAAGCTGATAAGTTTACCAAGTTTGCAGAGGGACTCAGCATCCCAACCGGAATGGTTTTTGCCAATGGTGGATTGATCGTTGCACAAGCACCTGACATGCTTTTTTTACAGGATACCAATGGAGATGACAAAGCGGATGTAAGAAAAGTATTGTTCAGTGGATTCGGAACCTATGATACACATGCGGGTCCCTCAAACCTTCATTACGGATTCGACAATTGGATTTGGGGTTGTGTAGGGTACTCAGGCTTCGAAGGGAAATTTGGCAATGCAGATTCAGTGAAATTCTACCAAGCCTTTTTCCGTTTCAAGCCTGATGGTTCACAGTTGGAATGGATGACATCCACATCCAACAATACATGGGGATTTGCATTCAATGAAACCAACGATGTATTTGGATCTACTGCCAACAACTCTCATGGTTGGTACATGGCCATTCCTCACAGGTATTTCAATTCACAAAACAGAATCGAAAATGGAAGCAGGAGTACAGATACGCACCGCGACATGAAACCGATCACGGAAAAAGTGCGCCAAGTGGATGCATTTGGAGGATTTACAGCTGCAGCGGGCCATAATTTCTATACAGCAAGGGCTTTTCCTAAAAAATACTGGAATCAAATTGCGTTTGTTGCAGAACCAACCGGACATGTATTGCATCAAAATAATTTGATTCGAAAAGGAACAGATTTTTATGACAAGGAAGCTTTCAATTTAATGGCAGGTGCAGATGAGTGGTTCTCTCCCGTATTTGCAGAAGTGGGTCCGGATGGAGCTGTATGGGTTGCAGATTGGTACAGTTTCATCATCCAGCACAACCCGGTTCCAAAAGGATTTGACAATGGCTCAGGCAATGCCTATGAAACCGATTTGAGGGACTATACACACGGCAGGATTTACAGGGTTTCTTATAAATACGCTGCACCATCCATCCCAAGAAGTTTATCAATGTATGATGTAAACGGTTTGCTGAATGCATTGAGAAGTGATAATATGTTTTGGAGAATGCATGCACAACGCATGCTTGTTGAACGCAAGCAAAAAGATGTTGCATCCTTGCTCAAAGGGATGGTGGCGGATAAAACTTTGGATGAAATTGGCATCAATGCTCCGGCCATACATGCATTGTGGACATTGAAAGGCTTGGAAGCGTTGGACAACACTACAATTGAAATTGCTTTGTCTCATCCGTCGGCTGCCGTAAGAAAAAATGCTGTTCTTGCATTGGCCCACGATTCAGCAGCAGTAGCACTCTTGCTGAAATACAACTTATTGAATGACAGTGATCCTTTGGTGGTGATGAATGCATTGTTGCATCTCTCTAAATCACCCATAACAGAGGATGCAGAAAAAGCATTTTTTGATCGCTTGCATGCATCTTCAGAAGTGGATGATCGCTGGTTGCCGGATGCATTCGCCTGTGTGCTCACTGCAAACGGTGGCAAGCTGATGAATAAGCATCTACAGCATCAATTGAAAAATCAGCCTGCTTCCAAGTCGCAATCAGTTGATCATTCCATGCACGCCATGCAGCCCATGAAATCTTCTGTTGCTGCCATCAAATCAACAGGTGTTGATTTGATCATCAGCGATATTAAAATGGATCCTTCTTCACCCGCAGTCAGAGAGCGAGTCAACGTAACAGTGGAAGTCAAAAATATCGGCACACTTGATTTGCCTGCAGATAAGTTTGTGCCCCTGGACATCCGTTTCGAGGGAATGGGTTTGAAATTTGATCAGGTCAGCCGTAATTACAAAGAAGGTATCAAAGCAGGTGAAACTGTTATAATTACCAAAAACATCAACGGACCATGGGTGGGCAACATCAGCTTTGGAACAGATATCGTAGGAGACTACCGATTGAGCGTTGTGCTGGATAAATCAAACGAGATCAAAGAATCCAATAAAAACAACAATTGGTTCGAAAAGAAAGTTTCTTTTGTAAGACCGCCCGACATGAATGCATTTGCATTGGAGCGAGCCTTGCGCAGTTATGCATCTGTTGCGCCAGTTGACAGTCTGGTTGCAGTGTTGAGAAAAATCAACAACAGCAGTTTGGTGCTCAAAATCAGTGTCACAAAGGCTTTTGCAGAGGGATGGAATTATCAGATCAAAAATACAGAGCTGAAACCATCCGATAAAGCATTCCTGTCAACACTTGCATTCAATTCGAATGAACGATTGAAAAAATTGTTGGTGGCATGGAATGCAGTGGCTCCTGCAAAATCATCCGGAGATGTAAAAGTAATTCGAATCAAAACAATCAGAGAAGCGATGAAGTACGATTTGAAAGAGTTCACGGTGTCACCGGGACAAACAGTTCAAATAGTCTTGGAAAATAACGACGCCATGCAACACAACCTGGTTGTGACACGTCCCGGTATGCGTGAAAAAGTTGGCAAGGCTGGTGATGCCATGATGAAGGATGATAAAGGTGCAGAGAAAAACTATGTACCGAGTCTGCCTGAAGTATTGTTTGCCACTCCACTTGTAAACCCAGGACAATCATATACACTTACATTCAAAGCACCTGCAAAGACTGGCGATTATCCATATGTGTGCACATTCCCAGGCCACTGGACACTGATGAATGGGGTAATGCATGTAAAATAAATCAGTGTGATTCCGGTTTCATCATCGGAAACAGCAGCACATCTTGAATAGAAGGCTGATTGGTTAGGAGCATGCAAATTCTGTCAATGCCGAATCCAATGCCTGCGGTTGGGGGCATGCCATATTCGAGTGCACGCAGAAAATCATGATCGATGAACATTGCTTCATCATCACCGCGCTCCATGAGTTTGAGTTGCTCTTCAAATCTCGCACGCTGATCAATGGGATCATTCAATTCAGTGTATGCATTGGCAATTTCTTTTCCGTTTACCATTAACTCGAAACGTTCTACCAGTCCGGGTTTGCTGCGGTGCTTTTTGGTAAGCGGACTCATTTCAATCGGGTAGTCGATGATAAAGGTTGGTTGGATATAATGGTGCTCGCATTTTTCTCCGAAAATCTCATCAATCATCTTGCCTTTGCCCATTGTATTGTCGACTTGCAATCCAAGTTTTTTGCAAACATCTCTGACACCTGCCTCATCCATCTCGCTGATGTCAAAGCCTGTATGTTCTTTGATGGCATCATACATCGTCACCCTTTTGAAGGGTGCTTTGAAACTGATTGTCTTTCCGTCCACTGTTGCATCGGTTGTTCCATTTACATCGATGGCTGCTTTCTCAAGCAACTGTTCGGTGGTGTCCATCATCCACAAATAATCTTTGTAAGCAGTGTAGAATTCCAATACGGTGAATTCCGGATTGTGTGTGCGGTCCATTCCCTCGTTTCTGAAATTTCTAGAGAATTCATATACCCAGTCGAATCCACCAACAATCAATCTTTTCAAATACAATTCATTGGCAATGCGCAGGTACATCGGAATATCCAATGCATTGTGATGCGTTGTAAATGGTCTGGCTGCCGCTCCACCCGGAATGCTCTGCAATACGGGTGTATCCACCTCAATAGCGCCTCTGCTGTTTAAAAATTCTTTGATGGAATTGATCAGCTTGGAACGCTTGAGGAAAGTTTCTTTGACATGTGGATTGATGATCAGGTCTGCATAACGTTGACGGTAACGAAACTCCGGATCTGTTACAGCATCGAATGTTTCACCTTCTTTTTCTTTTACAACGGGAAGTGGCTTCAATGATTTGCTGAGCAGCGACAGTTCTTTTACATGCACAGATGTTTCACCGGTTTTGGTAGTAAATACATGTCCTTTCACACCAATGATATCACCTATGTCCAGTGTTTTCCAGAGCTGGTCGTACAGAGATTTATCGTCACCCGGACAAATATCATCTCTCTTTACATACACTTGAATTTTTCCTGCATGGTCTTGCAGGACTGCAAAACAGGCCTTTCCCATGTCACGAATGCCCATCAATCTGCCTGCCAGGCAAACATCTGCGAAATCTGATTTATTTTCTTCACCCAGGTATCTTGATTTGATTTCAGCAGAGGTAATATTGACGGGGAATGCAGGAGCGGGATACGGGTCAATGCCTATTGCCTGCAATGCTTCCAATTTTTCTCTGCGAATCAGTTCCTGTTCTGACAAATGCTGCGTACTCATGCTTTTTCAATTCGCTGCAAAGGTAATCAGTTTGGACAACTCAATGAGGATGTCCTGAAACACCCCATCCAAACAATGCGATGTCATATTTTACAGGATCCAGGGGATCAAATGCTTTTAATTTTTCAGTCAGGACGAGCGCAGTTTTCCAGTCGCTTTTTTCGGATTCAATCAATTTCAATTCTTTTGCCACCCGCATGACATGTAGATCCAGTGGACAAACCAACTGACGGGGCAAAATATTTTTCCAAATGCCAAAATCAATACCACCAGGGTCTTGACGGACCATCCACCTCAAGTACATATTCAATCGCTTACAACTGGAATGCTGCCTGGGAGAGGGGATGTGTTTTTTGGTTCTCGCGGGACTATCCTCCAAAGAGAAAAAATAATCTTGAAAATGGTTCAATGCATTTTCAATGCTTTCATCCTGTTTGTTCATTCCTCCTGAAAATGCCCGCTCCAATGAACTGTGATGGCTATAGTGATATTGAAGAAAACGGATGAAATGAAGCAGGTCTGTTGTTTGGAAGGTGCGGTGTTTGAACGAGAGAAATTTGACAAGGTCTTTTTCTTGGTGTTGTAGAATAAATTGAAACGGGGAATTGTCCATCAAAGTCAACAACTCATTGCATTTGTTGATGATGGTGGTTCTGTTGCCCCATGCAAAAATGGCAGCGAAAAATCCTGCGATTTCTATATCCTGCTTCTTGCTGAATTGATGAGGGATGGAAACTGGATCTTTTTCAATGAACGAGGGTTGATTGAATCGATCTAAAAACTGATTTAGTATTTTTTCAGTGGATGAATGATTCCGTATCATTTTTTCAACTGCTCTGCGCGTTCAATGGCTTGCGCAAGATCTTCCATCAAATCGTCTGCATCTTCAATGCCCACGGAGAGTCGGATCAGTGTATCGCTCAATCCATTTTTGATTCTTTCTTCTCTTGGGATGGAAGCATGTGTCATGCTGGCTGGATGATTGATCAAGGATTCTACACCGCCGAGACTTTCTGCCAATGAAAACAATTTTGTATTGGAAAGCAGGGTGCGAGCCGCTTCAATGCTCTCTTGTTTCAATTCAAATGATATCATTCCTCCGAATGCTTTCATTTGTTTTTTTGCTGTAACATGACCGGGATGTTCTTCGAATCCTGGCCAGTAAACTTTTTTGACTGCAGGGTGTGCCCTCAGGAAATGAGCAATTTTCTCACCGTTGGCAGCATGTCTCTCCATGCGGATACCAAGGGTTTTGATTCCTCTCAGAACCAGAAAACAATCCATCGGTCCGGGTACGGCACCACAACTTTTTTGAATGAAATACAATTCATCTCTCAATGCCTTGTCATTCATCACCAATGCTCCCTGAATGACATCACTGTGTCCGCTGAGGTATTTGGTTGCTGAATGCATCACAATATCTGCACCAAGGGTGAGTGGATTCTGCAGTGCAGGCGACGCAAATGTGTTGTCAACACAGAGAATGAGTTTATTTTTTTGGGTGATGGATGCAATCGCTGATATATCGGCGATGTTCATCAGGGGATTTGTTGGCGTTTCAACCCAGATCATTTTTGTGTTGGGATTGATGCATTTCCTGATTTGATTTTCATCAGACAAATCGATGTAATGAAAAACAATGCCAAATTTTGCAAATACTTTGCTGAACAGTCTGTACGTGCCACCATACATGTCATTGCCGGCGATGACTTCATCTCCCGGTTTGAGCAATTTGATTACTGCATCTGTTGCCGCAACACCACTGCTGAATGCGAGTCCGTACTTACCCTCCTCAATCACCGCCAATGCCTCTTCCAATGCCTGACGCGTTGGATTTTGTGACCTGGCATATTCGAATCCCTTGTTTACACCAGGGGCTTCCTGCACATAGGTGGATGTTTGGTAGATCGGTGTCATGATGGCTCCTGTGCTGGGATCAGGATGAGCGCCTGCATGTATGTATTTGGTATTCTTTTTCATAACCTGTTTGCTGCTTGCAAAGATAATTCAATCAATGCCTTGTCTCTTATTTTTATCTTTGCATCATGCAGCAGATCTATTACAGGCAAACAATTCCCATTGAATACGAAGGCATGTTAGACACCCATGCAATTCTGCCAGCTGCAGAGGATCTTGCTTGTGTCTTTGATTGCTATCATGATGATCCCCATGCGGCCATGTCTTTCCTGGAAAAATGGAAGGAACGCAGTTGGCTGAAGCGAAACCTGCTTTCAGGCAAAAAGGTACGGGTATTCTCATCCTACACCGCTGATCAAATCAGCAAGCATTATCCCAAGGCAAGTGCAAACCTGATTGTTCAACAACCAAGGGTTGATGAAGCATACCACCCCATTGATGATGATGCAAAAGACATCGTACGGTACAACTTGACCAATGGAGAGGCCTATTTTCTCTATCGCGGACCCATTCATCCTGCGGCATCGCTCACTGAATTGCTGAAGGGATTTTCCATCTTCAAAAAAAAGATGGGCAGCAATATGAAACTCGTTTTATGCGGACCGATATCAAAAAAAGGAAATTCTTTTCTCCACTCCATTGAGTCATACAAGTACAGGGATGATCTGGTTCTCCGGCAATCATTTTCAGATGATACAGAATTGATGTCTGCTGCCTATGCATTGATACATCCTTGCAGGTGGGAGCGTTTTGGTTTTTCGGTTTTGAAAGCCATGAAAGCTGGCGTCGCCGTTTTGACAGCAGCAGATTCTGCCATGAGTGAATTTTGTTCTATGGCGGGCATGTATTTCAATGAAAAGGATCCCAATGACATTGGAGAAAAGTTGATTCGGATTTACAAAGACGAGCAAATGCGTCAGGAAATGATCGGAACCGGCTTGTCGAAAAGCCTTTGATGCATCTTCAGTAACTTCGCAAAAACATTGACATGAATCAATCGACGATAACCATTGATGTGAACTTGGATGAAAATAAAATTCCCCATCAAATACGCTGGAATGCAACACAATCCAATTCAGCTGAGGCACAGGATGCAAAAGCCATGATGATTTCATTTTGGGACGGCAAAGAAAAAGCTGCGCTGAGAATTGATCTGTGGACCAAAGAAATGATGGTGGATGAGATGGCAGATTTTTATTACCAGACATTGATGACAATGGCTGATACGTTCGAACGGGCAACGCACCAGAAAGAACTGGTGGGAGACATGAAGATTTTTGCGAAAGATTTTTACACGAAATTCAAAAAAACACAGGAACAATGAGTTTGGAAAACACCATCAACGATCACCTGAAAAAAGCCATGCTGGCAAAAGATGAAAAAGGTTTGAGAGCACTTCGTGCCATCAAAGCAGCCATTCTGCTTGCCAAAACAGCCGAAGGTGCTGGGGAGGCAATGACAGCAGATGCAGAAATCAAATTGTTGCAAAAACTGGTGAAGCAACGCAAAGACTCCATTGAAATTTTTGAGCAGCAAAACAGGGCAGATCTGGCCATCAAAGAAAAAGAGGAAGTGGAGGTGATTGAGCAATTTTTGCCAAAGCAAATGAGTGCAGAAGAAATCAAAGCAGCCGTTGCTGAAATCATCAAGCAAACGGGAGTTGTAAACATCAGCGGACTCGGACAGGTCATGGGCATTGCTTCCAAACAATTGGCAGGCAAGGCAGATGGTAAGACTATCTCGACAATCGTAAAAGAACTGTTAACCGTTAACGGTTAACAGTCAACCTGCAACATGATCATAGATATTTTCACAGGCATCATCCTGGCAATAGCAATCTACAAGGGTTGGACCAAGGGATTCACCATGGCTGTTTTTACCTTTGCATCCTATTTCATTGCCATGCTCCTGGCACTTCAATTTTCCGGCATGGTTGCAGGATACCTGAAAACATATGCAAAGAGTGACAGTAAATGGTATACATTTCTTTCATTTCTGTTGGTATTGGTAGCGGGAATCATTGCTGTTCGCATCATTGGAAAGCTGATGGAGAAATCGGCGCAGGTCCTGATGCTGGGATTGGTCAACAAATTCCTTGGCATTTTATTTTTTGCAATCATTTATATCACCATTTTCTCTGTACTGCTTGTATATGCGGAGAAATTTGAAATGATTGACCAGTACAATGCAGGTGATTCAAAAACCTACAGCTATCAACTCCGATTCGGCAAGTGGCTGATGCATCAATTCAGCGAATGGCTTCCTGCTATTAAGCATTTATTCAATGACACAAAAGATGCCATTCAGGAGCAGATCAATTCCAAATTGAAATAATATACTATCTTTCGGCCATGAGTCTAGCATATGAGATAAAAATAGACGGCAAATACAAGTTCCTTGAAGAAGGAGAAGGTGAACCGTTGTTGATGCTGCATGGACTTTTTGGTGCCATGAGCAATTTCACCGGCATCATCAATCATTTCAAGCACACCCACAAGGTAATTGTGCCGTTGTTGCCGCTTTTTGAACTTGATTTATTGCATACCTCAGTAGGTGGACTCGAAAAATACCTCAGCAAGTTCATCGATCACAGAGGCTACAAAGGGATACATTTGATGGGGAATTCACTCGGTGGACATGTGGCATTGGTACATGTGCTCAAGTCACCCGGAAAAATAAAATCACTTATCCTCACCGGCAGCTCCGGACTCTTTGAAAACGGAATGGGTGAGACATATCCTAAAAGAGGAGATTACGAATACATCAAAAAGAAAACTGAAATTACTTTCTACGATCCCAATGTGGCAACCAAAGAATTGGTCGATGAGGTATACCAGATCGTGAACGAACGGATGAAAACGCTCAAGGTCATCGCGCTTGCCAGAAGTGCCATCAAGCACAACATGCAGGATGAACTGGTTCATATCAAGCTGCCTACACTGTTGATATGGGGCAACAACGACATCATCACACCTCCATTTGTTGGCAGGGAGTTCAACAAACTGATCAAGAACAGTGAACTGCATTTTATAGATCACTGCGGACATGCTCCTATGATGGAAGTGCCTGAAGAGTTCAACAAAATTCTCGCGGGTTTTTTACAAAAATTAAACAGTACTGCAGCAAATTAGACGTAATATTGATCCATCAAACAGAAATATGACATTCTGTAGTCAATTGCTCGATACTTCTTCTCAAACTTTTGATCTTCACGATACGGTTTCGCATGCTTTGGAAATGATGGATATTCATCATGCTGAATATGCAATTGTGTTGGATGGATTGAATTTTTTAGGCATGCTTGATATTATTGACCTGGAGGAAGCTGACGCTTCTGCTGAACTCATTTCATTGGAACAGTATCTTGTAAAAGCGCATGTAAAAACCAATGATCATTTCTTGCAGGCCCTGAGGATTAAATCAAAGTTCAATTTGGACGTCATTCCGGTTTTGAACGAGAAAAACGAATGGGAAGGAGTGGTCAAAGCTGACATATTGTTGGAACAAGCTTCACAATTGTTGGGGGCTTCAACAACTGGCGCATTCATTGTATTGGAAATTCCCCGCATAGACTATGCGCCTGGACAAATCAATCGCCTGGTTGAGTCCAATGATTGCATGATCATGCAAATGAATACGAACACGGACCCATTAACGGGGATGATGCAGCTGGTCATCAGGGTCAACAAAGAAGAAGTATCTGATCTCATCGCTACGTTCCAGCGACATGAATACAATGTGCTTTATTATTATGGTGAGGAGACCTTCGACAATACACTGCAAAACAACTTGGATCATCTTTTGAATTATCTCAATATCTGAGTTTCTATCAATCCACTCAAGGCTTTTAGCTAACTTACATGCATGAGAGAAATGAAAATTTCTTTGCTTTTTATATACATACTTTTCTTTTCCTGCTGGGCCAGCGCGCAGGAAGAAGAGGAGGTTTTTCAAAATGCTCCCATTTTGAATGAGGCCAGGGTAACCATCCGGAATGTGATCATTCATGGTAATAAAATCACCAAGCGTTACATGGTGGCAAGAGAAATCATTCTCAAGCCCAATCAATCTTACAGTGTCGGTGAGGTATTGGACGCTTTGGAGAAAAGCAGACAAAACCTCATGAATACTTCCTTGTTTGTTTCGGCAAACACCTATTTCACGAATTGGAAGAATGATTCAATGGATGTGCATGCAGAAGTAGCTGAGCGCTGGTATTATTTTCCATCCCCTTATTTCAAACCCATGGATCGCAATATTCAGGTATGGGCAAGAGATTATAATTTCAGTTTGAGGCGGGTAAATATTGGAATAAAATTCATGGGTGAAAATACCACAGGCAGAAACGATAAGCTGAACATATGGCTGATGGATGGATTTTCAAGAAGACTCGCACTGAAGTATTACAATCCCTTTTCAGATCCAAAGTTGAGAGTAGGTTGGGCCATTGATGTCAATCAAAGCTGGAACAAAGAAATTTTTTATAAAAGCCTCAACAACAAACAGGTTTTTTACAGAGATCCCAATCAGTACTTGCGCAAAGATTTCTATGCAGGTACAACCTTGTCCTACAGAAAGGGTTCCATCAACAGGCATTATCTGCGCACAGGATGGCGCTCTTCTTCGATTGCGGACACGGTATTGCTCATGAACAAAAATTATCTCGGAGATGCCATCCAGTCGGTATCCTATCCCGAAATTCAGTACACATTTCAACATTTGAAACTCAATTACTTTCCTTATCCCACCCAAGGCACAGTATTCGTGGCTGATATTTTAAGGCGCGGCGTAAACAATCAAATGAATCTTACACAGTTTATGTTCAGGTATGGCAAGTTTCATGAGTTTAAAAAGAAAAACTATTTTTCCATTGTTGCAGATGCGCATTTGAAAGCACCTTTCAAGCAGCCGTATATCAATCAGTACATCCTGGGCTATGGGGATCAGTATTTGCGGGGACTCCAGCGGTATGTGGTGGATGGTGTAGCTGGAGGTACTTTGAAAGCAACCTTGGGAAGAGAGCTCTACAGCATCAAAGTAAATTCAGGATTCAATTCAAAAGCGTACAGAACCATTCCTTTCAAATTTTATGCAAAGATCCACGGAGATATAGGGTACGTTTACAGCAATGTAAACCTCAACGAAACCAATCTCAACAATAAATTGCTTTATTCATTCGGAGCCGGATTGGACATTGTCAGTATTTATGACTTCGTATTGCGCATTGAGTTTACATACAATCAGTTCAAACAATTGGGCACCTATTTTCATAACTACGAATCAAGGTACTGACGGTATTTCATCGAAACTTCATGCATCATTCCTATCTTCGACACATGAAAGTTGCTGTCTACAGCAGAGAAGGTGCAGTCTTGGATCCGCAAGACCTCAAACAATTGTGTGAAGCACTTGCTGCGGCAGGGATCGATGTTGTGGTCTATGCACAACTTCCGATGGATAATTTCAAGTCCACCAAAACATTCAGTGACGAACAGGAACTCGATCAATCATTCGATGCTGTCATTTCATTGGGTGGAGATGGCACATTGCTGGATACGGTATGCCTGGTCCGCGACAAGCAGATCCCTGTATTGGGTATCAATTACGGCAGGCTTGGATTTCTGGCTAGTTTGAGAAAAGAAGATTTGCAGGAGGCAGTGAATGCCCTCAAAAACAACACATATGTGTTGGATAAAAGAAGCCTTGTTCATTTGGATGCCAATGTTCCTTTGTTTGGAAAAGATCCTTTTGCCTTGAACGAATTCACCATTCACAAAAGGGAATTTTCTCCAATGATCAAAATACATACATATTTGAATGGAGAATTTCTCAATACATTTTGGTCTGACGGATTGATTGTTTCAACGCCAACAGGTTCAACCGGATATTCCCTGAGCTGCAATGGCCCAGTAGTTTTTCCGGAGAGCAACAGTTTTGTTTTGACGCCCATTGCACCCCATAACCTCAACATCCGTCCCATTGTTGTTCCCAATCACCATGTGCTCTCGTTTCAGGTGGAGGGACGAACCGAGGATTTTATCTGTACACTCGATGCCAGAAAAGAAATTGTTGACAAGTCCGTTCAACTCTCCATCAAAAAAGAAGATTTCACATTCAACCTGATCAGGTTGAATGAAAATATATTTTTAAAGACTTTGAGAGAGAAGCTTACATGGGGATTCGATACACGAAACAGATGATATTTTACAACTATTTTAACCCTGATATACCATTCAGGTAATGTCAACTTCCTACATTTACGTGTACATGAAAAAGGTCCTTCCTTACCTCTTTGTATTTTCAATGATTTCCCTTCTGTCCTATGCTCAGCCACAGGCCATTGTGCAGGAAGGAGAAGTAGGTATCACCATCGGTGGAGCACATTATTTTGGTGATTTGAACAAAGGTGTGGGATTCAAAAATCCTCAACTGACATACGGGGTATTGGCAAAAAAACAGTTTGGTCCCTATGTTGCGCTCCGGGTAGCCGGGCATTATGCCAAACTGGGCTATGCAGATTCCATGGTGAATCCGGCGAAGTTTCCTTTTCAAAAAACCCGCAACCTGGATTTCCAAAACAAGGTTTGGGAAGTTTCGGTGCAGGGCGATTTTAATTTCTTCAAATTCATTCCCGGTGATCCGGAACACCGATTTACTCCATATATCACCCTCGGTGTGGGCATCATCAAACACAATCCCTACACTTTCTTGGATGGTGTCAAAGAAAAACTGCAACCGTTGGGCACTGAAGGTCAGTTGGCAGCAGGAAATGCATACAGTGACCAGGCCTATTGCTTCCCACTCGGAATGGGAGTCAAATACAATATTGCGAACAATCTGAACCTTGGCTTCGAGGTTGTTTACCGCTATACCAATACAGACTATTTAGATGACGTCAGCGGCACCTATGCTCCCAATGATGTGTTGAACACTTCTGGAAACGGAAATCTACTGTCTAAAGCTTACCGTTTGCAAGACCGCTCCATCGGACAAATCAAAACAAATGGAGATCAACGCGGCTTCAGTCAGCAACGCGATCAATACCTGCTTGCACAGTTTACACTTACCTTTTCTTTCTCCTCTTATAAGTGTGCCGACCCCCGCTAGGATCCCTCTAAATACATTAACTTTGCGCCATGTCTCTCAAGCAGAATATTGATCTGGAGCGAATTCCGCAGCATATTGCCATCATCATGGACGGCAATGGCCGTTGGGCACAGGAACAGGGACAAGACCGCCTGTTTGGCCATTTCAGGGGAGTTGAAAGTGTGAGGGATATTGTGGAGGGATGTGCTGAATTGGGGGTTGAATACCTGACTTTGTATGCATTTTCCACTGAGAATTGGGACAGGCCCCTGCATGAGGTGACTGGATTGATGGAATTGTTGGTGGAAACCTTGAGAAAGGAGGTCCCCATCCTCAATAAAAACAACATCAAAATGCACGCCATTGGTGCATTGTCGATGCTTCCTCCCAACGCACGCCAGGCGCTGACGGAGGCGCTTGACATGACAGCAGGCAACACCGGACTCAACCTCGTCATGGCCTTGAGTTATAGCTCAAGATGGGAATTGGTCAATGCGGTAAAACAGATTGCCAAAGATGTAAAAGAAAATTCACTCGATCCGGATGAGATCACCCAAGATACCCTTCAGCAATACCTCACCACCAGTGCATTCCCTGATCCGGAGTTGATGATCCGTACCAGTGGAGAATACCGCATCAGCAACTTTCTGCTCTATCAATTGGCCTATGCGGAATTGTATTTTACGGAAACCAGGTGGCCGGATTTTCGAAAAGAAAATCTCTACGAGGCCATTTTGGATTTTCAGAAACGCGAAAGAAGGTTTGGAAAGACCAGCGGTCAAATACAAGCCCCTTTAACAAAGAATTAGACAAAAACCCGTTATTTTGCCCTCCCAAACCATGTTTTTGAAGATTAGGAATTGTATGCTGTTCATTCTGATGGGTTTACTCATGTTTTCGAACAGTGTATTTGCGCAAAACGATACTTTACCAGCACCTTCTGTGGATCCTGCATTGATGTCCATTTTCAATGCCAAATATCCCAAGAAATACATCATAGCGGACATTGCTGTGAAAGGGAATAAAGCATTTGATCCTGCCATTGTAATCTCTGTATCTGGACTCGCTGTTGGTGATGAAGTAACATTGCCGGGGGGTGACAACTTCGCCAAGGCGATCAACAAACTTTGGTCCCAAAACATGTTCACCAACATCAATATTTGGATCACCAAACTTGAGGAAAACAACATTTGGGTAGAGATCGATGCAGTAGAGCGTCCCATGCTGGCAGACTATAAATTCAAAGGCATCAGAAAAACAGAAGCAGATGAGTTGAAGGACAAGGTTGGTTTGGTAAAGAGCAGGGTAGTAACAGACAACATGAAATTGTCTGCAAAAGAAAACATCATCAAATACTATACTGAAAAAGGTTTCAGGGGTGCTGCCGTAGACATCGAAGAAAAACCCGATGCATACAGTCCGGATAAAACAGTGCTTACATTCAATATTGTAAAGGGACTCAAAGTGAGGATTTCTGAAGTATTTTTCTTTGGAAACCAGTCAGCAGCCATTCCTTCGCTGAAGAGAAAACTGAAGGGTACAAAAGAGATGACACGCATTACGCTTTATCCAGACAGCGCTGTCAGTCCCTATGGCCCCGTCAAAACGTATACAGCGAAAGAGTTCATTAAAAATTGGGGATTTTTAAAACCCTCTCAAATCAGAGATTTCATGGATCCCTGGTTCAGATTCAAACTTTTTGCGTCTGCCAAATTTGATGAGAAAAAATACCTCGAAGACAAGGAAAAAATTTTACAGTACTACAATTCACTGGGATACAGAGATGCTGTCATTGCAAGTGATACACAGTACTATGACAAGAAGGGAAGGTTGAATATTTCCATGAAATTGGAGGAAGGAAGTAAATATTACTTTGGCAACATGACCTGGAAGGGCAATACCAAATATGCAGACAGCATTTTGAACATGGTATTGGGGATCAAAAAAGGCGATACCTATAACATCGACATCCTGAACAAGAAACTTGGAAAACAATTATCACCCGAGGGTGGTGATGTAAGTTCCATTTACATGGACGATGGTTACCTGTTTTTCAGTGTCAATCCTGTTGAAACATCTGTATACAACGATACCATTGACCATGAGTTGAGAATTACGGAGGGACCGCAGGCCACCATCAAAAATGTCAACATCTCCGGAAACGATAAAACCAAGGAACACGTTATACGCAGAGAGCTGAGGACCGTTCCAGGTGAAAAATTCAGCCGCTCTGATTTGATCAGATCTCAGAGAGAAATTTTGAACCTCGGTTATTTCAACCAGGAAAAACTCGGCATGCAGCCTGTTCCCAATCAGGAAGATGGTACAGTAGACATCAATTACACTGTTGAAGAAAAATCTTCAGATCAACTTGAGTTGAGTGCAGGTTGGGGAGGTAATATTGGATTGACAGGTACACTCGGTGTTACGTTCAATAATTTTTCCATCAAAAATATCTGGAAAAAGACAGCATGGGATCCTTTGCCAACAGGTGATGGCCAGAAACTCAGCATCAGGTATCAATCAAATGGACGTTATTTCAGGTCAGTCAATTTTTCTTTCACTGAACCATGGTTTGGCGGCAAGAAGAGAAACTCTTTTACATTCAATGTTTTCAACACCAAGTTTACCAACGCATACAATCCGTTTACATTCAGGTATGACAGAAACTTTGTTGATTCATCCTATCTCAGCACTTCCGGTGCAACGATCGCTTTTGGAAAACAATTGAAATGGCCGGATGACTTTTTCTCATTGGTAACATCGCTTAACTATATCCAGTACAGAGCAAAAAATTATGCCATCTTCCCATCTTTCTCAACGGGAATTTCCAACAACATCAACTTGAAGTTTGCATTGCAGCGTACTTCCATTGATCAGCCAATCTTCCCGAGAAGTGGTTCCAATTTTCTTGCCAGTGCGGCATTTACTCCACCTTGGTCCTACATCACTGGTGTAAATCAAAAAGATATTTTCAAACTGGTGGAATACCACAAGTGGAGATTCAATGCTGAATGGTTTGTGCCGATCGGAAAACCTGCAGGAGAAGACAAGAGCAGGCAATTTGTATTGCGCATGGCTGCGAAATATGGATTCATCGGCAGGTACAACAAAAACATTCCCATTTCACCGTTTGAAAGATTCCAGGTGGGTGATGCGGGTATTACAAATAATTTTGGTGTATTGGGCTATGATCTCGTAGCACATAGGGGATATCCTGTTTACGACAATTCTGATCCCACTGTCAATCCTGATAAGACAGCAGCAAGCAGGTTCTTCACCATCTTCAACAAGTATTCTTTGGAGATGCGCTATCCGTTTGTTACCAATCCAAGCAGTACGATTTACGGATTGGCATTCTACGAAGCTGCCAATGGATGGTTTAGTTTCAAGGAGTGGAACCCCTTCAGGTTGAGACGTTCAATGGGACTCGGTGTGCGATTCTTCCTGCCCATGTTTGGATTGCTCGGATTTGATTACGGAGTGGGCTTGGATCGGCTTACGCCCAACGGGAGACTGCGCGACGCCAGCAGGTTCACATTCATGTTAGGTTTCGAACCGGAATAATTTTAAAAACATACTTCATGAAAAAACTCACCACACTGCTCTCGCTGATGTTGATCTGTGGATTGTTTGCACAAGCCCAACGGTATGCCATCATCGATACGAGGTATATCCTCAGCAAGCTTCCTGAATACACCGATGCACAGAAAAAACTGGATGGCTTCAGTTTGCAGTGGCAAAAAGAAATTGATGATAAGCAAGCTGCACTCGATCTCCTTTACAGAAATTATGAAGCAGAAAAAGTGATGTTGAGCGAGGAGCTGTTAAAGAAAAGAGAAGATGATCTGTTCAACAAGGAGAAGGAAGTGAGAGATCTTCAGAAAAAGAGATTTGGATTTGAAGGGGATTTGTTTAAAAAAAGACAGGAATTGGTAAAACCCATACAGGACAAGGTTTACAATGCAGTTCAAAAGCTGGCTGTTACAAGGCAATATGATTTGATTTTGGATAAAAGTGAAGGCATTACTGTGATTTTTGCTGACCCAAAACTGGATCGAAGTGATGATGTGTTAAAAGAGTTAACCAGCAAATAAAAAAACCCTATTTTCGTAGCACTTAAAACAAACAAGCAATAATGAAAAAGTTTTTATTCCTGGGTATGGTGATGATCGCGATCATGTTCTTCAATCCTATGCTCAACGCCCAAAACAAACATGGTTATATCAGTATAGATGAAGTAGTTCAGCTGATGCCAGAGTACAAAAAAGCAATGGCTGAGATGTCACAGTTTGACAGCGCTTTGCAAATCAATTATGCCGAAACGCTGAAAGAATTGAATCGTCAAGACAGTATTTTCAAAGCAGATTCAACCAAATGGTCCAATGCCATCAGAACTGCCAACAGAGAGAAAATGAAAAAATTGTTGGTGGAGTTGCAGGGATATGAGCAAAGCTATCAGCAGCAAATGCAACAAAAGCAGGAAGAATTGATGTCACCCGTTGCTCAAAAAGCAAACCAACTCATCAACGATGTTGCCAAGGCAAACGGATTCAGCTATGTATTCAGAAAGGAAGCACTTGTTGTATCACCTGATGCAGATGATCTCCTTCCGCTGGTCAAGAAAAAAATTGATGCAGGTTCACCCAAACCACCTGCCAAATAAATAATCCGGACCGAAACATTGTTTCGGTCTTTTTTTGTCATGCCATTTCAATCGCCCATAGGAGTATTTGATTCCGGACTCGGTGGACTCACTGTTTTAAAAGAATTGGTGAGACGTTTGCCGGATCAAGATTTTATTTATCTGGGCGACAATGCCAGAGCGCCATACGGACCGCGTGATTTTGAAACAGTATATCAATACACGCTGCAAGCCGTTCAGTGGTTGTTTGATCAGGGATGTCCGCTTGTCATCCTTGCCTGCAACACCGCCTCAGCCAAGGCATTGCGTACGATACAACAAAAAAATCTTCCGCTGATCGATCCCTCCAAAAGGGTATTGGGCGTCATTCGTCCAACGACTGAAGTCATCGGCGATTATACAGAGACCCATCATATAGGTATTCTGGGAACACAGGGAACTGTTGATTCAGGCTCATATCTCATTGAGATACAAAAATCGTTTCCGGATGTAACGGTCTATCAGCAGGCTTGTCCTGCTTGGGTTGAATTGGTTGAATCCGGAGAGCACTTGACTCCCAAGGCAGTTGAACCTGTCAAAGCCTGCCTGGATGCTCTCTTGCAGCAATGTGAAGGCATCGATACCATTTTATTGGGCTGCACCCATTATCCGCTTTTGATGCCGGTGATCCAAAAGCTGGTTCATCCAGGGGTTCAGATCATTGCTCAGGGTGAAATTGTTGCAGAGAGCCTTGTCAGCTACCTTCAAAGACATCCTGAAATGGCTGGCAGGTTGTCCAGCAACGGAACGATTCGCTTTTATACAACTGGAGATGTTGAGAAATTTGGCCACGCAGCTGGAATTTTCTGGGGGGAAGAGGTCAAAGCCAGCAAGGCATCCCTCTAAATTCGATTCGGACTTGCCAAATTACCCCAAAACTGCTACCTTTGCGGTCCTTTCACAAATCCACAGGTGTGGTGACCCGTGGACCCATTGAACAGCATTGATCGCTTCTCCCGATCCATTGTTTCAACAAAAAGGAAAAAGCATAAATTATGAAACGTACATTCCAACCGCACCGCAGACGCAGAAAATCAGTTCATGGTTTCCGTAAGCGCATGCAATCTGCCAACGGACGCGCAGTATTGGCAAGCAGAAGAAAAAAAGGTCGCAAAAAACTCAGTGTCTCCGACGAGAGCAAACTGAAATAGGTCGACTACGTATATTTTCAACTTACTATAGCCTCGGATCTTTTCTGGGGCTATTTTTGTTATACAATGGCAGGGGTCTATACACTTTCAAAAAATGAGCGATTGAAAAGTCTGAAGTCAATCAGGCATTTGTTTGAGTACGGACAAAAATTCAAGGTTGCTCCCCTGTTGGTTTATTATCATACCGAATCAATTGCTGTTGCTGATGCATTTCCCCTGAAAATGGGAGTTTCTGTTGGTGCCAAACATTTCAAGAGAGCAGTCGACAGAAATCTCATGAAAAGAAGAATGAGAGAAGCATTCAGAAAGCAGAAATTACCCCTGTTGGAAGTGCTTCGTCAGCACGAGCTCCGCATGGATGTATTTTTTGTGTACAGCCATGGGTTGTTGGCAGACTATGCTGTGATTGTACAGTCCATGGAAAATGCCCTGGAAAAATTGATCAACCTGATTGAAAAAAAACAACATCATGACTGACGAGTATTTCATGAAAATGGCCCTCAAAGAGGCTGAGAAGGCATTCAATGAGGACGAGGTACCTGTCGGTGCTGTGGTGGTTCAACAGGGAAAGATCATTGCCAGGGGTTATAACATGGTTGAAAAATTGAACGACTCTACTGCACATGCAGAAATCATTGCACTCACCAGTGCTTTCAATGCAATGGGTGCCAAGTATTTGCCGGACGCCACTTTGTATGTGACCGTTGAGCCATGTCTGATGTGTGCAGGTGCATTGCATTGGAGCAAGATTGGCAGAATCGTTTGGGGGGCACCCGATGTCAAAAACGGACACCAATGCTATACCGGCAGTAAAAATCCATTTCATGCCAAAACGCAGGTTCTCTTCGGACTCCTCGCCGATGAATCAGCAGAAATGATGAAAGCCTTTTTTAGGAAAAAGCGTTCCTGATTTTTTATCTTTGCAAAAAATAATCTTATGCCGTTTACATTACCTTCTTTGCCCTATGCACATGATGCACTGGAACCACATATCGATACTACTACCATGCAAATTCACCACGGGAAACACCACCAGGCTTATGTTGACAACCTCAACAAAGCCATCGCAGGCACTGCCCATGAAAATAGAACATTGGAGGAACTGGTTGCACAGGCAGGGAGCATTTCTCCGGCTGTACGCAACAACGGAGGTGGTCACTGGAACCACAGTTTCTTCTGGGAAAGTTTGGCCCCACAAGCTGGCGGACAACCTGAGGGAGCACTCGCAGCTGCCATTGATGCTGCGTTTGGTTCTTTTGATGCGTTCAAAGAAAAATTCAGCAATGCAGGCATGACGAGATTCGGAAGCGGATGGGCATGGCTGATTGTAAAGGATGGTAAGCTTGAAATTTCATCTACTCCCAACCAGGACAACCCATTGATGGATGTTGCAGAGGTGAAAGGCAAACCCATTCTGGGGGTAGACGTTTGGGAACATGCTTACTATCTCAAATACCAAAATCGACGTGCAGATTATTTGAATGCTTTTTGGTCGGTTGTCAATTGGAAAAAAGTAGCTGAACGTTTCTAAGCAGGATCATAACCGCTGCCACCCCATGGGTGGCATCTTGATATTCTTTGAAGGGCCTTCCACAGGCCCTTTATCATTCCATATTTTCTCAAAGCGTCCATTGCATATTGAGAGCAGGTGGGGGTATATCTGCATTTGGGACCCATCCATGGTGAAATCACCAGTCTGTATGCCTGAATCAGCAAAATAAAAGGAGCAATCAACAATCTCCTGAATGATGTTTTCAACCTGCTCATGCTGTGTAAAGCTATCTTTTATATGTCAAAGAAACTGCAGTTGACGGGAATTAACCTTCAAGAAAATGATGGGATCGACTTTTTCGTGGCCGTGCTGTTTTTCAATTTTAAGAAAACAAATCACCATGACTTTGCCCATCATTGTAAAAGAGAAAATCAAGCTCCATGAACCAATTCTTTCCTCAGCGTTGCTGACGGACAAAGAAATTCAGCTGACATTGAACAGGTGGATCCATTTGCTGCACCAACACCATATCCATGTTGTTTTCAATCAAACCCCCATCAACATGAGAGAGCAATACGACTACCTGGCAACTTCTTTTTTCAACATGGAGTTGCCACCGCATCCCAGCGATCTGCATTTTTGCTTTATGTACGATCGGGTAGCGAATGAATTGCACGGAGATGAAGTGGATTTGATGGTGCGTCAGATGCTCGAGGATGTTTTCAAAAAGCAGCAAACCGGCAGCATGCCCTGCTTGAAAAAGCGGTTACAGTTCAATGCATACGAGAATCTCTCAGAACCTGAATTCAATTACCTGGTGAAGTCATGTACCGAAAAAAAACCCGCCATCAGTCAGTGCAGGATTGACATCCATCATAAAAAATACGAGGGTGTTGGAATGGTCGTACGCGGAAACTATTTGTTGGGATATGCCGGACAGGAATGCTGCGATCTCCAGCAGGGAGCCTGGATGGTAGCATTGAATAAAACCGAAGGAAACTGGGCTGTTCAATCTCTTTACATCGACGGATTTTAAGGAAGCGGGTGGATGTGATTTTAACCTGACGGGTTGTACTTCCCTTGGGCCAATTCCTTACCTTAGCGTTTCCAAAAATTGGAGCGTGGAGGAGAACAAGACTTTCTTAAAACGATTGAGATCAGGAGGTGGCGATGAAACGGAAATGAGTTTTATTGATCATCTGGAAGTATTGCGTTGGCACATCATGAGATCGGTGTTGGCCATCCTGATTTCAGCCATTCTTTTCTTTATTTACATCGATGAAATTTTTGATGTGGTGATCATGGGACCCACACGCAATGATTTCATTTCCTACCGCGTGCTGTGCAATCTCAGTCACTTTTTGGGAATGGGCGACTCTCTTTGCATGCCACCCATGAAATTGAATTTGCAGGTGACTTCCATCAGCGGCACCTTTATGTCGAGCATTACCATTGCTATTGTGGGAGGTATTCTTCTGGCCATTCCATTTGTTTTTTATGAAGTTTGGAAATTCATTCGGCCCGCGCTCAAACCTACTGAACTTAAATACACCAGCGGCATCATTTTTTGGGTGAGCTTCTTTTTTTTCTTGGGTGCTGCTTTCGGCTATTTCATGCTCGCTCCCTTCACATTTAATTTCCTTTCCAATTATACCATCGGTGCAATGGGCGTGATCGATTATCGTCCTACACTGACCGATTACCTGGATACACTGATCGACATTACTTTGGGTGCAGGCATCGCATTTGAACTTCCAATGGCCACTTGGCTTCTATCAAAATTGGGTATCATAACTCCCAGTTTTTTGAGGAACTACCGCAAATACGCATATGTAGTTTTGTTGGTGCTTGCTGCCATCATCACTCCTTCGCCTGACTGGGGATCTCAATTGATTGTGGTGATTCCATTGGTACTTCTTTACGAAATCAGCATCCTGATTGCCGCACGGGTAAAGAAAAAACAGGACGAGGAATGGGAATAATCAAATGATGGATATGAACAAGACAATCGCCATAGGATCTGATCATGCCGGATTTCATTACAAATCAGCGGTCATGGATCATCTTCAGCAAAAAGGATTTCAAGTAAAAGATCATGGAACTTTTACAGATGCATCATGCGACTATCCGGATTATGCACATGCTGTAGCCGAAGCAGTCGAGGAATGCCATGCTGCTATGGGCATTCTGATTTGCGGCTCGGCCAATGGTGTTGCCATCACAGCCAACAAGCACCAGGGTATTCGTGCTGCCATTTGTTGGGAAAAAGAAATTGCTTCATTGGCAAGACAACACAACGATGCCAATATCATTTGTATTCCTGCACGATTCGTGAGCATTGATCTTGCTTTGGAAATGGTGGATACATTTCTGTCAACTGCATTCGAAGGAGGCAGGCATTTAAACAGGGTTCAAAAAATAAAAATATAATTCATGCTTAGACTTATCTCAATGGTTGTATTGCTGACATGCTCAGTGACACTTTCTGCCCAAAAGAAAAAAACAGCAACAGCAGCTGATCCAAAAAAATATGCAGCAAGCATCACGCCCGAAGATTTGAGCAGGCATTTGTACATCGTTGCCGGTGCAGAGATGGAAGGAAGGGAAACAGCGACAGAGGGACAAAAAAAAGCTGCAGCGTATATCGAAAATCATTTCAGATCACTCGGTCTGTTGCCCGGAAACAATGGAAGTTTTCAGCAATTGTATCCTGTATACAAGGATGAAATCGGGAATGCATCCATCAGTGTGAATGGAAAATCATTCACCGTGCACAACGATTTTAGTCCGCTGGCCAACTGGAACAATACCGCCACGCAGTATTTTTCTGAAGCCGTGTTTGTTGGACATGGAATTGTCGACAAAGAACTGAATGACTATGCGGGACAAAATGTTACAGGTAAACTGGTATTCATGTTGGATGGCGCTCCCGCCGGTTACAAGCCTTCTGCCGGAGGTTTCAGGTCACCATCCAGTTGGTACGGGAAATTGCAGACTGCAAAAAGCAAAGGTGCTGCGGCAGTGGTGATGGTTGCCAATGGTTTTCCGCGCAAAGCTCCCACAGAACCTACCATGCATGTTGATTTATACAAATCCGAGTTGTATCCCAACTCATATTTTATCTCTGAACAAATTGCCAATGCAATGCTGGGTGATGCATTTGCTCAGTTGAAAGAAGCCGGCAAGTCAAAGTCTTTACCTGCACAAATCATCAAATCAAATGTCAAACTTGTTTTCGAAAAGAAAACAACAGAGGTTTCCAGTTCCAATGTACTCGGATACATTCCCGGATCAGACAAGTCGGATGAATGGTTGATCATTACTGCACACTATGATCATTTGGGTAAGCGTGGAGATGTCATTTATTATGGTGCAGACGACGATGGTTCAGGAACGGTAGGTGTTTTGGAAATTGCTGAAGCATTTGCAAAAGCAAAGGCAGACGGCAAGGGTCCCAGAAGAAACATCCTCTTCATGACGGTGAGTGGAGAAGAAAAAGGACTCTGGGGTTCTGAATATTTTTCTGATCATCCCACAGTTCCGTTGGATAAGACAACCGCTGATCTGAATATTGATATGATTGGCAGGGTTGATACAGAGAGGAAGTCAGCCGACACATTGAATTATGTGTATGTGGTAGGAGATGATAAGTTGAGTTCAGACCTGAAGCCCATCAGTGAGGGAGTCAACAACAAATACATCAAAATGACATTGGATTACAAATTCAATGATCCGAAAGATCCCAACAGGATTTACTACAGAAGCGATCACTATAATTTCGCAAGCAAAGGGGTTCCTATCATTTTTTATTATGATGGCATGTTGCAGGCTGACTATCACAAGCCAACCGATACGCCTGATAAAATTTATTATCCCTTGCTGTCCAAAAGAGCTCAATTGGTTTTCTACACCGCATGGGAAATGGCCAATCGTGATGCAACATTGAAAAGAGATATTCCATTGAACCAGGAGTAAAATGGCTGAAAGCACTAAAAAATGGTATGCGCTCTATACAAAGCCGCGCTGGGAGAAAAAAGTTGACAAGGCGCTTCAGCAAAAAGGCATTGAAGCATATTGTCCATTGAACCGCGTGAAAAGAAAATGGAGCGATCGCATCAAAACAATTGAGGAGCCGCTTTTCAAAAGCTATGTTTTTGTAAAAGTGGAAGAGAAAGACAGGACAGAAGTCCGCTATGTCGACGGAGTGCTCAATTATGTCTATTGGAATGGGAAGCCTGCAGTGATCAAGGAGGAAGAAATCATTGAAATCAAAAAATTCCTCAAAGATTATGAGGATGTGGAGGTGCGGAATCTGGACGTAAAACCGGCAGATGAAGTGGTTGTCAATGCTGGAGTTATGGTCGGAGCCACAGGTAGGGTGCTCAGAGTAATGGGAAACAATATGGTGGAAGTCCGCATCGAAAGCCTGGGATTTGTCCTGACGGCTAAATTTGAAAAGAAAAATCTGTTAAAAGCCTGAATATATAAGGAAATCCAAACAATTTGTCCAAACCGGTGTTATTGTCCTAGATGAACGCTTTTACAATCAAGGATCTGGAGAATTTGACAGGAATCAAAGCCCATACCATCAGAATATGGGAGCAGCGTTACCATTTTCTAAAGCCACAGCGAACCGATACCAATATCAGATACTACAGCAACGATGAGCTGAAAAAAATCCTCAACATTTCTTTGCTGAACAAAAATGGATTCAAGATTTCCCATATCGATCGGATGAGCGATCAGGAAATAAACGATAAGATACTGAGTATCAATAACGTAGAAGCGCAACAGGAGCAAGTTGTCAATTTGATGATCCAATACATGGTGGATATCGAATTGACCGCATTCGATCACTTGTTGAAAGAAAAAATCGAGGCCAAAGGCATCGAAAAAGTGATCCATCAGTATATCTTTCCATTCATGGAGCGCATTGGTCTGTTATGGGTAACCGGACACATCAATCCCGCCCAGGAACACCTGGTTTCAAATATCATTCGCCATAAGCTCATTGTAGGTACGGAAGCTGTCAATCCCATCTTCAGGTCAGACAAACGTGTTTTGCTTTTCATGCCTGATGGAGAGTACCACGAACTGGGCTTGCTCTTCATACAATACCTTTTAAAGAACCGCGGTATCGAAGTCTATTATCTAGGAGCGAGTGTACCATTGGTGGATGTTGCTTATGTTGTCAAGTACAAGCAACCTGATTTCATATATACACATATGACCACAGCCTCACGTCAGTTCAACTTCGAAAGATTCATGACACAGGCTGTTCAAAAGTTCGGTTCAGTTCCCTTTGTGATATCCGGACCCGTTGCGGCCATGTATGAAAATAAAATCCCCCCACAGGTCAAATTCAAACGCTCCTTGCAGGAAGTAATGGATTTTGTCAACCAGCTTTCCCTCTCAACCAATTAATAATCAGTCACTTGTAATTTGTTTAATAATTTTAATAAATTATTAAACAAAAATTTGTTTGCCTGGAATAAGTTTGTTTAACTTCACAGTCTTAAAATTAAACAAACATGTCTACGCAGGAATTCAATATGATGCTGGTTCAGAACTCAGAGTATCTGCGCCCCTTTGCCATCACGCTTACAAAGGATCAGGAATCTGCAAAAGACCTTTTGCAGGAAACGATGTTCAGAGCGATATCCAACAAAGACAAATACAATGTTGGTACAAACATCAAAGCTTGGATGTATACCATCATGCGCAATATTTTCATCAACAACTACCGCAGAAGAGCAAAACAAAATACCATCTTCGACAACACGCCGAATGACTTCTTGATTGACCACAACCAGTCAGCTGTTCCCAATGGTGCTGAAACCAATATGCGCATCAAGGATATCGAGAGAGCAGTATACAATCTTCCTGCACTTTTCAAAAAACCTTTCATGTTGTATTTTGAGGGATACAAGTATCATGAAATTGCCATCATGTTGGATGAACCTTTGGGAACCATCAAAAGCAGAATACACTTTGCAAGAAGATTGTTGAAAGAGGAAATCAGCAAGTTTTAATCTAACTTTCCATTGTGTCCAAAAAAGCCATTGTAATTGGGAGCGGTTACGCCGGACTCTCATCAGCCTCTTTTCTTGCCCAATCAGGTTGGGAAGTACATGTACTGGAAAAACATGATCATCCCGGAGGAAGAAGCAGGTTCTTTCGTTCTGAAGGATTCTCATTTGATATGGGTCCGAGTTGGTATTGGATGCCTGATGTATTTGAAAGATATTTTTCAAGCTTCGGAAGAAAAGTAACAGACTATTACACCCTGAAAAGACTCTCTCCATCCTACAGGATTTATTGGGCAGATGATTACATGGATGTGCCTGCTGATTACCAGGAATTGAAAAAACTATTTGATCAATTGGAACCCGGTGCTGGAGAGAAGTTGGATCAATTCATGGCGGAAGCTGCTTACAAGTACAATGTTGGTGTAGGGAAATTGGTATACAAACCCAGTCTCTCATGGACAGAATTCATGGACGCTGAATTGATCCGCGGTGTTTTTAAATTGGATGTGTTCAACAACATCAAATCTCATATTGCAAAATTTTTCAAGCACCCAAAACTTCGTCAATTGATGGAGTTTCCGGTTTTGTTTCTTGGTGCATTGCCTGAAAACACACCTGCATTGTACAGTTTAATGAACTACGCTGACATCAAACTTGGAACTTGGTTTCCAGATGGTGGCATGTACAGTGTAGTAGCGGGAATGCATCGCATGGCCACCGAATTGGGTGTGCAATTTCATTTCAATAAAAATGTTACGCGCATCCACGTGCAGAACAATCAGGCAAAATCTGTTGAAACAGAAGATGGTGAAATACTGGAAGCAGATGCAGTGGTGGGAGCTGCAGATTATCATTTCATTGAGTCTTCCTTGCTCGATCAACAATATCGCTCATACTCTGAAAAATATTGGGACAAACGATTGATGGCACCGGGATCATTGATCTATTATCTGGGGGTCAACAAGAAAGTGGAGGGCATACTGCACCATACCCTTTTCTTTGACGTACCGTTCGACGAACACGGGAAAGATATTTATACCAATCCCAAGTGGCCAGAAACACCCTTGTTCTACCTGAGCTCTACATCCATCACCGACCCGGGACATGCCCCTGAAGGATGCGATAATCTGTTTTTCCTGATTCCCATTGCAGCAGGACTCGATGGAGATGATGATGCAGTCAGAGAAAAATACCTTCATATCATTTGTGAGCGTTTCAAACAAAAGACGGGGTACGACATCAAGGAACATCTTGTATTCAAAAGAACCTATTGCACAAAAGAATTCAAAGAGGATTACAATGCATTCAAAGGCAATGCATACGGACTCGCCAATACATTGTTGCAAACAGCCATTCTGCGTCCTTCCTGTAAAAGCAAGAAGGTTCGTAACCTTTATTATACAGGACAATTGACTGTTCCGGGTCCGGGTGTGCCTCCAAGTTTAATCAGTGGCGAAGTGGTTGCAAAACTCATTGATAAAGAATTCAATAGCGCATAGCTCGCAGTCCATGTACGCTTTCACTGAACAATTACATCTATAAATCGTTTAAAAAAGTTATCTTCAAGTAAAGAACGGCTTGCATGATCCAATTGTTCCATAACGTTTCTCATGAGTGCAGTAAGATTACCACTGCACGATACAGCACTTCATTCAGCAGTGCCATCAAGCTGTTGCAAAAGGATATCAGAGGTCCGATTTATGATATTTACGGATTTGTAAGATTTGCTGATGAAATCGTTGACACTTTCCATGAACATGACAAAGCAAGATTGCTGGATGATTTCAAAAAGCAAACCTATGAAGCCATTCAGGATCAAATCAGTTTAAATCCCATTCTGAACAGCTTCCAAATCACCGTAAACAAATACAATATTGATCTGCACCTGGTGGATGCTTTCTTCAAAAGCATGGAATTCGATTTGAACAAATCATCTTACGATCAGGCGGGCTATGCCTCTTACATATATGGTAGTGCAGAAGTAGTGGGACTCATGTGCCTCTATGTCTTCTGCAATGGAAACCAAACGCAATATGAACAATTAAAACCAAGTGCGCAGGCGCTGGGAGCAGCATTTCAAAAAGTCAATTTTCTGAGGGATGTCAAAGCTGATTATCAGCAGCTGAACAGGGTCTATTTTCCTGGAGTTGATTTCAGTGCTTTCTCTTTTGAAATGAAAAAAAATATCGAAGACGATATACAGCGTGATTTTGACAATGCGTATGAGGGCATCATTCAGCTTCCGCTGAACGCAAGATTCGGCGTGTACCTGGCCTATAAATATTATTTGAGCCTGTTTAAAAAGATCAAATCAGTTCAACCCCAAAAAATTCTTGAACACCGCATCCGAATACCCAATTACCACAAAGCATGGGTGGCTGCAAAAGTTGTGATCAGAACACAATTGAATCTACTTTAACTGTCAACCTGAACGGTCAACAGTTGACCGTTATCGGTTGAACACCTCTTCCATTACCTTCCCCCTGACATTCAAATCGCCGAATGTATTTTTTGCCGTAGGATGCACCCTGTTGGCTAGCAGCACAAATACTGTATTTGTTTTTGGGTCTGCCCAAGTGCAGGTACCGGTGAAGCCAGTATGTCCGAATGCACCAGGCGATACACTCAGTGAAGGGTAGGCTGTTTTTCTGGTGGCATTGTCTTTCTCCGGTTTGTCAAATCCATATCCTCTTCTGCTGATGGATGATTGGTATTGTGTAAACAGTTCAACGGTGGCGGCACTGATGTATCTTTTTTCATTGATGACTCCCTTGTTGAGAAGCATTTCCATCAATATTGCAATTTCATATGCATTGCTGAACAAACCTGCATGTCCAGATACACCTCCAAACATGGCTGCTCCAGGGTCATGCACATATCCTCTTATCAGTCGTTCGCGAAAGTAGGGATCCTGTTCTGTGGGAGCAATGACTGATTTGTTCATCCAACGTGTTGGATTGAATCCACTGCTCTTGAATCCCAAGGGCTGATAAAAATATTTCATGACATATTCGTCGAGTGATAGACCAGATACGGACTTTACAATATCGCCCAGTAGGATGAAATCATTGTCACTGTATACATAAGATTTTTTCTGGTCGACCGAAGAAAGGCGGATCCTGCTGTACATGGTATCTCTCCAAGCAGTTTTTAAGTAGAGCGAGTCATCTACTTTGATGGCATAGGCAGCGCTTGGTTTTTTACTCAAGAATCCAGGCAATGCCTTCATGGTCACACTATCAGCTATTTCTTTGTAAAAGGGAATCCACGCTTTGAGTCCGGCTTGATGCAGCAGAATATCCTTGATCAATATGTTTTCCTTGTCGCTGCCTTTTGTCCAAGGCAAATAATCACCCAGTGTTTTGTTCAGTGCAATTTTCTTTTCATCATACAGTTTCATGATCGACAGGGTGGTTGCACAAATCTTGGTAACCGACGCCATGTCGTATACCGATTCCTGAGATATGGGATCGTTGCCTGTATAGCTCATGGAGCCATAGGTTTTTTGCATTTGAATTTTTCCATTTTTGAATGCGAGCAAAACCATTCCGGGAGCTGCTTGTTGTTGAATGGCATCGAGGATGATGGAATCAATTTTCTTTTGCCTTGCGTCTTCTTGGATGACTGTTGCAGCGGAATGATTTTTTAATGCCAGACCCGCACCATATGGCAGAGATGTGCATACGGTAACTGGAAGTTGTCCCTCTGATCCTATTTCACCCTTGATCAATCTGGCAGCCACTGTATGAGTAATGGGATCGTCGTCGTATGCCAAGATGATGTTTTTGGTATCACAGTAACTTTTTGCAGCATAGGGATTTCCAAAAATAAACAGGTTGGTGGGCATGGAAGCAGAGAGTTGCTGGATCAGTGAGACAACAGCTGGACTCATATTGAAATTGTTTGCCGGGTATCGGGGCAACTCATGAACAGCAACAATCACTTTGCTGTAGTTGTTTTTTATCTGTTCCAGGAGTGCAGTGGACTGCTCTGCTGTTTTGCTGTTGTCAAAAACAAACACATCGGCATTGTAGGCTTTTCGCATCTCTGCAGCAAACTGGGTTTGCTGATTTTTTCCTATATCCACCAGTGCATAGTTGGAGGATGGATTTTTGATCAATGGAAATGATGCTGGATCTGCGAGTTTACCAACAGTGATGGTTTTTTCAGCTACTTCCAATTTGATGGCATTGCTCTTGGCATTCAGTTTTTCGGCGAGATGACTGGTGTCTACTGCCTTCCATTGATGGAGTCCTGTGATGAATTTGGTTTCCAAAACTTTCAGTGCATGTGCTTCGATGGCTTCCCAACCAATTCTTTTATCAGCGATGGCCTGTTTTACTTTGCTGATCACTTTCTCTACATCACCTGGCAAACAAAGCATGTCATTCCCTGCAATGAGTGATTCTACGCCGGCAGCCCCATCAGGAAATTCGGCAGCAACCCCTTTCATTTCAAGTGCATCCGTGAAAGTGATGCCTTTGAATCCCATTTCTCCTTTCAGCAATCCCGTTACTGCATTCGATGATATGGATGTAACATGATTTTTAGACGTGTCGATGGCAGGTACAAACAAGTGTCCCACCATGGCGCTTCCAATGCCTGCATCAAATAGTTTTCTGAATGGATACAGCTCCAGGTTATCCAATTGATTTTTTGATTTGCTGATCAATGGTGCTGCAAGATGTGAATCAACATCCACATCTCCATGTCCGGGGAAATGCTTGGCACTTCCCATGATGCCTGCATCTCTCATGCCGAGCATGTATTGAATGGCCCAATTCGCAACTTTGTATTTGTTTTCGCCAAATGAACGGTCGTTGATCACCGGATTGTTGGGGTTGTTGTTGACATCTGCAACCGGTGCAAAATTGATTTGAATGCCAGCCAGTTTGCATTGCTCTGCCACCCATTGTCCATATTTATAGACAACCGATGAATCACGCAGTGCACCCAGCATCATCATTTTTGGAAGATTGGCAACACTGTCCATCCGCATCCCAACACCCGTCTCACCGTCAATTGCAATCAGAATGGGAGTTTTTGCAATGGATTGAAAATAGTTGACCAGTGATGCCTGCTTGACAGGTCCGCCTTGAAACAGACATATGCCACCGATATTGTATTTTTTGATGTCTCTTTCAACAGTGGTGTCGTAAAAACTGACTGTCCTGGTTCTTGTATCAATGGAAGACAGCCGCACCATGATCAGTTGAGCGATCTTTTCATCGGGTGTCAAAGTCCTTAAAATACTATCAGCCCATTTTCTTGCATCTTGCGCATTTACCCAGGCTGCACATACCAAAAACAAGGCCGCCAGGGTTGATTTTCTCAAAATCATACCGATCTGTTTTGTTACATTTGCAGGCTTAAGTTACAACTAATCAATCATCGAATTGGAAATTGTTTCATGCCAGATTTGATCCATTTACTGCCCCCCAACATAGCCAATCAGATTGCTGCCGGTGAGGTCATTCAGCGTCCTGCCAGTGCCGTAAAAGAGCTTTTGGAAAATGCAGTAGATGCAGGCGCCACCCAGGTTCATTTGATTGTGCAAGATGCGGGTAAATCACTGATTCAAGTGGTAGACAATGGAAAGGGAATGTCTCCATCGGATGCTAGAAATGCGTTTGAGCGCCATGCCACATCCAAAATTCAATCCATCGAAGATCTTTACACAATCAAGACCATGGGCTTCAGGGGTGAAGCACTTGCCTCCATCGCATCTGTTGCACAGGTTGTATTGAAAACGAGAAGGGCAGAGGATGAAATGGGGACTGAAATAGAAATTGAGAACAGCAAGCCATTGAGGCAGGAAGCATGTGTTTGTGAGAGGGGGACTTCCATCGCCATGAAGAATCTTTTTTTCAATGTGCCGGCCAGAAGAAATTTTTTAAAAAGCAATCCAGTTGAACTGAAACATATCACGGATGAATTCATGCATGTTGCATTGTCTTTTCCACAGATTGGTTTTCAAATGACAAGCAATGGGCAGGAAGTATTTCATCTTTCAGCAGGAACCCTGAAACAAAGAATTATCCAATTGATGGGCAACAGCTTTGCCAACAGGCTCGTGCCAGTTGCTGAGAAAACCGATTATCTGGATATCAATGGTTTCATTGGCAAACCTGAAACTGCCAAGAAAACAAGAGGTGATCAATATTTGTTTGTCAACAATCGTTTCATCAAAAATGCATACCTCAATCACGCAGTATTTACTGCCTATGAGGAGTTGTTGCCTGCAAACAGTTTTCCATTTTTCGCCATTTTCATTGAATTGGATCCGGCACATGTTGATATCAATGTGCATCCTACCAAGCAAGAGATCAAATTTGACGATGAAAAAATAGTCTATGCGTTTGTAAAATCAGCCATTCGACATGCATTGGCACAAAACAGTGTAGCGCCGGCACTCGATTTTTCTCTGGATGCCAATATCCAACAGTTGGATGCAGTTTCAAAGCCTTTCACGAGTACTCAACAAGAAGAGACCAGGTCAGCCGGATTGTATAAATCATTCATTGACCAGCATCAGGCGCATAAAATAGAAAGCAAAAGCAATTTGCGTGACTGGAAAGATTTTTTTGAGCCGCAGTCTCCTTCCCACCAACCACAAGAACAATCCTTTGATTTTTATCAACCCTCCAGGCAAATCGTTGGAAGTGATATTCCCGATGCCTTAAAAATATTGGAAGGGTCAGAACCTGTTCAATTGCATCTTTCATATATTGTTTTTGATCAACCACGTGGCATCACCCTGCTGCATCAACAATTGGCTCATCAGCAAATTCTCTTTGAACAATTCAATGCTGCCTGGACAGGCAAGGCCTTGGCGATACAGCAGGAATTGTTTCCGCAGACCATTCAATTTTCACCGGCCGACTTTCAATTGGTAGCTGAAATATTGCCGGATCTCTTGCAGATGGGCTACCAGCTTGAACCCTTTGGTGTTCATACCTATGTTTTACAAGGCGCTCCTGCTGATTATCCCCAGGAAAATCATCTCTCAGTCATAGAGATGATTTTGGAAGATGTAAAAACAAGCACATCTACTTTGCATCAATCTTACAAAGAACGCATTGCAAAGACCATGGCCAGAAAACATGCTTACAAGGTGGGTGTTAAGCTGGATGTTGGGATCATGCGCGAAATCGTTGATCAATTGTCAAGATTGCCGAACCATCTCTCACATTTCGAAGGAAAACCTTTGTTCCTTGAGATAAAAAAGGACTACCTCAGCAATCTGTTTGGAATCTGATCAGAGAGATTGCAAAAATGCTGCTATTTTATTTCTGACCGTTGCACTGCTGGTAGCATGGTTGTTCACCATGATTGAAAATGCAAGCCACCTGTTCTTTTTGTTCAAGTAAAATCCGCTCAAACAAACAACCCCATTCAGTGTACCAGTTTTTGCGAGAATGTATTCCTCATTTTTACGGGGATACATTTTCAAATTGGCACTGCCTGCTCCCGGCATGATGTGTTTGATGCGTTCCCACCCGAATTCATTGTTCATTTTTTGTAAAATCCATATCATGTCCTGCGGACTGAATAAATTATACCTGCTGAGACCACTGCCGTCCACCCATTTTGGTTGTTGAGGCAAATCTGATAAATCGGTTTTCAGGATTTCAGCAATAGCTGCAGACTCATCCATTTTCTGCAAGCGGGTTTGACTCACCATTTGGATACACATGTCTGCAAAAAAATTATCACTTCTGTCCATCATGTCTTTTAACAGACTGTCGGTGGACTGCGATGTAATCAGTCTGGAAACCCTTTTAGAGGCATCTTTGAGCATTGACTCATCTGCAATGGAAATTGTTTTCTGCAAAGTATCCTTGATCAATTCAATGGCCGAGGCCAATCCATTTGTAATAAATGGTACAATCAATTTTGCACTGTTTTCTTTTCCCTCATGCAATACAAATTCATTCTTGTCCATTGCCCTGTCCACCTGAAATTTCTTTGTGGGAATACCCATGTCAACCTTCCAGTTGATTTCGGGTGATGAGTACATGAAAAGATCCGTGGTGTCTGAGGGATTGGCAGGATTTTCTTTTTTTGATTTTTCCAAATACCATTGCAACTGATTGCCGTATATCGGAAATGCACTTCGCTCAATCATGTAATCCTCCGCATAATCTTCCCAACTCCATCCCGCTCCCCACTTGGGACTGCTCCAGTTGGTTTGATGGATGTACAAGGGTTTATCGGTTGTTTTCAGAAATGCAAACAAAGGATGTGATTTGAAATTTGGATGCAGAAAACTCGGATCACCTGTTGGCGTGATCAGGATTGCTGTATCAAGGTCGGTGACATTTGCAGCAGGCAAATGATCAGGCAAGTATTTCATGGCAGCATAGCAGCTGACAATTTTTGTATTGCTGGCAGGAGTAAACAATTTATCGGATTGAAATTGGTACAGCCATGCTTTGTTTTCAAGATCCTGAATGGCTATTCCCACATGTGCCTTGGAAAGCAATGAATCATTGATGATGAACCTGCTTGCCTGTCTTTGAATTTGTTTTTCAATCGAACAGGAACTGGCCAGCATCGAAAAAGCGAAAAACACAAATGAGGTATGTTTGATGTTCATATTGTTATTTATCAGGTTAACTGTTAACTGTCAACAGTTAACGGTTAACAGTTAATTCCGCTCCTGCAACCTCAACCACCTCTCCGGCAGCTCATTGTTGCCTGCCGCATTGAAATCACTTTCTGCACATGGAACATATTTCCCGTCAGGCATCTTCATCCACCACCTCCCGGTTTTTCTGCTTTTCAAAAATGTTGTTTCAATTGCTGCAAACTCGAGATGGCACTCAATAAACATGTCCTGTTCATTCAGATTTGCTTCGGTTCTTCCGTATTGCACACCGTCAATATAGTACCAAATCATTTGTGCAATTTGTTTGGCAAGGTTTAGCTGGGGATCTCTTTTTTTATCGTAACCATAAATCCCCAAAGCCTTCAATCGATCACTCATGCCCGCATATCTCATGAGGATGCAGGCTTCTTCACCGTTGAATCCATTCGGACTGCTGCCATCCCAAAAGGTTGCGGCTCCCAGTGCTGCAACATCAAACATCACCATGTCACTGCTTCTGAATGAGGGTTCCATTTCTTCAATATGCTCCTTCACTTTGCCCAGTCGATAACAATCAAAGCGCAATTTATCCATGGTCTCCAGCATGTGGGGGTGAATATAATAGCTTTGGAATCCTATGTGGTTGTAGTGTCTGATGAAATTCGGGTCGCCTGTTAGCAATTCCATCAAAAAATTCTTGGATCGAACGGGATTGTCAAGTGAAAGATCGATGTACGCATCTATTCCAGTCACCTCAATGACCTTGTTCATTTCTCGGTATGCTTCATAAACAGCCAGTACCAGGTCATGTGAACCCCCGATGAGCAAAAAGATTTTATTTTGTTGTATGACTTCTTTTGCAACGGTTTTAATGGCAGCATAGGTGTCCGATATATGCATGCCTGTTTTGACTTTTCCAATATCTGCCAGCTTGATTTGTTTGTGCCAATAATAAAGTGAGTAGAGCTCTTTTCGGACAGCATCTGTCTCAGCAGAAGCCGATCCCAGTTGTCCGTCACCTCTCAACTCATCGCATGATGCAATGACGATGTCTGCATGGGTCAGATCAGGGAATGCATCCTGGAAGATATCAATGGATTTTCCAATCTGCCCCTCTTTCAAATCACCATCCTCGAGTACCTGTGGCAGATCAACAGGATCCAGAAAATCTATGATGCTTTCAAAAGCCATGTTCCAATATTTCAGCAAACCTACTTAATCTTGCGATAATCAATGCACCACAAAATCCATCACATGCATTGGATGGAAGAACCTGCTATTTGCTATCTTCGCAGCATGGAGAAAATTCTCGAAAGCATTGAATCGTACGCGAAGGAAATCAATGCATTTACAGCAACAGATGCAGAGACGCTGGAGCAGTTCAGAATAAAGTTTCTGGGCGTAAAAGGCATTGTGAAATCACTCATGGGGGAAATGCAGCATGTTCCGGTGGATCAAAAGAAATCATTCGGACAAACCATGAATGGTTTTAAACAGCTGGCGGAGAACAAATACAATGCTGAAAAGGAAAGGATATCGGAAGGATCAGCGCATACTGCTTTCAACATGGATGCTACATTGCCGGGCATACCCATGGCTTCAGGAAGCAGGCATCCTGTTACATTGATGCGCAATAAAATTGTCGAGATTTTCGAGCGACTTTCTTTCACCGTCGCAGAGGGACCGGAAATAGAAGATGACTGGCACAATTTCACTGCATTGAACCTGGATGAAAATCATCCAGCGCGCGACATGCAGGATACTTTTTATCTCTCTACGGATCCTGCTATTTTGCTGCGTACACATACCAGCAATGTGCAGATCAGGGAAATGGAAAAACACAAACCACCCATCAGGATCATCTGTCCGGGCAGGGTCTATCGCAATGAAACCATCAGTGCAAGATCACACTGTTTTTTTCACCAAGTAGAGGGCTTGTATGTGGATGAACATGTTTCATTTGCGGATCTCAAACAAACGCTTTATCATTTCGTCAAAGAGATGTTTGGCAATGATGTGAAAGTCAGGTTCAGGCCAAGTTATTTTCCATTCACAGAGCCCAGTGCAGAAATGGATATCAGTTGCATGCTCTGTCACGGTGATGGATGTGCTGTATGCAAGCGAACCGGATGGTTGGAAATTTTGGGATGCGGCATGGTGCACCCGAATGTGTTGAGCAATTGCGGAATTGATCCTGAAAAATATACCGGATTTGCATTTGGCATGGGTGTAGAGCGTCCGGCCTTGTTGAAATACGGCATCACCGATATCAGGCTGTTCAGCGACAACGATGTTCGATTCCTGGAGCAATTCAGGGGAGCCTAATTCCTCACCCATGAAAAAAATATTCATCACCGGTGCTTCGGGTTTATTGGGATCGTATTTGATCCGCGATCTGTTGAAGCAAGAAGGTGTACAGTTGGTTTGCATCTACCGCAAACAAAAGAGCAATCTACTTTCAGAAGAGGAACTTTCCAGGATCCATTGGGTTCAGGGCGATATACTCGACGTGGATGGTTTGATGGAGGCCATGCAGGGATGTACGAAAGTCTATCATTGTGCGGGACTCGTTTCATTCAATCCTTCGAGGGCCGGTGATCTCATGAAAATCAATGTGGAGGGTACGGCCAATATGGTCAATACAGCACTGGAATGTGGTGTCGAGAAATTTGTTCATGTGAGTTCTGTGGCTGCCATTGGTAGAAAAAGAAACAATCAAACTGTTCATGAATCCCTTACATGGGACGAGGCATCCAATCCATCTGTGTATGGCAAAAGCAAATACCTGGGAGAAATGGAAGTGTGGAGAGGCATCGGGGAGGGATTGAATGCCGTCATTGTCAATCCGGTGATCATTCTTGGCAAGGGTGATTGGAATGATGGATCATGTGCCACATTTAAAAATGCATTCAATGAATTTCCATGGTATACCGAAGGGATCAGTGGATTTGTGGATGCTGCTGATGTGTCCAAGGCCATGATCGGACTGATGGAAAGCGAAATTTCCGGAGAACGCTACATCATCTCAGCTGAAAATCTGAGCTATCGATCTGTTTTTGAGATGATGGCAGACGGCTTTGGTAAAAAAAGACCTCGTTTCAAAGTGAGTCCCCTGCTGGCTGCTATCGTATGGCGACTCGTCAAGCTGAAGAGCATGGTGACAGGTGAGGAGCCTTTGCTGACCAAAGAAACGGCAGAAACTGCCCAACAGAAGGTATATTTTGATCATGCAAAGCTTTTGAGTGCATTGCCTGGATTCAAATTCACTCCTCTTGCTCAAACGATTCATGAGGCATGTAATTTTTATTTGCGGGTAACTGTTAACACTTAACAGTTGTAAGTTGTAGGTTGTAAGTTGAAGGTTGACAGTTAACAGTTGACAATGTTGAGTTGGAGCAAAGAGAACCCACTAACAATGACAACAATGACAACGATGACAACAATTACAACAACTACAACAACCTACAACTTATAACTTACAACCAACATCCGTTAACTGTTAACTGTCAACTGTTTATAATGCTCCCAGATCTCGGGCATTCTGCGCATCCAGATCTGCTCTTTCATCTTGACAGCTGAGTCGATGGCCGGAACCCCCCAAATGGTTTTACCCGCTTCAACATCCTGAAATACACCACTCATCGGCTTGATGACGGTGCCCCTGCCAATGCGCGTGGTTTTCGCAATCCCCACCATTCCCCATAGGATGACGTCATCTTCCAGTGTACTGGCACCTGCTATGGCTGATCCGGCGGCAATGAGGCAATTTTTGCCAATCACGACGTCGTGTCCCACGTGGTTCATGTTGTCCAGTTTGGATCCCATCCCAATAATGGTATCATGGGTGACCCCCCTGTCCACACAACAATTGGCCCCTATTTCAACATGGTCTTCTATGACAACCCTTCCGCACGACTCCATTTTCTTGTAGGCAATCTCTCTGTGACTCTTTTTATTGTAATAAAAAGCATCTGCACCTATGACAGTGCCGGATTGAATGATTACATGGTCTCCAATGGTGCAATCATCCATGATGGTAACATTGGGTTGGATGATACAATGTTTTCCAATCGAAACATGGTTGCCGATGAAAACATTTGGGCCAACATAAGTAGTTGCGTCGATGACAGCATGATTGCTGATCATTCTGTTGGATGGACTGAAAGGATGAAAATGATGTACGATGGTGAGGTAAGCTTCAAAGGGTTCATCAACCACGAGCAATGTTTTGTCGGAGGGAAAATCAACCAGTTGATCTATGATGATAAAACTTGCATCAGACGAAAAACATGAACCGTAATATTTTGGATGATCAACAAATACGATGTCACCTGTTTCCACTTTATGAATTTCATTGATTCCGTGAGCAAATCCATCTCTGTCTCCATGTATTTTTGCATCAATCATATCAGCAATGGAGCTTACAACAATCGGTGTTGGAAATTTCATTTCAAAAATTTTATCATAGAAGTATGATCAAAATACTTTGCATTTTTTAAATCCATTCTCTCATTTTTGCGAATCATACTTTTACGTAATTCACATATTCAAAAAAAATGTGAATAAAATAATTGTGAAAAAATTTCTTGTAAATAAAATATATGTATAATATTGTGAAGGGAATTACATTCCCGGTACTTATTAACCCATCTATATAACAACGCTCGGTTTCTACCGAGCGTTGTGCATTTATAAAGTTTATCGCTTGAAATTCAGTGCTGGTGTGCATTTCAGCAAAATAATTCACTTACATTGCACTAAATATTTCATATGCTCAGATCAATGACAGGGTATGGACGATCAGAAAAGACCATCGGTGAAAAACAGGTGATGGTTGAAATTCGGTCACTCAACGGCAAACAAATCGATCTTTTGCTGAAAATTCCTTCCCCCCTGAAGCCGCGTGAATTTGACATCAGAAATATCATCAACGAGCATTTGCAAAGGGGAAGCATCGAGTGTACCATCACAGTCAAATTGAATGGAACTGCAAAACCTTCCTCCATCAATATGGAGCTGGTGACTGCTTACTACCATCAATTAAAATCACTTGCACAACACTTGGAGGCAGATCATGATCAATTGCTGTCATCTATTTTGCGTTTGCCTGATGTTGTTGCAACATCAACAGAAGTAGTCACTGACGAAGAATGGAATGCAGTCAAAAAAGTTTTGGAGGAAGCACTTGACATGTTGAACAGGCATCGAAGCGATGAAGGTGCAGCATTGGAGCAGGAACTGCTGCTGCGTATTTCCAATATTGAATCATTGCAAACCAAGGTGCTTGCATTGGATCCACAACGCAAAGAAAAAATCAGGGAAAACCTGCTGAAACTTTTGCAGGAACATGTATCCAAGGAGGTGGGCGTTGACATGAACAGGTTTGAACAGGAACTCATCTATTATATTGAAAAAATTGACCTGACCGAGGAGCAAGTGCGGCTCTCGAACCATTGCCAGTATTTCAGGTCTTTGCTCACCGAAAAGGAGATCAACAAGGGCAGAAAACTGTCTTTTTTATTACAGGAAATCGGTCGGGAAATCAATACCACCGGTTCAAAGGCGTATGATGCCGATATCCAGAAATTTGTCGTGGAGATGAAAGACGAACTCGAAAAAGCCAAAGAGCAGGTCCTGAATGTCCTTTGATCAAGTTGACTACCTTTGTGTCATGTTGTTTAGAAAATTACTGGTTCCAATTGCCTTCCTGATGCTTTGCGGCTGTGAGGAAGCCTCCCTCTATCAAAAAGTTGTATTTATGCCCAACCAGTCATGGGGCTACAAGGATACAAACAGCTTTGTCTTTCATATCAGTGATACTGCCTCCAGATACCGGGTATTTTTTGTCATGAGGCATACCGATGCATATGAATACAATAATATATGGATCCAAATAGCCAGTCAGCTTCCGGGTGACAGCACCTGGAGAAAAGACCGTTTCAATATTCCGCTGGCCAATGAAAAAGGTTGGTTGGGAACTGGAATGGACGACCTCTTTGACCACCGTGTACTGCTCTATCCCCAACCGGTGGCCTTCAGAAAACCCGGAAATTATCAACTGGAGATCAAACAGGATATGCGGGTGGATCCATTGGAACATGTAATGAACGTGGGACTCAGATTGGAAAAAGTTCAATAAGATGCGCAAACTGCTGGATAAGATTCCTCTGAAATTTGCCGAATATGCTTTTTGGGTACTGGTCGTTTATATATTGGCTGCCCTTGCATGGTGGTACATTGAGCTGGATCAGCAAAACGATCTGATGCTGCAATACAAAACAGCCACATTGCAGCGCACTGGTAATGATACAGCAGCTGCACTTGCCAGTATACAAGATGAACATCAACGCAATGCGAAGCAATACATAGGCGAGGGACTCACATTTTTCATTTTTATTCTGTTGGGAGGGATTTTTCTCTACATAGCGGTTCGTCGGCAAATCAGGTACCACCTCCAGCAAAGAAACTTTATGATGGCTGTTACCCATGAACTCAAAACACCCATTGCCGTCACCAAACTCAGTCTGGAAACCCTGAAGAGACACCAGCTGGATGAGGATAAAAAAAATAAAATCATTCACCAGGCCATCAATGAAACAGAACGCCTCGACACCCTGTGCAACAATATTCTGCTGAGTTCTCAATTGGATGCGGGGGGCTACCAGCTCAGTAAAAACAATGTAGATATCTCAGCGTTGCTCAACAGCATCGTTGAAGCATACGCCACCAGGTATCCGGAACGTTCCTTTCAACATCAAATCGAAAAAGGACTTCACTGTGTTGGGGATGAATTTCTCATCCGCATTGCCGTCAACAATATCATGGGCAATGCTGTTAAGTATACACCATCCCATGCACCTGTGGAAATAACTTGTGCATTGGTGGATGGGCAAACAGAGATCCTGGTAAAAGACCAGGGTGATGGCATTCCCGATCAAATGAAGTCCAAAATTTTTGAAAAATTCTACCGATTGGAAGACGAAAGAACAAGAAAAGCAAAAGGAACCGGATTGGGACTCTATTTGAGTACAAAGATCATTCAAGATCATGGAGGAAGCATGTTTGTAAAAGACAATACACCCAAGGGAAGTATTTTTGTGATTCACTTACCCAAATCGCCCGATCATGCCTGAAAAAAAAGCATCTATCTTGTTGGTGGAAGATGAAGAGAATCTTCAGGAAGCACTCAAATTGAACCTGGAGCTGGAAGGCTATGAAGTAACCTGTTTGGGTGATGGCGCCTCCGCGCTCAAAAAAGTAAAAGAAGAATATTTTGATCTGATTTTGCTGGACGTGATGCTCCCAGAATTGGATGGATTTGACGTGAGTGAAAACATCCGGCTTCAGAACATTGAAACACCCATCCTCATGCTCAGCGCAAGGTCTGGCAGTGCTGACAGGGTAACCGGACTCAAAAAAGGAGCCGATGATTATTTGACCAAACCTTTCAATTTGGAGGAATTGTTGTTGAGGGTTGAAAAACTGATCGATAAAAACAAAAAACTTTCCGACCGATCCAATGTCAATGAGATCATTCATTTCGGAGGAAATACGATCAATTTCAAATCACAAAAAGCTGTCAACCACCAGGGTGAGGAAGTCCAGCTCAGCAAGAAAGAAATCATGTTGCTCAAGCTGATGGTGGAATACAAAAACGAGGTGGTTTCAAGAGAAAAAATACTGCAAGCTGTTTGGGGCTATCAGGTTTTTCCTACAACCAGGACCATCGATAATTTTATATTGAACTTCAGGAAATATTTTGAGAAAGATCCCAAGCAACCCAAACACTTTCATTCCATCAGAAGTGTTGGATACCGGTTTACGAGTTGATCAGAGGTCACCCAATTGAGGTCTTATTACAATGTCTTCAACACATGCTTGTGCAGACAATGCACTGGCAGCAATGATCATCTTTGCAATGTCAGCAGTTTCCAAAATGCGTGTTGGGTCTATGTCCATTCCATCCCAGGAACTGGTAAGTGTGGCACCCGGATAAACAGCCGTCACCTTTACATTGAAGGGTTTCATCTCCTCTCTCAAATTTTTACTGAATCCGTCCAACGCCCACTTGCTGATGCTGTAAGAACCTCCGTTTGGATAGGCCTTCAA
>JACCDT011849243.1_pt1 | contig 51213 bp, 111 predicted proteins | sample 7446291 | NCBI WGS metagenome assembly JACCDT01 (sample SAMN15323446, study PRJNA562643) | freshwater metagenome | isolation source: river surface water | place: USA:Blue River Watershed | collected 2017-08-17
ACCTTTTTAAATTAAAAAAGAACTGATAGTATAAACGTTAAAAAACTAAAAACAATGAAAAAAGTTATTCTTGCAGTATTGGTAATTGGTTATGCACTCTCAATGTCTTCTTGTGCTTCTACTGAAACTTGTTGGGCATATCGTGATGTTGGAAATCATAAGTATAACAATCATAAAAAACGACCAAGTGTGGCAGGTGCTATGAATAAGCCACGAGCAAAAATCCGATATTGAATGTGTAAATAAAATAAAAAAGAATGGTTGAACTGAAAATGTATTTATTAACGCTTAATCCGAAATAATATGAATAAAAGTCCGCCCGAAAGGGAAATCTAATATACTCTTAATAATACATCTATATTATAAATAAATAAGGGTTCCCGATAGGCTTCGGGCATTACAATCCGAGCCAAATATGTAAAGCCGAAATAACCCTACGGCACTTAAAATGGGGAAAAGGAAATCGCCCTATCGTGTGGCACTCCCCCCGAAATCTATCTAAATAAACCCCCGCTTCTTTACGAGGTGGGGGTTTTCGTTTTTATTCTACTTCCCGCTTATTTTTTATCTTCCCGCTGAACTGCCTCAGCAGGTGATCGACGGGTGAAGGGGGGTCAAATTCCAAACAAGATATACGAAAAGAAAAAAGTAATTTACATTTTTATAGGGGAGAGAAAAATGTAAATAAAGAATTTAATATCGTATATCTGTATTTTATTCTCCCCTGTTTTCAGGGCTGGATCTGGCGGCGGATACAGGTGAAGTAATGGGGAGAGTAAATTTACTTTTAATTGATACCTTTTTCTCTTTAATTAGAACTGATAGTATAAACCAATAAACCTATGTCAAAGAAAAAAGAAATGGAATTTAACGAAAATCCTCCACTATCTGTATGTGATAAGAGGTATATGATATTGAGAAATAAATCAGAAGATAATGTGTTTTGGACAAGTGGGGGAGAGTATCGTTCGGATTGGTATGAAGTATTGTTTCAATCTGATGAGGAGGATGAGGTGAAAGATTTGTATATGAAAATGGTTTATTCACCAAAGAAACCTTTTTGATACCTTTTTAATTTTAATTAGAACTGATAAAAAAACATAACAATATGGATAACGAAGAAATGAATGATGGAATGAGCAAAGAACAAGAAAAATTCTTTGAAGAGTTTCGAAATAAAATCCGTGAAATGAGTGCAGTTGCTTATATGTGTGCAAATGCACCAAAAGACCACAATGGAAATCATGTGGTAAGTGTGGTCGGTATCAAGAATTTTGGGATATTTTATTTGTTTGAGAACTAAAGATGAAAAGGATTAGGTATTGGTTGTTCAAGAATGTAGTTCAGAAGATTACGGGGTGGGTTATAGAAAAAACCAAAGCCCGTTAAAAAACGGGCTTCGGACAAAACAAAACACTATGACTAAAGCAAAAAAGAGCATTGCTTAATCAATATCTAAAATAAAAAATAATAATTAGAAAATCAATAGTAATAAATGATACCTTTTTGAAAAGTAAAAGAACTGATTAAAAAGGGGAAAAAATAAATTTATGAATTACATATTCGGTGTTATAAATAGGTTTTTTCATATATGTAAATTTGAAACCATAAACATACCACATTCAAATAAAAAAGGTGAAATATGGTTACAACAATGTAAATGCAGTAATAAAAGAGAAGTGTTGTTTGATTCGCAAGGCAGATGTAGACAGATTAAACAAATAAAATAAAGAAAATAGTTGTTCATAGGTGGTTTGCTTTTCTTGGTTAGGGGTTCGGCTGGTTACCGAACCCTTTTTTTTTATAATTTATTTTATTATTTTTTTGATACCTTTTTAATTAAAAATCGAATTGATAGTATGAAAGAACTAATAGAATTTGCAAAAGGATTCATAAAAGATAATCCACAATTTAAATCGGAAGTAATAGATTTAATTGAATTATGTCAATCCGAAATAGAAGAAGGTGGGTCTATGCAGCACGAAATAAACTTGTGCATTGAATCAATCAAACAATTAAAAGAAGAACAATAACCAAAAAACCAACTTAACTATGTTAGAAAGAATCTTAGATTACATGCCCGAAGTACCATTTGTACTTTTGGAAGGATATGATGATTGTGTATTAGGTTTCGATTATGGGGATGGAGATAATCCAAGAATGATTTATAGTGTGAAAGGAATACTTGATAAATTAGCAAAGGATATGTCCGATGATGAAGCAATAGAATATTTTGAATATAACATTAGAGGTTCATTTTCGGATAAGAATATGCCAAATTGCCCAATCTTTTGCCAAGATGATGTTTAACACAATTAGATGATTACCCGACAAAAATAGGAACGCACCAAAGGTGTGATTGAAAGAAAGACTGCTCAAAAGAGTGGTCTTTTTTTTTGCTTATGCTAGTTTGGATGTGCTGAAGATGTTTCACAGCTCGTGTTGCTAGGTCCTCGGGGAGAGAAAACTATAAGAGATATACGAATTAAAAAAAGTAAAATACATTTTTTAAAAATGTAAATTAGTTATTAAAGATCGTATATCTTATTTTAATTCTCCCCTGAAATCTGACTGTAGGCGACAGGTGATACCAGTTTTTTGACTTATGATTTATTTCGTAGTTTTTTTGCTACCTTTTTAATTAAAAAAAGAACTGATTAAAAATAAAGGTTAGAGAAATGAAAAAAATTATTATCCCTATTATTGCTATCATTACACTTTGCTCTTGTGGTAAGGAGGATGTTATGTATAATCATTGTTATACTCTTGACAAGACAAAGTTCGGTGTAGCAAGTAGTTCATTTTTTGTTAGCCACGTTTTGAGTAAAGAAGAAGAAAGAAAGTGGTGTGCAGAGATGAATAATCGTGTTATTGAAAACTTGAAAAGAAATAACCCGAACATTGAAGTTAAAGATATTGATACCTCTTATGTATATCTTGTAAGGGAATTTTAATTTTGACTTATATATAAAGCAAATAAAATATGACAAATAAAGCTATTGGATTTTTTCAAAAGTATGAAACAAGGGTTGTTAGATTACACCTTGCTATAATAGGGTATTTGACTTATAGTTTTTCAACTATCTATTTTGGACAACATCCTTGGGAAGAATGTTTAACAATAGATAAAATAATTTCAGTGGTTAGTTTGGTATTTATCTTGCAACACATATTTTTGATTACAAAAGATTTACCAAGTAAATTAAGGTCTATACATTTATTGTCAGTAATAGTTTTTATTTATATTCACTTTATTAAATGATACCTTTTTTAGAAAAATTAGAACTGATATAAAATCAAAAACACTAAACCTATGTCAATGTATAGAGAAAATTGTGACCGATGTCACCAACCAACAAATGGAGTTACAATTATGTCAATGTATAATGAGGATATAATTTGTATGACTTGCAAAGAGAATGAGAAGAAAAGAGAAGATTACAAAGATGCAGTTAATGCAGATATTGCTGAAATAAAAAATGGTAATTACAATTTCAAAGGAATTGGACTTAAAGATTAAAAAAAAATAAAGAATATGCAAATAGGCGGTAAACCAACAAAAGTTAAACTCACAGTGGATTTAACAAAGTATGATTCAAGGTGTGTTGAAGGTTCAACGGGAACAACCATACCAAATTACAGAGTAGGTATATGGGGTGATTTGGATACATTTGTAGCAGTAAGATTTGATAATGGTGCTGTATTAGATATTCTTTATAAAAGTTTAGAATTTATTGATAAAAAATAAAGAAACAGAACTATGAACTTAATGGATAAAGTAATGGGTACAAAAGTAGGTAGAATTACAGTGGTAACTATCTTAATAGCAAATGCAATTGTTTCTATTTTGGGAATAATTTGTTTAGCAGTATTTGTGTCAAATTAACTATAACTGAAAGGAAAAAATAAAATATGAAGGAACGAGAAATTCTTTAAAGAAAAGGGGTTGAGTATTCTCCCCCCGCTTGAAACCCGCAACGATAGTTGTGGGTTTTTTGTTTTTATTCTCCCCCCATATAATTTATCTCTCCCGTCGTCACCAGCCCCGTCCCCGGCGTTTTTCAGGTCAAATTTCAAAGTAGATATACGATCCGAAAAAGTTAATTTACATTTTTATCCACCTTTAAAAAATGTAAAATAGTTTTTAATAATCGTATATCTGATAAAAAATTACCACTGGTTTCCTGCCTTCTATCGCTTCTCAAGCAGGTAAACCTGAAAAAAAATTTGCAGTTAGCATTTAAGGAAAGGTCTGTTTCTACGTATTAATAATGTAGGGTAGTTCAATAAGAAGTAAAAAGAAAAAAATCTTCACTACCCATTTAAGAAAAGTAAAGTTCAAACGTATTATATAATGAAAGGAGGTGTCAAAAAAATAAAGTAAAAAAAAATATCAAAGTCCATTTAAGAAATTACAAATTCAATCGTATAGTATAGTGTAACAAGTCAATTAAATTAAACAATTAAAAATTAAATTATTATGAAAAATCTAAATTCAAAAGAAAAAGTAAAATTGAACAAAGGGTTTGATTATTACAAACAAAAAGCAGATACCTATGAGGGTGTTTTGTTAAGAAGTGGTTTGAGTGGTGAACAAATTATTACACTAATGAAAGTATTAGATTTAGAGAGTATTACTGATGTTCATTTGAGTAAGTTGTTTGAATTGAAAAAGAGTGAATTAAAAGTAATGTGTAAAAAAGCAATTGATTATGTTGATTATGATTATTCAGTTGGTAGAGTAGGAAAAAAATTAATTTTTGTTGGTGAAATAGATAATGAAGATATTAAAAAATTGATTGTAGGATATTATATGTCAATTTGTGCAAGTTTGTTGTGTGAAGTGTTAGGTGTTTACACATATTTTCATATGGATTGATAAAACAATTTAAGGTAATGAAAGGAGAGTTAATCAACTCTCCTTTTTTTTTACTAACAAAATTAGGCGGATGTTAATATCGCCGTGATTTCTGGGAAAAATCAGGTCAAATTTCAAAGCAGATATACGATCTAAAAAAGTTAATTTACATTTTTCATCAAATTTCTTTTAACAATATTGAAATTTAGTTTATATTTTTATGATACCTTTTTGAGTTAAAAAAGAACTGATAGTATAACCAAAAGAAAACTAACTATGAAACTCAATGAAGCAAGAGATTTAGCAATCTCACTAATGAAAGAACACGGAATTTGGAGTAATTGGAACTTTGAATTTGACAATGCTAAAAGGAGATTTGGGTGTTGTAAGTATAGATATAAAACAATTACTTTATCTGCTCCTTTAACTGAAATCAATGAGGTGTCAAGGGTTAGAAACACAATCTTGCATGAAATTGCTCATGCACTTTGCCCAAAACAAAAACACAATCATGTTTGGAAAGCAAAAGCAAGAGAGATAGGTTGTGATGGAGAAAGGTGTTATTCTTCAAAGGATGTAGAAACGATACAAGGTAATTATAGTGCTACTTGTGTTGGTTGTGGTAAGGTTCACCAAAGATTTAGAAAAGCAAAGTATAGTTCATCTTGTGGTAGTTGTTCGGGTGGAAGATACAATGAGAAGTATAAATTAGAGTGGGCAAAAAACTAAACAATAAAAAAATAAACTATGGGAATATTGATGAAATCAAACGGAGAAGTAGAAGAAATAAAACCAAGTAATGGGAAAACATTTTCTCTTCAAGAACTACAAGGGTTTGTTCAAGGATACATTGAGATTGTTGGTGTCGGCAATAAATATTTAGTCCTTAACGAAGAGGGTAAGTTAAACGGATTGGAAATGAATAGAAAGGCAACTGAAATATTTATTAAATATTATGGTTCAACTGATGTTATTGTGGGTGATGTTTTACTTGCTGATGAGGATGAAATAAATTAAAAATAAAATTGATACTTTTTTAATAAAAATAAGAACTGATAAATGTGAAAGGGAAAAGAATTATTTATATTTTTACAATAAGAATTTTATGCTGGTGATAGATAAGTAAGGTAAAACATTGTAAATCAAACAAATAAACAATTCTAAATTAAAAAAGATGAGTAAGACAGACAATTTTGAGCAGTTGAAATCGGAGTACATTAGTGCTTATGAGATGGTGAACAAGAAACCTTGTCCTGAGATTGTAAAAGCAAAGGCATGGATTAAGGTTGGTGAAATATCATTCAGACCAGATGGTTTTGAGAAAGCAGTTGGTGTATTGAAATTACGATGTTCAAACGAAGGTGAGGTTAGAAGGGATATGGAGTCTAAATTGTCTTTGGATAGTGAATTGTTGGATCAAACAAGAACCAATCTAAATCAAACATTGGAGAAGTTGAAGAAACTTACTTTGGTGGATGGTATTGAAATAGAGAATATGATTGAGATGCTGGAAAAGTGTAATAATCTTATTGATGTTTCAAAGAAAAGGAATGTTATTTGATACCTTTCTCCCTATAAAAAGAACTGAATAAAAAAGCAATTATGAAACTATATCAAGCAGCACACATTATTCAATCAATTTTTAAGCAGGATGTTATCTTCATTGAATTTGAAGATGGTAGTGGAGTGAAATTCAACTATCGTTTGAAAGGTCAAAGTGAAAGGTCATTTATCAATCTTAAGAACATTATTTACAAGGATAGTAGTGTTAGAAACATAGTTTCCAAAATGTAATTTTATTCTCCCTATATGAAAAAGATATTATTTATTTTACTTATTATCTCTCCCCTTATAGGGATGTGTCAAGGTAATAGTAATATTACAAGACCTAAATCAAAAGATTTTAGATACCCTGTCATTGTAAAGTTAATACAGGGAGAAGGTAATGTCTTTCGTATAGGTTTCATTCGTTACAATGATTATTTTGATATAAAAGAAGATGAAAGTGAATTAAATGCTTTTTATGCTCGTTTTTTAACCGACCTTGAATTAAAGAATAGTGTTTTTGTTTACTTTCCTACGGCAAATAAGAATGGTGAAATGTTGGTGGTGCCAAAGATTAGTGTTACGAAGTTGGATATGACATACGAGCAAGCAATGCAAATAATTATACCCGAATAGGTCAAATTACATTAAAAAGTATTTTAAAAGTCCCCGCTAATTTGCGGGGATTTTTTTTTGCTGTTAAATTTCCTGAGGAGAACTGGAACTCGAGCAGTACAGCAGGCAAATTTCAAAACAGATATACGAATAATAAAAACTAATTTACATTTTCTAAAAATGTAAAATAACATTTCTTTATCGTATAACTTATTTTTTGTTGATCCAGATTGTCCCAGATTACCAGTAAATACATATATTTGCAAAAAGAAATTTGTTTTCATTGTGTTTATATTGTGTAGATAAAGTCCCAAAGTTCGGGGCTTTTTCTATTTAATTGATTTTCAAGTAAATAATTTTTAGTAATTCCATTAAAGATTTGTGTGGTTTCAGCGTATTACTATATAGAAAGGGCAACATAAATTGATACCTTTTAATAGAAAAAAAGAACTGATTATTAACCACAAAAACTTATTAAGTTATGACAACAGAGCAAAGAGTTAATCAAATTGAGAATGAACTTTCTCACCAAGTAATGAGCAAGGATGAGTTTGTATCCTTTATGGAAAACCTACGAAATGGAAGCCACACTTACGGAAGTATGGTGTCCAATACAATGGTTAAAATGAATAAAACTGGCAATCCTTTTTATGGTAGGGTTACGAAATTGTCAAAGTGGAGTTTCGGTTGCAATACTTCATTTAAGAAGAAAGGAGATAATTTTAGAGAGCAAGAGGGTATTGAAGGAGTATTTAATCCTAATTCCTCTTATGTTGAATCTACCAATGGTAAAGAGAACTATGTGGTTTGTTGCAAAAAAGATAATCCACAAATTAAGTATTTGAGGGTTTATACCAATCCTAATTCTAATGAGAGTACTTTTACCGAGTACTACATTGATGGAGTGAAAGCCACAGATTTTGAAATGGAGCAACTTAAAACATTCCTTAAAAAGTCCACCAAAGGAAGTCATAATTTGGGTATCAAAGGAGATGAAGCATTTGGTACATTCAATGTTGGTGTGGATAGTGTGAAGTTTATCTACATTGATGGAAAGAAGATAAAGGTGGTATAAACACAAAGGAAGTAATGAATAAAGAAAGCCGCAGAGATGCGGCTTTTTTGTTTTTAGAACTTTTAGATGTTGTTTCTGGCGGCGGAAGGCGTTTTACGGTGGATATTTATAAGTAGATATACGATCCGAAAAAGTTAATTTACATTTTTTTCTATGTGTGTTATCTTTTTTAAGAAAAGATATTTGATACCTTTTTAATTAAAAAAAGAACTGATTAAAAAAGAAAGGAAAAAAATGGAAAACTCGTTTGATTTATTCGGTGCAGACATTCAAGAAACAAGTAATGCTCCTGCCATAAGTAAGGAAAAAGTTAATGATATTTCAATTGCTTGTGAGGCTTTACAAATTGTAAAAATTGTAAAAGGTGTAATGGGTTCTCGGAGAGAAATTATTGATACTATCAAAGTTGATGGTGCAAAAATGACTTATGAAAGAGCTTTAAAGATTGCAAAAATGAAAGCCGAAAGGATTGGTAATTGTATAGTTATTGAAAAATTAGAAAGGATAGTTTCATCATATTAAAATTATGAAAAAGAAAAAGGGAGGAAAAATTCCCTCCCTTTTTTCCAGCTTAAATCATAGTGTGATTATTTAAGTGTAAGTAAGTATTTTAACTTATTAACTTCTGAAAGAATTTCATCACGAATATTTAATACGTCGGTGTCTTTCTCGTCGTCAAACTCCCCAGTCAATTCAACAAGGAAATCACAAAACTCATTCAAATAAGAATTTATGGAAAAATCCTTCATGTTTTTAAGTTTAAGTTCTGAAATTTCATCAGTTAATTCAATTCTCCCGTACTTACCCATACAAATTTCAGCAAATTTGTCTAATAAATCATCGATGCTATCATATATACCACCATAGGCATTATGACGAGCAAAAGAAGTAGTTTGCCAATGTAGAATTCTCATCTGTTGCTGAAAATTCATTATTTTAATTACGCTTTTGTGGTGCATTTTATTTATATTTATAATAAATAGACCAAAAAAAATTCTATTTATTGATAAACTATGAGTATGGCAAATTTAATAGCACCAGCTTCATTTGTTAATGTTTTTGCTTTTTGCATAGATGATTCTTTACCAAAGTTCAAACCTGATAATTGGATCAAAAAAAACAAATTATACAAATTAAAGTATATTACTGAATCACTTAATACAAGTGAAATGGCGGTAACCATTATGGATAATAATGGTAATGAGATAAATCCTTCCGAAACAATAAAAGCTTTTAAATCGGAAAGATTTGATTTCTTTCAAATAATTCTCAATTAAACTGATACTTTTTTAATTAAAAAAAGAATTGTATGGTATAACAAAATATACCATGCCAACATTCTATAAAGCAGTTTTAGTTGAAATTCCGGAACATCAGGTTTTAAGTGAAGTGTATCCTGAGAGAATAGCCAATCAATTAACATTAGAAGAAAGATTGCCTAATAGTGAGTGTGAGGATTGCAAATCAACTCAATGGATTATCCTTCCAAAAGAAAGTCCTTACACAAGAGATAGTGGAAAGCCATATATTCAATGTATGAATTGTGGAAATTTTACACATTTGTAAGATACCTTTTTCTCCCTAATAAGAACTGATATAAAAAACAAAAACATAAAGACCTATGAAAATTATTTCTGCACGAATTACGGCTATGCCAAAAAGTTTATTTGACCCAATGCCACAAGTTTATGTAACAATGGAAGATGGGACTGAACAATTTTTGTATGAGTATTATCCCGATGAGATTTCATTCTCCCCAAGTGAGTTTTTGGGTTTGACAATAGATGAAGCAAAACATTTGAAGTTTATTAAGGATAGAAACTATTTACAATCATAATAATATGTATTCTAACAAATGTTCAAGGTCAGGATGTAAAAATGACAATTGTAATTATCATGTTTGTACTATTGGAAATATTTGTAAATCTTGTCGAAAAGATTTAAGAGAATATTTAATCTCAAAGTATTCAAAATATGTTGTAGATAACAATTATTTTCCTGAAAAAATTCTCTTAAAAGAGATGGAATTTTTTATGACAAATAACTTAAAAAAATAAAACTATGAGCAATAAAGAAAAAGCAATAGAACTTTGGAAAGAGTTGAATGTTCAAAGGATAGTGTTTGAGTTTAGTTGTGGTGGAGATAGTATGAATGACACCGCAATTTTTATATTTGACAAAAATGATAATGAGATTGACAATAATGAATTGAGAGATTTTTTTGATACTGAAACTTACAATAGGGTGGAATTTTATGTAAATTCTGATGGACACTATCAAGGAGAAGCAGGAGAAGTAGAAATTACATTAGAAGAAGATGATGATGATTTCAGTTATTGCAAGTCAGCACAAAGTGAATGGTGTGAGAGTGTGAATAATGTAACAGAAGTTGAATTGGATGAAAAAGAAATTACTTTTATTAAGGATAAAGTTTTGAATATAAATGGTGGGGATGGAGAATTTAATTTGAACTATAAAATTGATTGTATTTTATCTGATAAAGAAGAAGAAATGGTATCTTCAATAGAAGAAAAAATGTTTTCAACTTTAAGAAGTTATTGTCCCGATGATGTTAATGATGTAGATGATTGGTTTTCATTTACAACTAACGAAGAAGGGGATGAATTGGAAATTGAAGGTAATTATATCAAGGTTCACATAACAAATCAATACACAACATTTAGTGATAGTGATTAAAAAATAAATAAACAATAGGGGTTGAGTTTCTCCCCCGCTTGAAACCCGCAACGGAAGTTGTGGGTTTTTTGTTTTCTACACTTTTGCTGTCTGAAGATGTCATCCGCCGCCGTCCGAACCAGCAAATTTCAAAACAGATATACGATCTTAAAAAGTTAATTTACATTTTTTTTCCCTTAAATACTTGATACCTTTTTCTCCCTAATAAGAACTGATTAAAAAAAACAAAAAGATATGAAAAAAACAATTAAAATTTATTCAGTAATTGACCGAGATGATGTTGGTCAAAAACCAACTTATCACAAGGGTATTGAAAGTTTAAGAGATTTTGCAAAAGACCGATTGTATAATGGTTGGGAAACTGATGTTACAGAAGAAGATTTAGATGATGATGTAATTATGTTTAACTTTTTGCAAAATGATTATGGTGTGGATATTGAAGTTATCAAAGAAGTAACTATTGATGATTTACAACAATAAGTAACCTTTTTTCTTAATTAAAAAACAATAATTATGAACATTAGCAAAATAGAATTTGACCACCAAAAAACTCTTTGGAGTAGTGTTGCAAAAAACAATAATTGGTATTCGGAACCTTTCTTTATTCAAGTTTGGGTAAATAAAAAAGGAGAGATTGTTGATTCAGTTTCAGTAAGAGGTTTGGATAAAGATTATGTTTTAGATTATGTAACAGGTAAAGAAATAACTAACTACAATATAGTTTAACACTAACGAAAATGAAAACTTATCAAGACCTAAAAAAATTCTTGAATTCTCTTTCAGAAGAACAATTACAAAAAGATATAACCTTTTGTGATAAACAAGAAGAATACTACGGAATAAAATTAAAAGGAGAGATAGAAGATGAAGCAGATGTGTTAGATGAAAATAGTCCTTATTTTATAGTTAATTTTGAGATAGTTATTTAATTCAGTATAAAAAATCAATTTATGGAAAAAAAAGAGAAATATGTTTTGATAGGTGAAAAACCAATCAATTTTTTGACAAGTAATAACTTGGTTGGACTTTGTGAATGTATGGATGAAAAATATTCTTTGAAAGTAATAAATTATAAAGATGAAATACCAATAAATTCAAAGGAAATAACTTATACTGAATATTTAATGATAAGTGGAATGTGTGATGTTTTGGATAATATAAGAAATGGTGATATTGATGAAGTTAATGAAAAATGGTTTTATGATAATATTCAAAAAGTTGCTGATTTAAGTAGTAAAGAGTACAATCCTTTTGATATAGTTGAAATGTTGACTGAATAAAATATTAGTAAAAAGTTAAAGAACAAGAGCCAAGAAATTGGCTCTTTTTTTTTGCTTTTATTTTTGTCCTGAAATTTTACCGTGGGCCCTGAAGGAAATCTGGTCAAATTCCAAAACAGATATACGATCTTAAAAAGTTAATTTACATTTTTTATTTTTTCTTTTATTGATACTTTTTTGATTTTAATAAGAACTGACTATAAACAAACCAACTAACCGATATGAAAAAATCAATTTACCTTCTTATGGTAATCAGTGCTATAAACACTATTTATATGATTACTATGGAAAGGAAAAATGAAGATGAGATAAACAGGTTGGAGGAACTCATCAGGATACAAAATGGGATGAAAGTGACTGCAACGATGTATAATCCTGAAATAAGTCAGTGTGATGAAGACCCTTTGACCACTGCTGGTATGTATAAAATCAATCCAAAGAAAGCATCCGAACATAAATGGATTGCTGTATCAAGGGATTTACTTAAAAGGTGGGGAGGAGTTTTTGATTATGGAGATAAAGTGTATATTAGTGGTGCAGGACACAAAAGTGGGATTTATACAATAGTCGATACAATGAATAAAAGGTTTGAGAAAAGAATTGATTTTTTGGAAACCAAAGGAACTAAAATGTATAGATTTGACAATGTTCTACTTGCTAAATTGTAAAAACAAAATGTATGGATAACTATAAAATTGAATATGAAAATTTTGATAAGTCAAAATTCAACGGATATTCAAGATTACACTATGGTATTCTTAAAATAGAAAAACTAAAATTCTCATTCGTCGTGTATGAAGTGTATGTGAGTGAAGTTAATTACCACACTTTTTCTTGTGAATTTATTGAGGGTTCTCCAAATAATGCTAATGAATTTCGTTCAAAGATAATTCAGCAAACAAAAGATAAACTCAATCTAAAATGAAAAAAATCAGCCAACTTAAAAACAACATTATCTCTTTATCTAACAAAACAATACCCGTTCAATTTGACAGAATAGTAATACTAACATCAAGTGGAAAATATGAAAAAGCATTAGAAGAAATTTCTTTTATCAAATCTCAACTCAATCTACTTGAAAGTCAATTAAAGGAAATAAATTCTATTGACAAAGAGTAAGATTGATATTATTTTAATAATTTATGAATAGAATTAAAACAGGTGCAGTAGTTACTTTGACACCAAAAAGCGAATACGCAAAAGGAAAAACAGATTATCAAGAAAATAAATGGATTGTGGAAGCAATTTCCGAAAGAATTTTATTTAATGAAAAAAGTGGTGTTTGGTTGGGATTAAGATTAAATTCAAAAAATTCTTTAGATTTTATTTGGGTTCATCTAACCGATGATGAACATTTTAATGTTATATTTTGATACCTTTTCAGTTTAAAAAAGAATTGATTAAAAAACAAAACTATGGCAAAAAAACAAGCAATCGTTCAAATTGAAGCAATCATTGAATATGATGATAGTTTATTTGATATGGATGATATTGATAGTTCAGTTGTGATTTGCTTTCGCAAGGAAGATAAATACACTGATGAGGAGTTGTTTCTCCCTAAAATGGATGGTATGGAAGTTATTGATTATATAGATGTAGGGGTTGGTGAAGTTGATGAATAAATAATAATTTTGTATTAACTAAAAAAAAATAAAATGCCTAATCATATTACAAATATCCTCAAAATAGAAGGCTCTCCCGAAAGAGTAAAAGAACTATTAGATACAATAAAGGGAGAAGAAGCAAATCATTTGATCGATTTTAATAAAATCGTTCCAATGCCCGAAACATTACATATTGCCAGTGGTACTGTTATAGATAATGCTATTGCTTTACTAAAAAATGATAAAGATTATTTCAAAAAAATGTTGGAATATCCTTGGGTTAAGGGAGAGGAAATTAAAACCATTACTCAATTAAAAAGAAGAATAAAAAAGGGTATCTCAGAAAAAGATTTTGAAGAAGCAAAACTTGCTATAAGAAACATTGAGTTGTATGGTCATAAGGATTGGTATAGTTGGAGTAATGCAAATTGGGGAACTAAATGGAATTCTTATGATAATGCAAGGGTAAATGAAAACACTATTTCTTTTGATACTGCTTGGTCAACACCTTTTCCAGTTATGGAAAAATTGTCTGAAATGTTTTCTGATGTAACTCTGCATATAGCATTTGCAGATGAAGATATTGGAAGTAATTGTGGGTTTTATGTTTTAGTTGGTGGAAACATAGTAAAAGAATATCTACCGAAAGGTTATGAAGCAACGAAGTTTGCTCTTAGTGTAAAAGGTAGTGATTATGGTTTAATGGACTTTATTAGTTACAATTTAATCAATCTAATGAAAGATAGAAGTCTTAATAAAGAAGAATTAAAAGAAGATATTTCAAACATTCTTTCTGATAAAGATACCAAAAAAGAATTTTTAGAGGAGGTATTTAACAATCACGAAGAAGAAGAAAAAGATAAAATAAAACAAATTCTAAAAGAAATATGTATTGATAAAGAGTTGTATGAGTTAATTAAAGATATTGAAGAAATGTAAAATACCCTAAAACTTAAAAAGGAAACCCTCGTCAAAAAAGACGGGGGTTTTTTGTTTTATCGCTGTCTTTCTGAACTTGAGGCGATGTGACCGGCGTTTTTCTGGTCAAATTCCAAAACAGATATACGATCTTAAAAAGTTAATTTACATTTTTAAAAAATGATACCTTTTTTTATTTTATTAGAATTGATTAAAAAAACAAATTATGTCTTACTCGATATTCTATGATAAGCAATTTATTAAAGTAGGTGATAATCTTTTTATACCTATTATTGAAGGTGGTGATAACAATGTGTATGAAGCAGCAGGAAATGGTAGAAAAAGAGCAAGAAGTTGGAGTAATAGTAGATGGGTTACAGATGGAAAATACTATTCTTCAAAACAAGAAATGGAGAATAAAATAAATGAAGTCCGATTAGAAAGAATGAAAAGTAGTGCAGAAAATGTTAAACAATTTAATGATGAAAGTTGGGCTTATGATGATAAGAGATTTGGTTGGCATGAAGGAATAGCAATTTATGGTAAACACACTTCAAATACAACATTTGGTAATTTCAAAGGATTTTTCATGAAAGGTTGTGATGAAGCAATGACTGTTGAGGAGTTGTTAAAATACGATGTTCAGATTCGTGTCCACTTACCTTATTGGGGCAAAGAAAAGTTGGCAGAGAATAATTTAGAATTAAAAAATGATGTTTATCCAAAAACAACGGATGAATTATTAAATACAATTAAAGAATGGGATGAATACTATGGTGATAAAATTGGATTTTATATTGATTATTGGAGTAGTTGGGGATTAAAAAATATAAAGAGAGATAGAAAAAAAGATAAACCTAAAAAAGAAAAACAATGGATTGAAACAAATGTATTTTACGCATTGGAGTGTGCTTCTGGATATTTTGTCAAAAACCTAAAAAGGGGTTATAGATATGCTTACACCTCAACAGGTGCAAAAAAGTTTATTGATGAAAAATCAGCAATTAAATTTCATAACAAAATGAAAAACAAGGACTTGTTTTCAATTAAGAGATTTGAAAATAAATATACCGTATCAGTATTAGCATAAATTATAAAAAATTATAATATATTTGATACCTTTTATTTTATTATTAGAATTGAACCTAAATTAAAAACCTTAAATTATGAAAAGAAGCATAGATGAACAAAATGCAATTATTATCCAATCAATGTTTGGAAGAGAAACACGAACTCAATGTAGTGAAACTGTACCTTTACGAATAAATGAAGAAATGTTGGAGAGTGTCCGAAACCATAGAAAGGTTAATGGACTAACTTCAAAGATTGCAATTATCAGAAATTATCTGAAAACGAAAAAGTTTGTAAAAACTATTCATTGTCTTTAACTAAATTAAATCTAAACAATAATTTGAAAAGGGTTCGGTTAATTCCGAGCCCTTTTTTTATTTCCCGCCGCAGGAAATCTTCTCCGCCGCAGGATCGTGCTGGGAAACAGGGGTAAAATTCCAATAAGATATACGAAAAGAAAAAAATAATTTACATTTTTACTCCTTTGATACCTTTTTTTACTAAATTAGAACTGATATAAAAGGAACAAACAAAAAGAAAAAAAATAGAGTTTGTGATACCTTTTTAATTAAAAAAAGAACTGATTAAAAAAACGATACAAAAATGAAAAAGTCCAAAAAAACCAAAATCAAAAACATTATTCTCAAAGGTGAGGGTGCTAACCAACATACCTTGTATGGTAAGTTCAAAATGGAAGATAACCACACTTTCTTTACTGATATTGAAGTAGTGGAAGATAGTGAGTTGAAACACGAACAACCTAATGGGCAGTTTGCTGAACACAATACCCTTAAAGTGAAAAAAGGAAATTGGGTATTGGGTAAGCAAGTTGAGTATAACCCTTTCAAAAGAACTATATCTCAAATTTGGGACTAATAATAAAATAAAAAAAAGAAAAAAACAAACTATGGCAAATCCTCTTATTCATTCAAAGTCAAGTGTTAAAAGATGGGGTGGTAAAGTAGAAGATTATATTGCTATCCACGAGTTGATTGATAGTCCAAAAGCAAGTATGAACAATAATTCGTCAAGGGCTTTGACACACAATACTTGGTTTGCTTACACAATCATTCCAAAAGTTTTCGGATATAACATTGTAAACTCCGATGGCAAAAGTGTGGATACTATTGATGTTGCTATGTTACATATTGCAGAAGATTTCAGAATGAAGTTTGTTCCAACACCACAAGATTATCTTAAACACTTGGAAGTTCAAAAATGGATGTGTAATGGAGTAAAGGATGTAGAAAATCCCGAAGCAACCGAAGTTGCAGTAAACTTAATCAACAAATTAAAACTACAAGAAAATGGATAACATTCAAGAGATTATTAAACTTTGGAAAGAGTTGGGGGTTGAACAAGTTAAGTTTGAGTTCAGTTGTGGTGGAGATAGTATGAATGATACCTCAATTACTATTGAGGGGAAAGATGGTAGTGAAATTGATAATGTAGAGTTGAGAGATTATTTTGATGATGCTGTCTATAAAAGAGTAGAGTTTTATGAAGCAAGTGATGGACACTATCAAGGTGAGTTTGGTAATGTTTATATTACATTGTCTGATGATGAAGAAGATTTTGATTACAATAAAAGTTCTCAAAGTGAGTGGAGTGAGAGAGTTGATTCGGAAGTTCCAGTCGAATTGACTGATGAACAAATGAAGTTCATAAAGAGTAAAGTTCTCAATATAAATGGAGATTGTGATAGTTTGAATGTGAACTATAAAAATGATTGTATTCTTTCTGATAAAGAAGAAGAATTGGTAGATGATTTGGAAAATACTTTGTTGGATATTTTGAGAGATTATTCTCCTGATACTGATGAAGGAGAAGTGGGTGAGTGGTTTACATTCACTACAAATGAAGAGGGAGAAGATATTAAGTTTATTGGTAATTCAGTAGTTGTTCAAATATCTAATGAAGTAACAATTTTTAGAGATGATGAAGGTTTTTAGAGATGATGTTTGATACCTTTTTAGAACAAAAAAGAACTGATTAAAAAAAACAAAAGATATGAAAATAGTAATTGAGAACATTCCGTTTAGTTTTGATATTGGTTGTCGCTTGTTGAAGTTGAAACACGAACACTCTCCCTTTGAGCAGTTGAATGATATGTGGGATAGTATTCAACCACTTACTTTCAGAGAGATTGCTGAAATGGAGAACTTGGAACATAGGAGAGTGGGTATTCTTTGTATGGGTTTGGAACGGCTTGTAAAAGAAATTAAACCTAAATTGATAGATACTCAAACAATAGAAAAGGTAACAAATTACATTGATAAGAATGGTAATTTGGTAAAAGAAAAGTTTTCTGATACATACGAACTTTATCAAGTAAAGGGAGAGAGTTTCGGTAAATCAAAAAACCAATGGCAAAGAATGGAAGATTGTCATTTTGTGAAGTTCAAAGATACCTCAACCGATAGAGAATATATGATTTGGGTTGATTTGAGAAGTGTTTGGGAAACCAACAAGAAAAAAGGTGAACATAGTTGGTATGATAAAGACACAAGTAAAGTAAATGCAATTCAATGTATTGCTTGGACTATTCAAACAAATGTTGCAGAGGGTAATATCAAAGAGATTTTAAGACAAGGTGATTGTATCTTTGTAAAACCAAAAGATAGTGAAAAATTAGTTGGGGTTCGCCACTTGACTGAAAAGGAGTATAGGAAGTTGCTTGTGGCAGAGAGTTAAAAAAAGAATAAATATCATTACAAAGGGTTCGGTTAATTCCGAACCCTTTTTTTATTTCTCTCCCTATGGTATTTTATTCTGGTCGTTTTATACGACCGACTGGTCGATCCGGGACGGAACAGGGGTCAAATTCCAAACAAGATATACGAATTAAAAAAACTAATTTACATTTTCATGGATAATATTTTTTAATTTATTTTGATACCTTTTTAACTTAATAAAGAACTGATAGTATGAAGAAAGCAAAAATCTATCACGCTTATCCACCTAACTTTGATTGTCAGGATATTCCTGATTCAAACTATCAAGAAATAGCAGAGGTGGTTTATGAACATGATATAGTTGATGATGCTCAAATAAACATTGTATTGGATTATGTTTATGCAGTGAGTCAAAATGTAACTGATAATTGGTGTGACGGAATTGGTGTAACACCTTTGAATAATAGGGAACATAGTCGTTCAACTTCCACTGGTGATGTAATAGAAATAGATGGTGGAAAGTATCGGTGTGAATGGATTGGTTGGAAAAAAATAAATTAAATTTTGATACCTTTTATTTATTAATAAGAATTGATTAAAAAACTAAAAAACTAAAAATTATGGCAACTATTTCAAAAGAAGTTGAAATTGAACTTGAAGTTTCAGATATCTCTGAAGCAATTAGTGATTTATCCTCAAGAGAGATAAGAGAATTAATTCAAGATTGTGAATTGCTTAATGAAGATATTGTTGGTGATTTCATTAATGATATGGACACTGATGATTTAAAATCAATGATTGAAAGTTCTTCTCATAGTGATATTCTTGCTTCTGTTGATGAAGATGCTGTTTGTCAATTTATTGAGAATATGGATACTGATGATGTGAAATCAATGATTAAAAGTTCTTCACATAGTTCAATACTCAACTCCAAAGATGATTCTGATTCATATGATATTTATTCTCAATTTATGAAAGTTGTTCGTGAGAATGTAAATGATAATGATATGATATCTTTGGTAGCAAAAGGTGATGATTTGGGAGTTCTCATTAAAGCAATTGTGGTTCTCTCTAAAAAATAATATCTATGGAAGGCCAAAAAACAAGTGTTGATTTTAAATTAACAATGGAGTTTACTGGAGCATATCCTGAGGAAAGGATTAAAGAACTCATGTACAAGGTTGCTGATGCCTTATATGCCGAATATTCACATGGCAATGGGTTTGCTCCAGATGAGATAGATGATTGTATGACAGATGGTGTTAGGTTGAAATTTGACAATATTCATTTGGTTGATATGTATTATGTTAATAATGATGGAAAAACTGGTGTAAGAAAAACAAATATTCTTGACTTTCCTGAATGATTTTTTAATTTAGGAATATGGATGCTTCAATTTTAACAAGTCAATATTATCAACTTAGGGACAAGATTTTATTTGATGTAAAAGAACATATAAATAAATTTTCTAATGAGAAATTATTATTTGCTAATATGTTTTTTCATACCAATATGAATAATCCTGATGTTTCTTTTTCGGTATATGGTTTAGATAAGGGTGTTTTATTATTTGACTCGGTTTACGATGGTTTTAATTTATATGTAGATGATTTATCAATAGAAGAACTTCTACACATTAGAAATGAAATTGATTATTACGAAAAAAATAGATCAATAAATAAAAATTTATCCAATTAAAAGATACCTTTTTTTGTTTTTTTAGAACTGGCTATAAGTTAATTACTAACTTTAATTTAATTCACTATGTCAAATTCCAAAGAAGAAAGATTCAATGCTTATTACAATTTTGTGGATGAGAAGATGATTGAAGGGGATGAGGAGGCACAAGAGATAATTGAAAAATATGGTTATTCGGTGGAGGAAAATATGTTATATGACTTCATTGATAAAAAGATGATGGAAGGTGATACGGAAGCAGAAAGCTTAATTAAAAAGTTCGGTTATATTTAATTTATTTTTTTGATACCTTTTTTAGTTAAAAAAGAACTGATAAAAAAAACAAACAATATGCTTAAAACTTATTTAGAGGTTCGCTGTGATTATCGTGAACCCGATACAAACAAATATTATATTGATGCTTGGGATAGTGAAGATGATGATGCAGAAGGTAAAACTCTTGCAACCATTGATGAAGATGGTATAATTGAATGGAAAGTTGGTAATAGTATTGGTTGGGTAGCCAACAAAGAACTACAAGCAAATGTTTGGGAAGCAATAGAAGAAGCAAAAGAAAAACAAAGAGAACACAAGCAAGAGTTGGTTGATAAATGTATAGAAGAAATTAAAAGAGATGTAGCAAATGGTGATGTAACCGCTATTGATGAATTATTGATGTTTATCCCTACAAAATATCTTAAAGGTTATTTGCCCGAAGATTTAAGTTAATAATTGATACCTTTTTCTCCCTAATAAGAATTGATTAAAAAAAATACAATGGAAAAGAAAGTAAGAACAAGTGATTACACCGAAATGGTTGGATATGTTGGTGTAGATAGTGGTCAAGTAATGATTGTTGACCCTTGTTATTTAAAAGAATGGAACGATAATGATTTCAATTATCGTACAGGTATTAGAAATAAAAAAACAGGTCGAATAATTTGTTGTTGGGACGAAGTAGAAGGTTTGGGAAAAATTAACTGGGCTACTTCTCTCCCCGAATTTGACGGTAAGGATATGAACAAACTTGCCGAAGACAAAGAAAATTGGGAAAAGTTTGATGAGTATCCTGATGCTGGGGATTTTAGTTATTCAGGTGTTTGTGGAATAACTTGTGGTGAAGAAAATGCAGGAGAGATTGCAATAGGAGGTTCAAGTTGTGTAGCAAGTTCAACTTATTTGGGTGATGGAAGCTATCCAGTGTATGCTGTCAAAGACAAATATGGTCGTATAAAAAGATTGATTATTGATTTCTATGGTGGTGATGAATATGATGATGATGAAACAAATAATTAAAAACTTGATACCTTTTTAATAAATAAAAGAACTGATAAAAAAACATAAAAAAATAAATAAAATGGAAGAGTTTATGGATACAATGTTTCTTCTTGGTTTGATGTGTGGATTTGCTTTCTTGGTTGCACAAATGTCAAAGGAAAAAGATATTGGATTTTGGACACTATTTGTAACAAGTTTGTTGCTAACTCCTTTTGTTGGACTTATTATTGGTCTAATTGCAAAAAGAAAACCAAAAGAAGGTAGTATGAACATTTCAAATGAAGAAGCAAATGAAAGTCAAAGTAGTTTCTTGTCAAGGTTTATGAGTAAGAAAGATAAAGCACAAAGCAATCAAGAAATGGATATGCCTGACTTTGATAATTCTAAAAAATAATAAAATGAAAATTATCAGCACCACTACATATCATACCCATATAGTCAATGTGGAGGTTTTGGAAAATGAATATTGTGTAATTGCTCAAGAGAATATTAATGGATGGGATTTCAATATAAGGGATGTGGATGAGGATGAGGAGGTAGAAGTTGATACTGACTTATATAAACATATCATTGCTTTAGTTTCGGAATATTATAACCTTAAATTAAGTTAATCTTAAATTCAAAACAGATGATAACCTCAAAGGAAAATAAAAAAGAGAAACTAATTGAGATAGACCTAACTGGTCCAGATGGTAATGCTTTTAGTTTGGTTAGTATTGCAACGCACCTATCTAACAAACTTGGATTAAATGCTAATGAAATTACTTCAGAAATGATGTCTGGTGATTACGAGAATTTGGTTAGTGTGTTTGATAAATATTTTGGGGATTATGTAATTCTTTATCGCTAAAAAGAAATAGTGTATTTGACAAAGACCCTCGTCTGAAAAGACGGGGGTTTTTTGTTTTGTTACTGTTCTGACTGGCGTATAGAACTGCCGATCTGGTTGATCCCGGCGTTTTCGGGGGTCAAATTCCAAACAAGATATACGATATTAAAAAACTAATTTACATTTTTACATATGTTATTTTTTTAATTAAAATTGATACCTTTTTAATTATTTTTAGAACTGATTAAAAAATGATAACAATGGACAATCAAACAAAAGAAAAAATTAAAGGTATTCTTACTACACTTCGTAACTCATGTAAAGAAGGAAAGGATGGAACTTGGGATTGTTCTACTGATGAAGGAAGAGAAGGGTTTAATTATATGGTACATGATTGTGAAGAGATTGCAAAACTTCTTGATATTGAACTTGAACCTTATTATGGTGGTGATGAAAATTAATAATAATTAAAAAAGATATGATAACAAGAATGACAAAAACAGAGTTCTTCAAAGAATACGGCAACAAATTAAAACCCGTTAGATATGATGACCCTGAAACTGGAGATTATTTAATATGGTCACCTGAAGAAGAAGAATTGGCAGATGAGTATCTTTCTAAAGGATATGATATTGTCACTGTATATGAACCCGAAGCAGACGGTGAAGATGATATTGTAGAGTTGGAATTTAACAAAGGTAATAATCCATACAAGGTAGGTTATCTTGTAATTGAAAAAAAATAAGAAGAATTTTGATACCTTTTTAATTTAAAAAAGAACTGATTAAAAAAATAAAACTATGCCTTTTGTCGTAAAATATGCTGTTATCCCATCGGATGAAACTGAAATGATGGTCATTGTTCAGGATGGAGGAATTGCAACTTGTCATCACAACGGTTCACATATTCTTGCTGAATATTATCAAGACCGTATTGAAAAAGAAAATGTTGGTAGTGAAGAATTTTGGGATATTCTTGCCGAAGGAAAAATGTACTGTAAGGATTGGGAAGAAAAACAAACTTGGGATGAAGAAGTGGTAAAAGATATGTTGGAGTGGTTGTATGTTTCAACTGTTGATGTAGTATTTGTGAAGTGTGAACTTGATTTTAAAGATAATGATGCAGTTAAAAACTTTATTACAGAAGAATAAATAATATGCAAGAACAAATGAAAAAGCTCGTTAAAAAATATAAAACCTTGATTTCTGGATATCAGAAATTGATTTCTGAATATGAAGCAAAGGGCTTGGAGAATTTGAATTTTGAGGATACTGAGTATTACGGAGCTTATTTAGGAAAAGTAGAAATGTTGGAAGTGGTAATTGAAGATTTACAAAAACTTGATACCTTTTTAAAATAAAAAAGAACTGACATAAAACATAAACAAAAAGAAATATGGGACTTGATATGTATCTCCGTCGTAGAGTGTACATTGGTGCAAACTACGAACATAACAAAATTGAAGGTGAAATAAATATCACCAGAAATGGTATTCCAGTTAAAATTATATTTCAAAATGTTACAGAAATATCAGAAAGTTGTGGATATTGGAGAAAGGCAAATGCTATTCACCAATGGTTTGTTGAAAATATTCAAGAAGGAGAAGATAATTGTAAAGAATATTATGTTTCAAAGGATAAATTGGAAATGCTTTTAGATGTATGTAATAAGATAAAAGCCAATCCTATTCTTGCTCCTGAACTTCTCCCTACACAAGAAGGATTCTTTTTTGGAAATACCGATTATGAAGAATGTTATTGGGATGATATTGAATTGACTATTGAAATTTTAAATGTTGTTCTTGCAGATACAGAGGAAAGAAATGGAAAAACATATTTGAGAGGTGATATTTATTATCAATCTTCTTGGTAAATTTGATACCTTTTTGAATTAAAAAAGAACTGATAAAAAAAACACAATGGAAAACGAAATCAATTCAAAGGCAAGAGAACTTGCCGGTCAAATCACAGACTATGTAAATCGTGGAGGTCGTGATTGTGGTAAAGAACTCGCTGTTGCTTTATCATCTGAACACAGAACTCTACAACAAAGTACAATGAAAGCATTCCTTGAATTTATTGAATTTGCTGCCAGTGATGATTACAGAACTGATGGAAGGAATGAAGAAACAAAGAGGATGGCACAAAGACTAATTGATGGATTTGTTCATAAAATAGCAAAAGAAAGAGATTTGCCTGAGAGAGAAATTATTAAAAACTGGGATGTTTACAAACCTTCAAAGTGGTTACCACTAATATAAAAGAACTATGATAACAATTCATGCTTGCTCAAAAAACGACTCAACAGTTCTAACAAAAACTATTGACCCCAAGTCTAAAGATGAATTTGATAACGACATAAGTATAATTTGTTCAGAAGCTAAAGAAAGCTTGGGAAGATTCTACTTGGATTTTGACACTATGGATTCAACAGAAGAACAAAGTGAATGGGTGGAAGATGAAAACTCTTAAATAATATAAAACTCTTAAATAACATTAACATGGGAAATTTATCAAATGCATTAACAACAGAAAAAGTTAGGATCTCCCTTGATCCCGATAAAATAAAATCGGGTCTATATAATTTGATCTCTTTTGATTTAGATTTTACGGAGAATGAGGAGTATTTCCGAAGTGATACTCTCTCCCTTGGATATGAAAATGAAGCCGAGAGATTAGTTGATGAGTATCTCAAAGAATTTAAAGTTAAGGATAAGGAAGGTTTGTTGGATTGTTGCTTGAATCTTTTGGGAATGGTATTTGATTCTTCCTTCTATGGAGATTGGAATGTAGAGGTTACTGAATCAAAAAATGAAAATGAATTTATTGTTTATTATTCATACATTTCTTAAATCAATTTGATACTTTTTTATTAAAAAAAAGAACTGATTAAAAAAAAGCTATGTCAAATAAAGAACTTAACTTCAAAATTTATTGGGAAGATATCACCGACCGTCCAGAAAAAGGTAATTATCAATTGTATCATTACGGGGAATTAGAATTCTTGGATGAATCCTTTCCTTTTACTCTGGTTGAAATGCACGATGAAAACATTGGATATACAAGTTATGAAGTGACTTGGGTAGAAGGTTCTCCAGATAATTTTGTTTCAGAATTAGAAAAAGAAATAGAAAATTCTCTTGAGGATGAATTTTATAAAAAAGAGCAAGAAGAAATTGCAGAACATAAACGATTAAAAGATATCGACGATGAAAAATCGTGGAATGGAATAAAATGAAAAAGTATACCTTTTACCTTTATAATGGTTCCTCTTATTATGAGGATACAAAAAAACTTAGTTTTATCAAAGTAAGTGACCCAACAATAGAACTTTCTTACATTTCAATGCATCCTGATGAAGTAGATAAGTTTACTGAAGTAGTTCCCGGAACAGGTTCAAAACAATATCGGTCAATTCATGAAAAAATGTACAGGAATTTGACTAATATGTCATCTGTTATTTATTTGACGGAAGAAACGTTCAACAACGTTTATACTAAAACAAAAAATTATTTAAATAGTATAGAGGATTATGAAAGGATGTGTGTGGTTCGCGATGTCAAAGAATATTACAACGATCAAATTTCAAAAAAGAAATCTCAAATAGAGGATTACATAAAACATTTTAATAAATTAAAAAAATAATGATACCTTTTTTCTTTTGGTAAGAACTGATTAAAAAAAAGAATATGAAACTAAATGCCAATTTAATTTATTCAGAACCAGAAGTAGATTTCTCAATAGGAATTGATGAAGCAATTAAAAAGTCAGAGGACAATCTTGTCAAACTTCAACAGAAAGCAATAACAGCTTTTGCTAAACATCCTTTTTTAGGAAATTACTTTCGGTTAAATGTTGCTGATGGTTATGCTTATTATCAAACTATTGAATTTGACAAAAAGAAAGATAAATATCTGTGTGTTCGATGTGCCGGTATTTGTTTGGATGAATATTCAGATGGTTATATCGGGGAGAGTCGTTGGGTTGATTCTGATTATGTAGAGTCAAATATCCAGTGGAGAATTAACATGGAAAAAATCTTTTCACCAAGATGATACCTTTTTAAAATATAAAAGAACTGATAGTATTCTCCCCAATAATTAAAACTATGGTAGTAAAATTCATAACTGAAGAAACGGAAGTAAAATACAATTCAATTGAAGAATTGTCATATTTTGATGATGATAACGCTTATGTGGCTCTGTATATAAACAATGAGTGGGAAGGTGATATAACTGTTTGGAAGGACTCCGAAATGAATGACCGTGAGTATATAATTATCAATTATGAAATAATTTATCTGGATACATTAAAGAAGTTTTAAGATGAAAAAATATACACAACTCGCTGAATTATTGTTTGAAATGGAATTGGAAAGGATTTCAAATGATACTAATTTTCATTTTGAATTTAATGGTTGGTACGACCAGTTCGGTTCAAATTCAACTGGTTTTGTAGACGACCTCCGTGTTAAAGAGGTGGATGTTACTGGTCTTGCTGTTTTGATAAAAGAGGACTTTGACAATAAAATTTGGGTAGCTGATGCTGATGGTCTTTACAATTATGAAATGCCTACCTATTATGGAGATTATATAACTGAAAGTTTGGAAAAGCAATTAGCAGTTCTTACAAAGGTCGGTTATCAAACAGAAATTATTTTTTAATAAGTGATACCTTTTTTAATCAATTAAGAATTGGTTAAAAAAAGAAATATGAAAACAGCAATTGAATACAGAAAAGAAGCCGCTTTATTGAGAGAAAAAGTTGTAATAACTTTACTTTCTCTCCGAGAAGAAGTCAAAGACCTTTACATGAAGCAGACTGGATCAGAAGAATCACCTGATGGTAATATACAATTTACACAAGGTTTTATCCATAGTTACATTGATGACCAAAGCAACGAAGTGATTAGTGCTTTATCAACTGATGGTGAACTTTGTCTTTTGGATACTGGGTATGATACTCGAAATATTGAGTTCCGTGATATTTCAACTTATGGTTTGATTTATATTGTGGAGGAGTTAGAAGATATGATTAAAAATCCTGAAACTATTGATATTTTTTGATACCTTTTTTTATAAAATAAGAACTGATAAAAAAAACAGATATGAAAAACTACAAAGTAATAGTGAAGAAAGTAGAGTATTCAATTGGTGAGGTTGATGTTACTGCTACAAGTTTAAAAGAGGCAGAAAAACTTGCCCTTGAAATATCAAAGACCCAAAATTTCTCTGATAAGAATACAGAGTATTTGATGGAAGGTTCTATGGAAATAAACTCTGAAGAGGATGTCTTCTGGAACATAATTGAAAAAGTGGATTGGAAAAAGGATGGTGATTATAGAAGAATAAATAAAGAATTATCTAATCTTCCAAAAGATACCATAAAGAAATTAAGAGATTTCTGTGATGATAAAGTGAGAGATTTGTCAAAGAGATTTGATTCAGAGTGGCTCAAACATGGTTCAGAAGGTATTGATGCTTCTGATGATGGTTGGTACGATATAAGGGCAGAAGTGGTTGGCAGAGGTAAAAAATTCTATTATTCTATTACCAAATCCAAATTGCAAAAAATGGCTATTAATTTGGATTACAATGAAAATTTCCTCTATTCATTTCAAGATTTGCTTTAAATAATAATATTATTATATTTGCATAATTAATTCTCCAACACCACGCAGTTGCCGGAGAATGGGCCCTTAGCTCAGTTGGTTAGAGCACGACACTCATAATGTTGTGGTCGCTGGTTCGAGCCCAGCAGGGCCCACTTAATTTTAAAATAAAAATGCCTGCAAAAACTTCCATATATAGTGTTGATATTTATATGGCTCTGTTAAAGGGCATGGATAATGAAAAATTAGCCCAACAAATTCTTGCCAATCATGAGTCTGGAAATTTATCTTTAATAAAAGAAGAAGGAACCAGAGCAAATAATGAAGAAGATAGCACTCTTCCCGATACTGAAGAAACAAAGGTTTTAACAGAATTAATTATAGGTAGAGTTATTGATGTAATTGAAGAGCATTATCCACAGAAAAAATATGATTTGGGATTTGACCGTGTGATTGATGGGAAGAATATGATTTGGAGTCATGTTACATTCCCGAATGAATCAACAATATATCATGCTCATTATTGCGAAGACGACACAAAGTTCACTGATTTATCTTGTGTTTATTATGTGAAGACTCATCCAAATTGCGGTAAAATTTGGTTTAATCCAATGGGTCATAATAGGAAAATGTTTTCAGTAGAACCAGAAGATGGTATGCTTGTAATTTTCCCAAGTTGGCTTCCACACTTTACAGAGAGAAATTTATCTAAACAAGTAAGGATTTGTATAAGTGCAAATTTCTCCATAAAGGAAACTGAATAAAAAAAAATCCTGTTTTTCCCACCTCCTAAAGTTCTGCGACAAATAGGGGGTGGGTTTTTAAATTTAAAAAAATGTAAATTAACTTTTTTCTTTCGTATATCTTATTTGGAATTTGACTGCTAGTGCAGCCCGGAACCTCCAGTCAAACATCTAGTTCTACCAGTCAAAAAAAAATATAATTTTTTGATACCTTTTTATCTTTAATTAGAATTGGTTAAAAAAACTATAATACTATGTCTAAAAAAATAATTCTTCCTGAAGAAATTAAAAACCGTGTCTCAATTAAAAATGTAAAAGATGGAATTGGACACGATTTGATGGGTATGTTTTGTGATTTGTATTTTGATAACAAAAAAGTAGGTTATTATAATGATGATGGTTGGGGTGGAGAGCCCGACATTGCTATCTCATCTGAAGTCCAGTCAAAAATCATAGAACTCCTTAACAAACATAATTGGAGAAATAAAATGTACACTGAAGGTGGTTGGGATTTCTATGACAATGAAGAAAAAATAAATGAACATTGTCAAATAAATTGCTTGATAGAATATCTTCACTCAGAGAAGTTGAAAGAAAAAACTATGAAAAAGATTGCAAAACAGTCTGAGAAAGAGATACTCTACGGTAGATGGGATCATTACACCCGCTCAAGTTTTAAAGGTGGTATGACTTTGGAGCAAATGGTTAGAAGTTATGGTTTACAAAAAGTGCAGGAATACATTGATAATCAAATCAAAAGCAAATTAAAAGAAGGTCAAGAGATATTAAATACTAATTTTGAGGTGCTTGGATTAAAAAAATAATTATTTTTGTAAAAATTTAAACTTTATACATGAAAAAGTTTGTTATATCTCTACTTGTCTGCTTTCTAATTTTTGCAGGTTATTATGTCTATAAAAATAAAAATAGACTCTATAATAAATTCAAATATCGTAATACTACTGATATGGTAATTTATGATGATGGTAAAGTTGAATCTTTATCAAAAAGTGCTGCTGACACCAGTGATCAACTAAAAGATCTTATTTCGACGGTCCAACAGTTGACGGATCTAAATAAGAAGCTGGAAGGAATAAATAATGGCCATGTAGATTCAATTTATTCATTGCATGTAGTAATTGATTCTTTGAATAATGTGATCGCTTCAAAACCAAAATTGAAAATACAATCTCATCCTTTTGAGAGTGAAAATCCAACACCGGTTCAACCTGTCGTAAATAAAACAAATACTAATAAAAAAATTAAAACTTTGAAAAATGAAAAAAATCTTCCTATTGCTCGTGGTCGTGATGCTGTCGAACTCAAAGAGTTTTTCACAGAACGATATGATCATCGCTGATGATAGCTTGGTTTGTTTTCCAATGAGGTATTTGACCTTTATCAAGCAAGATTTAATTAAAGGAGATCAAAACGAGAAAAAGGTAGAAGAACTCAATGAAAGTATGAGCTTTCAGCAAAATGAAAATAAATCTCTAAAGCAGAAACTTCAAATGCAGTTGGATGAATGTTCAACCTGCCGAGATTCATTGGAAATGAAAAATTCCTTGATAATCAACTATCATGGTCAAATAAACAGAGCCAAGAAAAAGAATACCATATATACTGGTTTAATAGTTATATTGACAGGGTTATTCTTTATAAAATAATTATAAATAATTGATTATCAAAAAGTTATTAACAAAATAATTATTTTTCATTTTAAATCTTTATTCTGTGGAATTTATATACTATTTATGTACTCAAATCATAAAATCTTAAAAAATAAAATGAAAAAAGTATTTATTATCCTTAGTCTTGTTGCAACGACTTTTGCACTTACATCTTGTGGTGGATCTGCTTCTACTGAAGAAACAACTACCGTAGATTCTACGGCTGTAGATTCAGCTGTAGTTGAAACTGTAGATACAGTTGCAACTGTTGCTGACACAGCTGCTGCGGTTGATACTGTTAGTGCGAACTAATTATATCTCTCCCGGAAGAATTTAAAGGTGGACTTAAAAAAGTTCACCTTTTTTTTATTTTTTTTGATACCTTTTTGTAAATTACAAGAATTGATTAAAAAAACATAAAACTATGGGAAGCGTAATTGACACAATTGAATGTCCAAATTGCAAAAAAGAAGATTGCTATGTGGACTTTTACTACAAAACTGGAGAAGAATATACCTTCTGCTCTGATTGTGGTTATTCTAAGCAAATTCATATTATTAACCGAGAAAAAAATTTAAACGAACTCACCGACGATGATTGGAGAATGGATGAGGTAGCAAATCCTTGGGGCTGTTTCCGAATCAAAGAAATAGGAATGGTTGGGTGGAATACAGGAGTTCTTACAAGTGAAGAAGAATATAATCAAATGTATGATAAGGTTCTTGAACATTTGGATTCAATAGATGAGTTCTCCCTTTCACGACTTGTGGATGGTAAGATTGAAAAGAAGATGGTCGTATCTTCTGCTAAAATTGTAAACGAAATAATTGATTAATAAACTTAAATTCTCCCTGATATGAAAAACATGAAAATAGAACTGGAAATCCCACAAGAGATTATTGACATTTGTAGGGAATTAAATATTGATGATGTTAATATTCCCTATATATTCAAAGACTATTGTCAAGATAAGTTAGGTGTGTATGTTGGTATTGCAGGAAATGAATTTAGGAATTGGACAAAAATTGACGATAACATTTGTGATTATGTTCCTAAATCAAAGAAAGCATTTGTGGAGGTAAAGATGGTTGTTGAGATTGAAATGGATATTAATTCTTCTTTGGAAGAAGCAATTAATGAAATGTCAGAGAACCTTTCTACATCAGACCTTATTTCAAGTAACGGCTGTATTATTGGTGGAAACATTGATGAGTATATTGTACAAAAAATAGAGAAAAGTTAAAATGAAAGATAATCCTTGTACCAAAGATTTAATTAGTACTGGTTGGGTTGACTACGACAATGTGTTGATTGTTGCAAGGTCTGAAGAAGTATTAACTTCTTATATGGAAAAAATTTCTCACATCTGTGTTAGATTAAGCAAACAAGATGGAACAAGGTTTGCTGAATGTGTTATACAAGATGAAATTGAAATTTTTCAAAACATCATTGATGAAATGAATTTAACCAACGACATCAAATTGATTGTTGCTGAAAGGGAAGAACTATGTCTTAATGAAATTCTTGATAAAATAAATGTTTACGGAAGAGAAAGTTTGAACATTAGAGAATATTCCTTCCTGCATTTTATTAAATACTTAGATTAAGTATCCTAAGATTTCATCCTTCTGTTCTTGACTTAAAGAAACACCTTCAACTTTATCATCTAAAACATCATAAATGTTAAAGGACTTTTTAGGATCATTTCTTAAAAATAGAGTTTGTTTCTCTTTGTCAAAAACCCATTTCTTGCCATCGACTTTATAAATTAGTTCTGCTGGCTTATCTTCAACTGGTTTATTTTTACTTAAGATTGCTTTTATGTCCTTATCAGTTAAATAAGATTTATCATTGGTTAAAACATAGTTCTGTAGATCCAAGAATGGTACATAATAATCAACATTTAAACGCATTCTTTCTGGTTTCTCAAACATTACAGTTTCAAGTTCATTACCATAATTTATAACAAAGTATAATCTGCTTCCAACAGATTTCTCATTCTTTTGTCTATTTAATGCTGTGTAAGTTTGAGGACATCTTAGCCAAATTCCAAGAGACATTTTTTTATCAAAATCAACCTTTTTCTCTAAGAAGTCAATTGCGTCAAATACAGTTTTCTTAAAGTTAGGGTAATTGCCCGGAAAATCTGTATCTGGACTATCAAGTCTCATATCTCGTCTTTGACGAAAATGATTGGTCATGATTGCTTCTTGAATCAATGATCTGATTATCTTCCTTAAACTATTAAAATTTTCCATTATCAATCTTTTATAATTATAAATACTATTTTTTTTTAAAAAATTTGATACCTTTTAAATTTAAAAAAGAACTGTTAGTATAATCAAAAAATCTAATAAAATGGGATACACTCACTATTGGAACTACAAGAACCCAGCTATCGAATTGGGTCAAATAATGAACAAAAAGGTTCAAATCCACAGGATGAGCAGAGATTGGGTTGAAAGGGAAGCTAAATATCAAGAACTTCCTACTCATGAATCTATTATAAAAAGAATTAAAAAACATACTGATGGATTTAAAAAAATTGCTGATGAGTTAAATAAAATCCTTCCTGAGCTACAAAAGGATAAAGAATTTGTACTGAAAGGTGGAATGGGCAAAGGTGAACCAAGAATTTCAGAAAATGAAGTTTGGTTTAATGGTGATTCTGATTTTGAATTGGATCACGAAACTTTTGCAATTGATTTATTTGAAACAGGTAATTATAGAGGTGTGGATGACATTGAAAAGGATGGGGTGTTTGGATTTTGTAAAACAAACTATAAACCCTATGATATTGCTGTTTGTGTTTCACTAATGGTTATCAAACATCATTTAGGTTCAGATTTCTCAATTGGTTCTGACGGTGGATATGAAGAATGGAATGAAGCAATTAAATACTATGAATCATATTTCAAAAGAAAAGCACCAAAGCAACTAATGAATTATCTTACTAAAGAAAATGTTTAAATTTTTGATACCTTTTAAAATTAAAAAAGAACTGACAATATGAAACAAAAAGTAACAAACTTGTATGTACACACAAATGGAAATCTTATAGATGATTTTCCTTGTGATGTAGGTGAAGATGGTTCAATACAAACAAATGGATCAATTGAATGCATCTATCAACTTGAAGGTAAAAAGTACTCTGTAATTTGTGATTGGGATACTAATCCAAGATTCCCATCAGAACCAGCACACGAAATAATTGAAGAAGAATAAAAATGGAACATAAACAAATTATTGATTGTCTTGTAAACAATCACGGATTCGGAAAGGAAAAAGCTTTAGAATTAATTTACAAACACATCGATATTGTGGAGGTGAATGAAGGTGAAAGTCCAAGTACAATCGCTCAAAAATTAGAAGAACAATTCTTACAAGAAGATTAATATGAAAAGTATAAAAGTCAGATTCAATTTAGGAGCCGGTCAAAACTACATGAAGTGGAAGATTGAGTATCCTGATGGTAAGGTAGAATACCTTCGTCCAACTGATGTTCAATTAGTAATGTCAGATTGTACACTGAAAAACTACAAAAAAACTGCTGAGAAGATTTTCAACGGTGCTGATAAAACAGTTTGTGCTTGGGTTCTTTGTAAAGAGATTGAAATTCGCAAAGAGAACTTCGAACCTGATAATGAAAACAAAATAAGATATAATCCACGAGTTCAACCTAATTGGATTCTTAATGGAGAAGTGGTGGATGGTCAGAAATTTGACAATATTGTCTCAGTGGACTATGGTCTTTATGTTAAACAATCACAATTAATAGAAGCTTAAAACATGAAAAAGAGACTTATTATTTACCGCTTGTATGATCCAACATATGGACCTCAAGGGAATGCAAAAACACTCAGTGTGATACTTGATCAAGATAATGTGTTTAGCTACGTATACTATGGAGGTTGGCAAGATAGCGGGACGGGATTCTCAATATCAAACCTTCAATTACAAAGATCTCTTCCCATGAGTCCAAGAAACTTTAAAAAAGTAGAGGACCTAGACAAGGAAATTCAAGCAGTGCTTGCAACCGGGGTAGGTGCCCGTAAAATAGCTAGTAAAGAAATTCTAAACGATATATAAGCAATGGAAAACGAAAAATTGTATCAGTGTAAGATATCGATGAGTTGTAAAGCCTCATCTCCAGCAGAAGCAGCAGAGATGCTGCTGGCCAATGTAGTCAAAAATCCTAATTGGTATTGGGTACATGTAGATGTCGAAGAAATCGACGGTAACAGTTCTTTTACCGTGGATACAGAGAATGGTGAAGTAGAAGAAAAATAAAATAAGTAACAAATTAATTTAATTTACGTTTAAATTTAAAAGATATGCCACGTAATCCAAATAACAGAGATGAATTTGTAGCGGGAATTCTCCCCACAGTTCAAATTAAACATCCAGAGACTGGACTTGTACATACTTATTTTGTCGACGGTCGTTTACAAGAACTTAGAAATGTTAATGACTTCATGGATAAAATAACATCTGTAGATGACGATGTCTGGGAACTTCTTTCAGCAAAAGATAAAAATATCATCGCATATGAATTTATGGGTGAAACAATAAATTAAAATAAAGTGGAAGAAACAAAAGGAAAAATTAACCCTAGTGCATACCTCAAAGCACTTGAGATATTCTTGGATCGTTTAGTGGTCAAGAAAATGATTCCCATAGATTATAAAGATGCTGTGGATCAAGTGCTCTTTGACATGGATAACATGTTTGAAGATGAAGAGAACCGTAAGGCTTTCCGGGACGTTGTAAAAAACTTCATGGAAGTGACCAATCTCGAGGGATGGTATGAAGGAGAATATGATAAATAAGATTATGACCAATTACAATTATGTAGGGAGGACAGAAGAGATGAAACATTTAGATAACATTAACGTAGGAATAGATTCAATAGCCAAGCATTATATTAAAGCGAAGAAAAACACTGAAGATGATCCGATTGTTTACAGTACTACCGGTACCATTAATTCAATCAAACTTCATCGTTATAAACTAAAAGATGGGTCTACGGCGGAAGAATATGTGCAAATGATCTTGCCAAACGAAGAAGGTCAAACACTTTATTTTCTAGCACTTAGCACTGAAGGTAAAACGTTTGAATGGCCAGCGTCAAAGATCCTAAAGGAATTAAATAAAAATCTTTAATTTAGAGCTACCTTTTTATTCTAAAAAAGAACTGATTAAAAAACATAAACATGAATTACGACATCAAAATAAAAGGGATTGATTTGAATTTGCTGCGGGAACAAAAAGACACTCTGTTGAATCTTCAATGGAAGAGTGATGGTAATGGAACAAATTTTGTTAATTCTAAAGAGTTTTTAGCTCTGGAAGGAATAATCAGTTTAATTGATCATATACAAGATGAGGCTGTAGAACAACATGGTTTAGATGAGAACGAAGTATTTAATTTAAATAAAGAAGAATAATATGAAATCTATTGGTGAAATTTATTTTGACTCTTCATTTTTTACAGATGAAGCATCAAAAACAATCGGGCAACCTCTTGTTGGGGAAAATGCCCAAGAAATATTTGAAAATCGTCATAAAGTAAAAGGAAAACTTAATGCTGAAGGTCAAATCTATCTCAATAAAATATTGAGTGATTTAAAAGAGATCTTTAGCAAAGATGAAATCAAAGTAGTATGGGATAAATTCTGTGGATGCTCCATGTGTCCATGCTCTCCCGGTTATCGAGTAAAGATAAGCCGTGATGTACGAAGTTTAGAAAAGTACAGATTCTCCCTATGGATTAATGAAAAAGGTGAATACACCTTTAGGTCTCCCCAATATGGTTTTGAAATTGGACCAGATAATGTTAAAAAGTTAGAAACTACATTTAGCAATAAATGAAAAAAATAGAATTTAATTTAGAAAAATATCAACTACTGAAACTTTCTTATGAAAAAGCTGTTTCAGAAGGCAGAGAACAATTCACATTTGAAAGTAATATTTTATTAACCAGCTACGCAAAATACTTACTTGAACATCTGGAAAATGTCCTCGGAATTAATAAAAAATAATCAAAAATTAAATTATTAAAAAAAATAATAAAAAATAATAAAAAATTATTAAGCTGATTATCAGTAAGTTACAACATTTCTTTTATAAGAAATTTGACACGTATAAATAAATATATCTACATTTGTATCGGATTAAGCAAATATAGTTTCAAACAGTCAATTGTTAATTAATCAGTAAAATCAAAAACAAATTAAATTAAATCCCCAAAACTCAATTACAATGGCACGTACAAAAGCTAAATCCGTGAAGCCGAAGTTTTCGGCAGAAGTTGCAGAAATCTTTTCTCAGCTTAAGAAAAATGATGGTGTAAAACTTTCTATGTTGAAAGAGGCTACCCTGATCAAGCAGCTCTCTACTAAACACAAATTGAAACCAGCCATCATTCAGAAGGAAACCAAATTATCTATGCCTCATGTGTACAACCTCATCAACCTTGCGTCGATGACCCCACGCATGAAAGCATACGTTAAAGCTGGAAAGCTTCGTGGAACTGATGCCTTGAGCATTCTTCGTAAAGCCAAGGATGAAAAAGAATTCATTAAAATGGCTGATCAATTGTTGAATTCCAAAATTGATCGTCGTTTGAAGGAAAACAAAGAAACTTCTACTCCAGCAAAAAGAAAAGAAGAAGTATCAGCTCAACCTAAACGTGGTCGTGGTCGTCCTCGCAAAGAAAAGACAGAAGCAACCGTTAAAGTTGTAGCTACTACGCAACCGGATAGCACGGTTCGTCGTGAGAAGATTAAGGCACTTATCTTAAATTTCTTAGGAAATAAAATTAGTAAGTCCAAAAACAATTCGATCAACGAACTTGTTGAAAACCTGATTGCTAACTAATATTTAAGGTCTCAACCAAAAAGCTGCCTCCAGAGATGGGGGCAGTTTTTTTTTGCCCCTACCAGACGCTACAGCTCGTGATCCAGCCCGGCAGCAGTAGCTATTCCTATACAGATATACGAATCTTAATTCTTTATTTACATTTTTGGTTTTAAAATTTTTTTTAATTTAGATGATACCTTTTTTTTATTAAAAAGAACTGATACTGTAAACAAAAAGTACCTGTAACTTAAATTAAAAAAATTCGTTTAAATTCTAAATTAAAAAACATCATGCAAAACTCTGAGACATTAAAAAAACTATTTGCCCCAGTATCCAAAGTTGAACTGAGTTCAATCTTACCCGGAAAAAAATTCCCAAGAGCTAATGACCATGCTATTCTGGATGAGCATGGTAACATTCTAAGTTTTTGTTCATCTACCTACAATCTACGTGAAAACCAAACACTCTATAAACCACTGGAGACATTGATGAAAGAGCAAAAAATTCCCTTTGACCGTAAAATTTCAATTGTTGACGGGACAAAGTTCTATGTGGATTATATTATACGGGATAGAGTTAAATCCCTGACAGTAAATGATATCCTTCCTAAGTTTTCAATCTGGAACTCTTATGATGGAACTCTCAAGACAACACTTAAATTCGGATTCTACCGTGTGGTTTGTTCTAATGGTCTTACTCGTCCAGTTGGTAACACTGTAAACATTGCTCGTAAACATCGAAAAGCAGCCACTGCTGAAGATGGTATGGACCTTAGTATTGCATCAAATTCCCAAATTGTCGAATCTGTTAAACTTTTCCTTTCAGAAGTTAAACAAGATATGGAGGTTTATGAACAAATGAACCAAGTAAAATCGGATCTAAATAAGATTCTTTCAGTGGCAGAAAAAATGAAGTTCTCGAAAAATCTTCTGGATACGGCTGTTGAACGTTTTAACATGGAAACTTCAACAAGCAGGAATTTGACCTACATTAATGAGAATGGTGAGCTGGTAACCCATGAAGGAAGTCCTGCAACACTTTACACTGTATATAATGCCTTAAATTACGCTATCTATAATTGTAACCAGAAGGAACTTCCGGAAGCAAAATTGAAACGTGATCAACTCGTACTTGCTGAGGTACTCGCTTAATCCGAATATCAGCAATAAGGCAAGCCCGGTGAATTCCGGGTTTGCTTTTTTAAATTTAAAACTAGAGATGGAAAATAAAGTAGAGATGGAAAGTAAAGTAGAATACCTGTCTAAGCCCAGAAAGATAGATTATTATGAAGATCTTATTTCTGATCAAATTCCGGGTTTGATTTATGAAGGTTCAAATTATGAAGCTTATAAGCTTCAAATAAAACAACGTCATATTCAAACAGTATTAGGAGAAGTAAATTTCCTTATTCGTGATAAATCAAATAATTTAAAATATATTCTGGTTTACTGTTATATGATGGAACCGGAAAATATCTTTAAAATAGAATACTATATAAATGATATTATTCAGCTTCCTACAAAAGAAGTCATTAGCGTAGATCCACTAGTTGATAAAGAAGTTTCAGAAATGTTAGTTAAAGATCTCATTTTCAATTACATTTCGAAAAACTACAGAATTATTTAGTTTTTTTGATACCTTTTTAATTTAAAAAAGAATTGATTAAAAAAGAAAAAAAGCTATGTTAAAATTCTCTGCAGGCAATGCCAAACTGAAAAATATTATTTCCTTCTCACTGGCAAGTGGATGGAGCTGTCCTTTTGCAAATGAGTGTTATGCAAAAGCTGACCCGGAAAATGGTAAAATTACAGATGGACCTAATACTCAATTCCGCTGCTTCTCTGCCTCACAGGAAAGTCTTTATCCAGCTGTTAGAAAACAAAGATTCGATAACTTCAACGAATTGAAGAATATTAAAACTGTTGAAGAAATTGTTCAAAAACTTCAACAAGCTTTACCAAAAATTAAAAAGAGTGGTGAAGGAAAAATTGTTCGCCTTCATGTTGCTGGTGACTTCTTCAATCAAAAATATTTTGATGCATGGTTAACTGTAGCAAAAAACAACCCTGATCGAATATTTTATGCATACACCAAAAGTCTGCAGTACTGGATTAATCGTTTGAATGATATCCCGGTAAACTTTAAATTAAATGCTTCCAAAGGTGGTAAACTTGATAATCTCATCGATCAATATAATTTGAAGTATGCAGAAGTTGTATACAGTGAACAGGAAGCAAAAGAAAAGGGACTTGAAATAGATCATGATGATTCACATGCATATGATTTTAATCATTCTTTTGCACTGTTGATTCATGGTACCCAGCCTAAAGGTTCTAAAGCTGCAGCTGCTAAGTCATTGTTAGCTAAGCAAGGATGGACTGGTTACAAGAAAAAAACAGGAAGAGAGAAAGTTATTAAAAATTAAGTGTTGATAATTAAAACATTGTAAAAGCTTGTTTACATTCAGCTGACAAACTACTTTCGGTCTTAGCAATCCTAAAACTTATTGGCCATGGTTGAGACCTACAAGAGTAAGGTGCCTTATCCTCTTGAAGTGAGTGAGGTATCTTCAGACGCAGTCAGAATCTTAGATGATGAAAATTATTTCTCTGAGCAATTTGACTTCCCGGAACAAGCACAAACGCTGTTCTATGAAAAGTTTGCAAGTTCATTAATTCAAAAATTCGTCGACGGTTCAGAAATAATCTGGACAGAAAGTGAATTCGAAAAATTGGTGATTTTAGCAAGTGTTGAGCAATCAGTGAATGAACTAGAAATTATGAATCTGGTAGATGTTTTTGAAGACGGGTCCGGAGAAAAAATTATAGTTCTAAAAAAAACAAACACTGAGTTGGCTTTTTAAAATTTAAATGATTATTTTTATAAGGAGCCTAGTGCTCCTTATAATTATGATCGATGAGATAAAAGAAAAAGCCAGAAAGGTATTTGACCCATGGTTCGAATTGATTGCTAAACAAAATGAAATTGAAAATAAAGAAAGACTGTTTGAAATATTCTATAGTGGTTATTTGGCCGGTACTAGATATAAAAGCGGAGAAGTAAAAAGAAATAGAGATATATCAAGTATTATAATTGACGACGTAAACAGAAACTTGGATCTATGAGTGAGAATACAAATAAACGTTCTGGAGGACCAAAACATATTAAGGAAATCCTGAAGGAAGCGAAAAAAGAATGGTTGAAGAATCGTGCTGAGTCTTACATGGTTTCTCCAGAATTCAAAGAAACTTTTGAATCATGCAAGCACATTCAAATAATGTTTATTTATATTGATGGAGATCCTCAATATATTAGAACAATATATTTAAATTAAAATATGGTCCATTCGTCTAGGGGTCTAGGACATCTCCCTTTCACGGAGGAAACACGGGTTCGATTCCCGTATGGACTACACTTATCGTGATGTTGAATCAATGAGTAATTGATTTAAACGGTTGACAGCTTGGAAAGACAAGCAACATTGTCAGGTGGCGGAATGGTAGACGCAGGGATAGGCTCCGAGACATCACGCCTTTGGGAAACCATAAATAATCACTGTTACAGGTTCGAATCCTGTCCTGACAACAACGCTCCGGGTGATTCCGGATAATGTGCTCCCGCATGAATGAAGCAGGATTATCACCTGCGGGGACGTGAGCCGGTTCCTCGAAAGTAAATCGGTTGGTTGGTGTACCAGTAACAGTAGTAAGTTAACACACAAGCCCTAACCCCCCGCTTCTATCGTACAGTAGATCGGGTTGCCGCTGAAGCCTCAAGAAGCTATTCGGTATTGGGAGATCAATGGGGACAGCCAGAAATGGTTGGGCGAAATTTGGTAATATAGCTCAGTTGGTAGAGCAAAGGACTGAAAATCCTTGTGTCACTGGTTCGATTCCAGTTATTACCACAACAAAAAAGAATCAATATTTTTTAACCGTCAAATTCCTTTACACGGTATCCATTGATTCAAGGTATCCCAAAGCATCATAGTAATTACTGAAAACATACTTTGTTTCAGAATGATCATTTTCATTAATCGTTCTGTAATATGCTTCATTATTAAAAGTTAAATACTTATCCATTCCATTAATAAAGTATTCAGCCAACAAATCACTATCCATCTTTTCGTTAGAGTGAATTTGACTTTTTACTGTATCTATATTATCTCTGGAATTTGACTCGATCACTATCGAGTAAACTTTATTATTTTTTAATTTAACCCTAGTCAAAATAATACCATATTCATTCTTTGGTAAATTATTTTTTAAATTAAAAATTAAATAATTAGCCTCCGCTAAATTATTATTTTCTATCTCTAAGTTCTGATCCAGTATTTCCATATTATAAATTTAAATTATAAAATTATAATAAACAAAAAACCCGCAGATAATTATCTACGGGTCTCTTGGGTGGTTTACTGGTTAAGGGTTACTTTGTTTGTTCTTTCAGCTTCAAAATCTTTTGGTGAATCTCAGCAGCTTTCTCATAATTCTCCCTCTCTACATAAATATGCTCCAGCCTCTCTAGTTGCTCTAGCGTCTCTCCCTTCTTGTTGGATTCAAATTTATACTTGATTGGTTTTACATCATGAGTGTAAGTATTGTTATCAATCTTATCGTTTGGAATGAAAACGTTAGCTTCTCCCTGCTCAAAATTTACCTCCGGATCATTAGTAACTGGTTTGGTCTTTGACTTGGTGTTTGGCTTCTTAGGTTTAACACCAGAATCATTTTTCTTGTCCTTCCACAAACCAGCTTTGAACATTTCAACTGGACACGCAGGTCTAAGTTTACTAGTCAAATTAAACTCCTTGCGAATCCTTTCGTATTCTTCTTCTTGTTTTTTGAAGTTAAAAGGATTGTTGTGTTCAGCTTTAACGAACTGACTGTGTATATGACAAGCCAACGAGAATTCTTTATCCTTCATCATCTTATCCATGATGGTTCTTCCAAACTCATTGTTAGGAAGAGTTTTTCCCTCATAAGAACAGAATATTTCCTCATGACCACACCTCTTACATTTAAAGAGCATGTATTCACACTCATCACCCCAGAAATTTTCTACTTGATTCTTATGATCAAACATGTTACAAAGAATTCCCATAACCAATTATTTTTTAAATTATTTTATTTTAATTCAACAACTATTGCTCAACAACTATTATAGCAAGAACAATAATGGCACCAATGAAATTCCCAATATCAGGAATGTGGTCCCAGCAACATTCATAGTTCTCTGCTGCTTATATTCTGTCTTTGAACCATCGACCTTAAAATTAAAATTATATTCCTTCGTAGATCCATTAACAGTCATTGGCATGAATACACCAAACTTATCTCCTGTAGAAGTATATGATGGTAAAAGATCTTTCTTTTCCCAACCTCCGGGATTTGAACCGTATTGACTATAATATCCTTCACGCCAATAAACGTTATCAGTAGGAATAATTACATCATCGAATGTGGTGCCAGCAGGAACTACACTTGGGGGCATTGATTGATTTCGATCAGTGTATTTTACTCCAGCATGCATTACTTTTCCGGGACTACCATTTCTGATGAATAGAGTTTCATCCCATAGAATTTTAATTGTATTGGAAGTCTGATTTTTCAATACCATTGAAATGTCTTTCTTTCCAACTGCAAACGAAGCAATGATTGATGAATCAACATAAGTCAATGCTTCACCACTGTCTGTAACTGCACCTTTGTCATCAACAAGACTAACAGTGTAGTTGTTGTAAGGTACACTTTGTGTAGTATAACAGCTACTCAAGCTTACTACACAAAGAAAAGCGATAATGTAAAAGGTCGTTTTTTTCATTTTAGAATTTTTTAAAATTGTTCTTATATATTGTTTTTTATTAAGCAAGTTGAAACTTCTGCTTCAATCGACTCAATGTCCTGCTGGAGATATTCAATATTCGAGAAGCACCATTCAATGTTCCTTCACTCTCCATTGCTGCAATCAACATGTCTTTGGTAATATGAACAGTTGAATTGCGTTTGCGTTCCTTACTGTTTTGTTCTTTGGAAGAATCAGAATTATTTTTATTCTTTTCAGAAACAATTTTCCAGCAGCCAAATTTACCATCTTCAATTTGACCAAATCGGAAAGTGTATCCTTCTTTTACACGACGAGAATAACTCATGGCTGAACCATAAATTTTCTTGTAGATAGGATCCTTAATACTTTCAGCATTAAATGCAAGACAATCTCCAATCTCCATTGCTTTGAATGGATACTTTGGTTCACGTCTTTCATACTTGCCTTTTGCAATTTTCTCAGGAATTGGTAGGTTTTTAATGATTTCAAACATAGTTTTTTAAGTTTAATTTTTTCAATTTAAACGTAATGCTTGATCACAAAGTTACATCTTTTTGGCTTTCTTTTATACTTTTCAATTCCAAAAGACTGTTTTTTATTGCTACCAACAATTCTATATTGTTTGTCTCAATCATGAATTCGACAAACTTTATCTGATTGTCTAAGTTCGGATCTATTTTTGGTGCTTCCATTTTATTACTTTACAATTAATTTTTCCATATTCTTTTTTCTGGAAATTACATATTACATTATAAATGTTTCTTTGACCCATAGGATTATGACTGTGTACAAGTACCTTTTTTAACACCTTGTCATTCTCTCTACAGTAATCAACTAACCATAATGCACAATCATATCCAGTTTTAAATTTAAAAATTTCATACTTGGGATCAGGAGGATTTCTAAAACCACCATTCTCAAAAAAGAAATTAGTATGCTCCATGTTTAAATCATGGTCCAAAGATATAACCTCTGGAATACCATACGTTTCTATATATTCAACGAATTCATCATAACTGCGAACCACGTCAAATAACTCATTCAAATAAAGAGGTGGTCTTCTGGTATCATCCAGAAATAACCACCTCTCTGATTGAAATATTCTAATGAATCTCTTAAATAATCTTTTTACATTCATATACCCTGTTGCTTAAGCTGCAAGCAGGTGTGATATATTGTCAATACTGCCAATCTTCTTTCTGAGCTTCTCCTTGGTCCTCATCAAGGTAACCTTCATGACACTTAGACCAATGTTAAGCTTAGCTGCAATCTCATCATAACTCATCTCGTCAAAGTAATAATGAATCAAAATCATTCTTTCACGTTCAGAGATGTTACTCAAGAGGCTCTGGACAAACTCCTTTCTAGTGTTTATCAGAGAACGTTGCTGCATGAGCTCTTCAGGATTAAGATCTCCAGAATCCAACTGGTTCGAATACACAGTACTATTAACACCGTCATCCTCCCGTGACTCTTGAATTACTATCGATGAATTCCGATTATGATTAACCGGTTCAATCTTATTCTTCCTGATATAATCCACCACGTAATTCTTGGCAATACTCCACACCCAAGAGTTAAAAGTATATTTGACACTGTATTTGTCAATATTTAAATAAATTTTTGTCAAAATCTCTGTAGTCAAGTCATCCGCTATCTGCTGATCCTTTATCGACATAAAACAGTGATATTGAATGTAACGGAAATATCTGTTATAGATAAATTCATATGCATTGCCATTACCCGCCTTAATGTCTTCCAGTACCTGAAGATCTTTAAGATCCTTATCACTGAACTTAGACTTCTTTTCCTTCCTTGATGTTTTCATGATTCCTCGTTGATTTAAATTGTTTAACTTATTTAATTTGACCTGTCACAAATATCTGTAATTTTTATGACATGGACAAACTTTGTGAATAATTTTTTTATGTCTTTTTTAACTTACTGATTTTGATTAATTTACGATTTTAACTATTTTTTGTACAATTGTTGAAAACTGTGTAGTTTTTGAACATTTGTCTTGCTATATTTTTACTTCTGTTAACCTTTCTGAGATTAAATGGCCTTTGACATCTAGAACATATGTTACTGGATACATGTAATCTCCTTTTAATTCTACCCCGGGAAATGGATTTCCATCCACCAGAGAATAATAAAATTTATAATCCTTCGTATACTTATATCCTTCCTTGAACGGTATTTTGGTTAAGACATAGCTAAACTTATCAGTCCCGGACCATTTAATATTTGTTACAAACTCCTCATATCTTTCAAACCTAGCTATTCCTTCCTGTCCATTTTTAAGGTTCACCAAACTCCATCCATATATGTCGTTGTCCAAATCCCCAGCCTTAAGAAGATAATTCCCATCAGGTGAAAACTTCCAAGAATACATTTTTTCAAACCTGCTCCTCAAATCATTTACATATACGTTAAACTGATTCCCATTCTCCATCTTGATCCCGAAAAATCTATAATACCCATCATCTCTCTTCTCAAGGAAGTATGAAATACCGTTTTCTGAATCATACGCTCTGAACTTATAACTGATCAACTCTTTAAATCCTTCTGGATCCATCAGATTTCTGAAGTATATAGTCAGACCCTCACTTGTTATAACCCTTATTTCAATTGTCCCGTCAACTAATGTATCCTGATAAACTTTTAAATTTAAATTTTCTCTTGGCGGAAGAAGCGGACCATCTCCTGAGACCATAGAATCCGGAACCACCAGCATACTGTTAAGACATATCTTATAGTACTTATAGGGATTCGTTTTCGAAATGTCTTCCCCGTCGATGAATTCCCGATCCACATTTATGCAGCTGGGAATCCTGAACAGGAATAACATTAGTATTAAGATTTTGACCATTTATTGTTTTTTACTTCCTTTGTTATCAATTCTTATTAAAAAGAAAAAGGTATCAAAAAAATTATATTTTTTTTATTCCATGGAATTTAACTACAAAAATGTAAATTAATTTTTAATATTCGTATATCTGAATTCTATAAATCATATGTAACTTTACTTCTACAGTATCCGTTTTAATTCAATATGACAGTAAAAGACAAAATAAAGGCCAATGAAAATTATTTCTCCAATGTGATAAATATTCTAGGTGAAAAAGGAGTATACCTATTTAAGGATGCTGGCGTAGTATACCAAAAACAGAACGGTAAATTAACTGGTACCCGGGAAGAACTGGACAAAGTCAAAGACCTAGTCTCTCCGGAATTCTTTGATCAAAACTTCAACTTAAAACAATAAACAGCACAAAAAATGGGAACATGTTCAGGAAAAGCGGATAACCAACACTGCGGCGGGATCCTCTACAAATGTACAAAGTGTGGACTCGCTGGATGTAAGAACGTCCGGAACGGTAAAAAATGTAATAACAATATTACCAGAGATTCTGGCGGGACCTGCAGAACTTGCGGGAGTCAGCTGAAGTCAGCTTAAAATTTTCCCGGGATACAATTAAAGAAATTGTCCTGAATGTACGTATATATAGAAACAAAACCATTCATATGGACAGTCGGGTTCTTTGACCCCAAAGGAAACTTCGTGGCAGAATCGAAACAAACAAGTCCTGAAGTAGCAGCAAAACGAGTTGCTTGGCTTAATGGAAAAAAACTAAGAAATATTAAAAAAGCTCTCAAGTCCGTCAAAGATCCAATATTCACCGGTGAAAGATTAACAGTACAAGAATTTATCGAAACTTTAGAAACAAAACTCCGGAGCCATTACAATAAACAAATAACCTCCAGATTAATTAACGTTTTAAAATATCTGTCAAATACCATTGTATATACAGATGAAATCTCAGAAGATATTTTCTTTACAGCAAAAAACTCCGGTTCAAAAAGTTGGTTCATATTTCAGGAACTTTTAACTGAAACAGAAATAATTCATAAAGAATATATAAATAATAATTTTATACCCGATCAGGATAAGAACCCTGAAAAAATATTAGTTTTTTAAAAACCTACACCCAATCGGGTATAATTCCAAAACCCTTGGTCTTTGACAGATCAGGGGTTTTTTATTTACAGGATTATTCTAATTCATTTAACATAATGTAAATTATGTGACATCCGTTTTCTGGATTATTCCAAGATGTCAAATCCCTTATTTACAACCATTTATTTTTTGTGGAACATTGACACCATTTTCTTAAACAGACACCCTTTTTTAAATTAAAAATTTTTTTAAATTTAAATTTATTTTTAATTTAATTTATTAATTATTTTTTAATTTAAAATTAATGGATTTTGACCCGGTCAAATACCACTCATTTTTAATTTAAAATTCCCACTTGCTCCCACTTTTAATTTAAAATTTTTAATTTAAGTCAAAGTCCAATTCCACTGAATCCCCATTTTAAATCTAAAAGTTTCTTTTAAATCTAAAAAAACTGCAGAAAAAGGGGTTAATCCGCTGATTATCAGGAATTTGACTTTTGGTATTTGACGTAAGTATTTGACTTTCACATGGTTGGTTGAGAATTTTCAATTAAAAAAATTAGAAAAAAATATTTACAGAGTAGAAAAAAAAGGTTTTTAAAAATTAGAATAATTCTATCTACATTTTTTTGAGTCAAATCCCCCACATTTTACCACTACATCCCACATAAAATCGATCATTAGGTTAAAAACATGCAGGTGTCAAATCCCAACCCTCAAAAAACGTCAAAAACCGAAGTTTTGGGTGAATGTAGACAAAGTTCAAACCTGCATATTTCGATCAAAAATAAATGGTATTTTACCAGTGAAAAAAAATAAATTAAATAAAATAATTCAGGTCAAATAAATAAAATAAATTATTCAATTATCGTAGCTCTCCCCACGGAATAAAATGACAGAAAATAATTCTAAAAAAAATAATTAAATAAATTAATTAAACAAATAAATAAATTAATTCCTTGGCTCTCCCCATGAATAAAACCACCGGAATTAAAAAACAAATTAATTCAAGAAATTAATTAAAAATAATTCAAAATAATTCAGAAATAAATTATGGGGTATAAATAAAAACAAACTGGTCAAATACCTAACCCATAAGTTCTCCCTATGGGTATCCAGCTCTCCCTGAACACAGCCAGTTCTCCCTGAGGGGGCATATAAACAAATGTGAATAAGTTTGTAACTTTGTGAATAAAATATCGTTAAAATACAAAACAGATAACAGAAAAACTATGTATATGAAAAGCGAATCAAATTACAGTTTGGAGCAGGAATCAAAGAAATGGACTAATGAGGAGTTGCTGAAATTCTACAAGAGTTTCTCTAACAACAACTTTACTTTTGCTGCATTAAACGATGCGGAGATGTGTAATTACATTTACAGCATTTCTTACTACCGTAGATCTGAGATGACCAAGAACATTCATTTTGAGAGATTGAGCAAGGAAGTAATTTTGACAACCATTTCTGCCCAGTTCGAGTCTTTTCTTAGTACCTTTGAGGAACGTGTAAAAACGAATGACTCCAAGTTGTTCCATTATGTTTTCAAGGATTCTGACCTAAGTAAGAAGGGTGGTATTTACAGTACGGAGGAAGCTGTATTTGCCATGAGGGATGAGATATTGGGATCTTTGACCAATCAGATTTTGGTACGGTTTGGCAGGAACATATACAACGTGGATTCATTTCAGGAGCCATTAAAAAACCTATTGAGGTATAATCCAGTTATTCACCGTGGGTCAAAGTACAACTGTTACAAGAACCACATGTTGACTGATTACTTTGGTCTGATGTTGTTTGGGGTATCGTTATTTTTCCAAGGGAAGATAGAGATAGAGGACATTTATGAATTTGACTCATTTTGTGATAAGTTCGATGATTATTTCATTTATCTGATGGAATGTGCAGAAATTGGATTAAACTCTGAGGTAAAGGGGGAAGATTTTCCTTGTGACATTAAAAAGATCATAGATGTAATTGTTGAAAAGAACATGGAATTCTTCCATTATAATTATGAACTGGTTGTGGATAAATTTGGAGTTTAAGAAAATAATATATAATATTGTCGGGTAAAAATTATAAAAAAGAAAAGAATAAAATAAAATAAAAAGGATATGGGGCAGACAGATTACAATTTTCTTATTTTACTGACCATATTATTAGTTGGCAGTGTAGCTTATTTATACTGGGACATTTACACGGTTCATGGAATAAGAGGGGTAATTGTCAACTTATTTTCTTGGGAGGAAAGATTAAAAATAGAGGTTGGGATTGACAGCAGAGCTTGGAATGAATTAAACAAGGAGGAAAAGAATCTTTTCAAGGACATTTATTATACGGCAAAATCCAATGGGGTCAAATTCCAGATTTCAAACGATGAAAAGATAGAATATCCATCATTGAATAATACAGGGATGAAGGTATCTGGATATTTCTGTGGGGACGAGTTTGGGTATGAACCTACTTTGGGGTTAGCTGTGGGTGGATATAAGTATGATTGGTTATTGGTTCTTTTACATGAATCTTGTCATATGGATCAGTGGTTGGGAAAATCTTCTATATGGTCAAGTGGACAGATGGCAGGAAAGGATGTATATGACATGTTGGATGAATGGATAAATGGGAGGGAATTTGAGAAGTGGGAGGTGGAGAAAATTATAAAATCCTGTATAGACATTGAATTAGACTGTGAGAAAAGGACGATAGAAAAGATAAGGAATTATGAATTATTGAATATTGATAAGGTTGAATATGTTCAAAAGGCAAATTCCTATATAATGTTTTATGGGGCGATTTTGAAGAAAAGGAAATGGTATGATAAAGCTCCGTATTTAGAAAAGAATGTATGGATGCGTATGCCAAAGGCATTTTTGGAGAAGGGTAATTATTTCGATGTGAAGCTGGAATATTTAGAATTATATGATCAATATTGTTACAATTAAAAATTTTATAAAAAATGAGCGAATTAAATGTTAAGGGTGGTAAAGTAAGAAGTATAGGTTCTGGGGAGGTAGATTTGAATTATTTAGTTAAGAGATTAAAAGGTCCATACAAGCTTGGAATTAATCTAAGTTTGTTTTTTATTTTATGTTCTATGGTGATAATGGTAATATTCCATAGGAGTGGGTATTCTTTTTTTCTTATACCAATACAGTTTATTTTGTTAATTCTTGTATATTGGTTAAGGAAAAGATTAAAGGAGATAGAGGATATGATTTATTTATGGGGAGTTGAAGATACATGGAAACATTATAGGGGTTAAATAAGGTAAAAAAGAGAAAAGAAAAGATAAAATAGAGAAAAGAATATAATTTAATAATTTTTAATAAGAAATGAAAAAGGTTTTAATTTTATTTATTTTTTTAGCTTGTTTTAATTTTTCATTTGGTCAAAATCCAGAAAAGCCAAAAAACAAAAGTATGGCAATTGGGGAAGTTGGGTATGATGCTCCGGAGTATTTAATAACCTATGAGGTAATTCCTTACAATCCAAATGGGATTGATATGAACACTATAATTTTTGAAATTCCCACAACAGAAGATAATTACAATTCGGTAATTCTAGATAAGGAGGTAACGACATGGTTCAAACAGATAGGTGGATCTTATATTAATGAGGATTTGACAAATTCTAAAGAGGAGAGGTGGAAATTAATAGTAAGGAGCAAAAGAATAATCACCAAGGGTGATATAGAATAACAACACATAAAATTTTCAAAATGAAAAAGGAAACAAAAAGTAACGATTATTTGAGTATGAAATCAAAAATGATATTAGGTATTATGTTTACAATGTTTTTAATTGGTGTATGGTTTTTCATATTTAAGCCAGTAAAAGACCAAAACAATATAAAGATTGGGAACATTTATGAGTACAAGTATGGTGAGGACAATCCGTTTGAAGAACCATATGTGAAATATTACCGAGTGATAGCAAAGAAGAATGAATATGTTCAATATGTTGACACTGTAACAAAGGACACATCGAGTAGTAGTGTTAGACTGTTTTTAATTGGATGTAAAAGAATAAAATAAAATAAAATAAGTTAAAAACCCCAAAAAAGATCAAAAAATGACAGATATTAAAGTTTACATTGTAAGTTATGAGCAAGTAGCGAATTATCGTTATTCTATTACGGTTAATGAGGAAACTCATCCGGAATTAAAAGGAATGACAGAAGATGAGATGAAGCAATACATTTTAGATAATTCTGAGGAGATGGCAGCGACCAATGATGTTTATGCTAATTTACATGAGCAATTAGCTGATTGTGAGGTGGAAAATGACAAATGGAGTAATTATGACGAAGAGATAAAATTTGAATAAAATGTTATTGGATGAGATTGGATCTCCGGTTTTATTTGAATTAAAGGAAATACTGTATCATAGTCAGAAAATGAAAAATAATGACTATCCATA